>Ga0209542_10019472_pt1 | contig 10860 bp, 12 predicted proteins | sample RifCSPhighO2_01_FD_184028 | JGI IMG/M metagenome (GOLD analysis project Ga0209542, IMG submission 184028) | Soil microbial communities from Rifle, Colorado - Rifle CSP2_plank highO2_0.1 (SPAdes) (version 2) | ecosystem: Environmental > Terrestrial > Deep subsurface > Rock core/Sediment ...
AGCCCCAATATCTTATCTTTCCACCGGCGCAGACGATTCATGACTCATTTACTCAATGTCTCGATAATCTGGCTCTCGGGCACGATGTCCGCCTTGCCGTTGCTTCGAGCAGAAATTTCCACCCCGCCCTCCGCGACTGTCTTTTCGGAGATGATGATACGGGTCGGGATCCCTATTAGATCCGCATCGGCAAATTTCTCTCCGGCACGTGCATCCCGATCGTCGTAGAGCACCTCAATAGAGTGCTCACGCAAAAGGTCATACATGCGGTCCGCTTCGGCAATCACGTCTGCATTGCCTCCGGATATGGAAATAAGTTGCGCCGCAAACGGGGCAACCTCTTTGGGCCACACGAGACCTTTGTCATCTGAGAGCACTTCCGCGAGAACCCCCATCATGCGCGTCGAGCCGATGCCATACGAACCCATCACCACCGGCGCATCCTTGCCGTCCGCATCTTTAAATTTGAGCCCGAGCGCTTCCGAAAAGCGCGTGCCAAGGCTGAAGATATTGCCCACTTCTATCGCCTTTTTCTCTTCGAGGTCCGATTCATTGAGTCCAAGGTCGGCAAGCACGTCCGGCTGCAGTACCTCTTTGTTTACCGCAATATTCTTTTCTGCGCTTACGTATATCGTGTCCTCGCCGACATCCGAAAGACACTGAAACTCGTGGCTGTATTTGGAAAATACGCCGCCCGAGGCGAACGTGCGGTAGGTCCTGTCGCCGATGCCAAGCCGCTCAAAAATGCGCATGTACGCGGCCGCGGTCTTTTCGTACAGTTCTGTATGCTCTTCCTCTGAGCGCGCGAACGTATAGAGATCTTTCATCAAAAACTCGCGGCCGCGTAGTATTCCGCTTTTTGCCCGTTCTTCGTTCCTGAATTTCCACTGTATCTGATACGCGAGCTTCGGCAGGTCGGTGTACGAGCTGATGTGCGAACGCATGATGTTGGTCAGGGGTTCTTCGTGCGTGAATCCTAAGCCCGCCTCACCACCGCCTTTCAACGTGGTCTTGAACCAATTGTTGACTTTTGCATCGTCCCACCGATCCGTCTGTTCCCATAATTCTTTGTTCTGCAGAGAGGTCATCAACATTTCCTGCCCGCCTATAGCGTTCATCTCTTCTCGTATAACCGTGTTGATACGCTCCAATACGCGCAGGCCGAGCGGCAAGAGCGAATATACCCCAGCCATTTCTTTATGTATAAATCCGCCGCGTATCAAAAGCTGGGCATTCTTCGCGACCTCGTCTTTTGGAGCGGTCTTGCGCGTCTTCGTAAAAAGCTGAGATTGGCGCATGGTCCGCACATTCTAGCGCATATCGTAAGGTTCCCTACTTGACAGCTAAGCCTCCCTGATATGTTATCCGCAATGGCGAGGTTAAACCTCGCCATTGCAACTTCGCCATTGCTAGGCGATCAGACGGGCGATATCGTTGTACGTCACGGTGACCATCAGCAGGATGATAAGCGCGACGCCGAGCGTGTTCAAACTCTGCAGTGCAAGCTTTGGAGCCCGTCGGCGCAGTACAGACTCGACGCCGACGACGACCAGGCGACCGCCGTCGAGTGCCGGTATCGGGATCATATTGATGATCGCGAGATTGACAGAAATGAATGCGGCAAGCGAAAGCACGTATCCCCACCCGCTCTGCGCCGCCTCGCCGACGATGCCGACCAGTCCTACCGGCCCGACGACATCTTTCAAATTCGGTGCCCCAGTCAACGCGTCTTTGAAAAGCGCCCAGATGCCACTGCCGACGACCGCAAACGTCCCGAGCGTCTGGTACCAACCTTCGACTATCGCCGCCTTTAACGAAAGCGCCTCGGCGGTCACGAGTACGAGTCCGATGCCTATCGCGGCGCGTCCGGCATCCTCTTCGACGACACCGTGCGCTGGCCGCAGGCCGACCTCGGTCATTTCACCATTGCGTTTGTAACGTAGCACGAGCTCTTCACCCGGGCGCGAGCCGACGAATTCTGTTACTGCTTCAGGGCTCAGCGTCGTAAGACTCTGAAGGTCGCTATCCTCGACGCCCAATATTTCGTCGCCGCGATGGATTCCAGCGGCACTTGCCGGTGAACCGGCCACAACATCCGAAACAACGAGCCATGAGCCGGCCACGGGCTCTTCCACCGGATGGAGTATGCCGGTCATGTACGCTCCTGAAAAAAGCACCCATGCCGCGACCGCATTCATGGATACACCCGCGATAAGTATCAGTGCTTGCTTCCAACGGGCGGAATCAACAAGGCTTCCCCTGCCGTGTTCGCCGCCTTCATCCTCGCCAAAGAGCCGCACAAAGCCGCCGAATGGAATCCAGTTGAGCGTATATTCTGTACCGCCCCAGCGACCTATGCGATACGCACGCGGCGGATAGCCGATGCCAAATTCATCGACGCGTACACCGAAGATCTTGGCGGCGATAAAATGTCCCACCTCGTGCACGACAATAAGGAACACGAGTATCATTATCACCAGTATCGCGGTGAGCATACTATTGGCTTGCTTGGGAGTTTAACTCCCACTTGGGAGTTAAACTCCCAAGTTGAGGGCAATCTTTCATGAGCTCATCTCCTGTTGTTTGCCCTCAAACGCACCTTCGAGCTCTTCGTTCACTTTGTCCACGCGCTTTTGGAGCTCTTCTTTCAGCGAGAACTTATCGTCTTCGGTCAGCGTCCCCCCGCGCTCACGCTCCTGAATTTCTTTCCACGATTCATCACGCGCCAGGCGCACGGTGGTCCGTGCTTCTTCCAATTTTTGTTTCGCGACTTTCACGAGCTGTTCGCGTCGTTCCGAGGTCAATTCCGGGAACGACACGCGCACCGACGAACCGTCGGACGTTGTGCCCACCCCAAGATTGGCCGCGGAAATAGCGCGTTCGATATCTTTGATAAGCCCCGCGTCGTACGCAGACACGCGCAGTGTTCGCGCGTCTTCAACCGATACATTACCGATCTGTTTCAGAGGCGTCATTGAGCCGTATGCCTGCACCTGGACATTGTCGAGAATGGCAGGCGCGGCGCGGCCGGTGCGCAAACCTTTGTATTCTTTTACAAGCCACTCCTTGGACGCCGCTACTTTGGTATCAAATGCTTTGAAATCGTAATCTGCCATATGGGTATCTATTGTACCAAAAGCGCGACCTGTTCCAAGAGCGGCTTTATGAGCGACCCTTTGTCGCCCGCGTACCTACGCGCCCTGTACACCGCCTCGATTCCAGCGCGCGATTTCGGTGCGGATTTTGAAAGTTCGCGTTCGAGCGCAGAGAGGAACACTAATATGCTGCTCATATCTCGTTTGTCATCTTCGTCCTTTTCAAGGAGCGGCTTCAACATCTCGATTCTTTTTTCTGGTTTCGAAGTAATAAAAGTCTTTGCATCAACCAAGGCATCTTTTGCTACCTCATATGGCAGCGCCAGTGTCTGCGTACGCGAGCGGAGTGTCGGCACAAGTGTGCCGGGTGCTGGTACGACAATATAAAAAAGTGTATCCCCCGCTGGTTCTTCGAGCGTCTTTAGAAGCGCGTTCTGCGCTTCCACCGTCATCGTTGGTGTGACGATAATGAATACGCGGCGCAAGCCAACTGCCGTGGTGCTTGTACGCTCGCTTATCTCGCGCGCTTCCCCTACACCGAATTGCCGATACGAGCGCACATACACATCAGGATTTCCCCGCGTTTTTATACCCTGTTCTTCTACGAGCGCGAGCACCGATGCGAGTGCATCTTCGCTACCTTCAACTAGATACGCATGTCCTGCTTGCATTATGCGCAATATACCACTGAATGCAGCCTGCCCCGTAGTGAGCACCGCTCTACTGCGGGGTATACTACTGCCCATGACCGAGCCGAATGATGTACAAAAGACGGCGTTGAAGATAACCCGCTGGGTAGGTTCACCCGCGTCTATCACGCTCCACACAATTGTCTTCGTCGTGAGCTTCGGGCTCTCGTTCTCTGGATACATATCGGTCGACCGCATGTTGCTTGTTCTCACGACTATCGTGAGCCTCGAAGCTATTTACCTTGCCATTTTTATTCAAATGACCCTCAACTACACAACACAATCCATCGAAGAAGTGGCAGAAGATATCGAAGAGATCCAGGAGGATGTGGGAGAAATTCAAGAAGACGTGGACGAGTTACAGGAGGATGTGGAAGAGATTACCGAAGAGGAGGGCGCAGAGGAGGCAGAGGAGGAGCGGCGCAAAGTAGAACAGAAAAATGCGCTCGTGACAATCCAGACAGATTTGCGCAAGCTCATGCAGGATATTGAGAAACTACAACAGAAGTAAGTTTTATTGCAATTGGTCTACTGGAGATAAAGAATTAGGCTCGCCGTTTTGGCGAGCCCTCCTTAGTCGTGCTCATTTTTTTCTTCGCGCAGTAGAACTGGTGTTCGCCGATGACCGCGACAGGTCGCATGCGCTTGCGAAACCAAACCGCAGGCTTACGGCCGACGTGTTTGTTGTCGGCGCGCTTATACGACACGACACATCGATGAGTCGACGGCCATGCGTACTGGAAGCGATCTGCCAGTCCGTCGCGCGCGACGGCCTGCATGTACTTCCACCGTGTGCGATCGCGCGGAATCGCATACCGGAGTGCACGTTTCAGCGTCCAGCTGAATTGCGCACGCTGGTAGATGACCTCACACGTCGTGTTCCGATAACCTGCACGTCTCCCCAGACGCCGGCGTTCGAATACGACATGCATAATCGCTTCCAGTTCTCGTCGGGCTTCGGGATTCTTGTGCGAATTCGGCAATGTCTCGTACGCGAGATTGCGCGCCAGACACGTCACCTCATCGGTAGGAACGACCCGCGAAACCATGCTCCGGCGTTTTTCTGTCGAAGCTTTCTTGCCAGACAGACTTTCCCAGATCATGACCCCGAAGATTCCGAGGATTCCCAGCAAGCCAACAAGTAACGCGATTTTGATTCTCCGCATTTCTAACCTCCCTGTCCTCTGTATATAGTACTACGAATCACCTCTTCTGTCAATGATTTAGGCTTATCGCTTGGAAATAATGGCTTTCTTGTAGGTATCTAAGTGCTTCAGTGCTTCTCCCGTGCCTTTGGCGACACAATATGGTGCATCTTTGGCCATGCGAGCCTTGACACCCGTACGGCGGAAGATGAGTTCGGGCAGGTTGCGCAGCTGGGATAATCCGCCAGTCATAATGATGCCGTTGTCTATGATGTCGGCCGCAAGTTCCGGCGGGGTTTCCTGTAATACATCTTTAATAGCATTTACCATCGTGCGTAGTTCTTTGCCTATCGCGCGTACGATCTCGTTGGTCCCTATTTCGACCGACCGCGGTAGGCCGGTCAAGTAATCCCTGCCTTTCACGAACATGACAAGCTCTTCTTCGACCGGAACGGCCGAGCCGATCTGTATTTTTATCTCCTCGGCCATTTTGTCACCTATTGCAAGGTTGGATTGTTTTTTGAGGTAATCCGCTATCGCACGATCAATGCGGTTGCCCGCGCATTTTACAGATGTGGATGCGACGATACCGCCGAGGCTTATCACTGCCACGTCGGTCGTGCCGCCGCCGATGTCTACCACCATGTGGCCACGTGCCTCGTATATAGGAATGCCCGCGCCGATCGCGGCGAGTATCGGCTCTTTGACCACATATGCGGCGCGCGCGCCGGCTTTCGTCGCGGCTTCTACGACGGCGCGTCGCTCGGTAGATGTCACACCGGCGGGAACCGATATCATGACCTCGGGGCGGAAGAGATTCCACTTGCCGAGCGCCTTTCTGATGTAGTAGCGGAGCATCGCCTCTGTCACGCGGTAATCGGCGATGACGCCGTCCTTCATGGGCCGGTATGCAATAATCTCGCCCGGTGTGCGGCCGATCATTTCTTTGGCGTCATTTCCTATCGCAAGTATCTTATTGTCTCGCTGTGAGACGGCGACCACCGACGGCTCATTCAGCACGATTCCTTTGCCTGGTACGAAGACGAGTACTGTCGTCGTACCGAGGTCTATGCCGAGTTTGGGGGCAAATGAAAACGCCATGTCGGTGCATTGTAGCCCCAAGGGCGTTTTTCACAAACACATCAGCTTTTCGGTTCTTCGTGCTTCTTCGGATTTATTTCCCACCAGAACTTTTTCGAGAAATTCTGGGCATCGTCGCATACTTTTTTCAAATAGTAGAGGTCCTTTGTAGGGATTTTCTCCAGCGCCTTGCCCATCCGGCCCATTGTAAGTGGTGGATACCCGTCGCGGACACGGTCCACGTTCAAACGCTGACGGAAGTACTGCAACAGTTCGCCGCGCTCTGTCTCGCGCGTTGTCTGCAGGGTCTTTTTAAGATTCGTACCTATGTGTCTCATGCGCACCATTGTACCAAAGCGCACCTTGGCACAGCTTCCTTTTTGTTCAGGAACACACTATACCCCGTGAGATACGCACCATGATTTTACGGTATCGGTGCGGTTTTTTATCTCATGGGGTATAGTTTCTCCAATGAGGACAATTCTGCCGCACGAAAACAATCCCGCTCTGCGGGAAATTTCGCGTGACATCTCTGTCGCCGACATCACGAGCGTGCGCGTTCGCGAGCTTGTCGCCGACATGAAGGGGCTTCTCGCAAAAGAAGAGTACGGCGTCGCTCTCGCAGCGGTGCAGGTCGGCGAGCCGCTCAATCTCTTCATCGTCTCGGGCAAAGCGCTCGCACGCGGTGGCCGCCCTGGCCGGGCAGGCAACGCGCCCGACGAAGACGCCGAAGAGCGGGAGCACGAGGAGCCCGCCCTGCCCGATCAGATCTATATCAATCCTGAGCTCCTGAAGACGTCTCGCGGCTCCAAAGAAATGCACGAAGGTTGTCTTTCTGTCCGCGGTAAATGGGGCATGGTGCCACGTGCCGAAAAAGCAACAATACGTGCGTACGATGAAGAGGGTCGGCAGTTTACCCGCGGCGCATCAGGGTTTTTGGCGCACGTATTCCAGCACGAAATGGATCACCTGAAAGGTATCCTGTACACCGACAAAGCGACAGAAATGTATGATGAGGAGGAACACGCCGATGAATAATATAAAATTCGCTTTTTTTGGCACATCGCACATCGCGGTCTACGTGCTCGATGCGCTTATCGATGCGGGACTCTCACCTGCGCTCGTTGTCGCTCCGCCAGACAAGCCGCAGAGTCGCGGCCTTGCGCCTGCTCCTGTCGCAGTTTCTCTTCGCGCGCGCGAACTCAATATCCCGCTCGCTCATGATTGGCAGGAATTCGAAAGCGGCGCATGGGATGTCGCCATCGTCGTCGATTACGGCAAGATTTTACCAAGGGCGGTCCTTGGTATTCCGAGGCGCGGATTTTTAAACGTGCACCCATCGCTTCTGCCACGGCTACGTGGCGCATCGCCGATGCGCTCCGCGATACTTACCAACGAGCGCGAAACCGGGGTCACCATCATTCAGATAGACGAGCAGATGGATCACGGCCCGATAGTCGCACAGAAACGGGTCGCCATTCCTGCTTGGTCTGACCAATTAACTGATCAAGGTGGCTTGGCCCGCCGAAGCCTTGTCGAAGGAGGCCCACCGCACCTTGCCGACATGGAGCGAATACTGGTGCAGGAGGGCGGCAAACTCCTGGCAGAAATGCTGCCTCTGTGGACACATGGCGAAATAGTGGCACTTGAGCAGAATCACGATGTAGCGACATATACAGAGAAATTCACCAAAGAGGACGGTCTTCTGGACCTGCATGCCGACGCATATCAGAATCTACTTAAGATCCGCGCATTCGAGGGCTGGCCGGGCACATATGCTTTTTTCGAAGTTCGCGGTAAGAAAACGCGCGTCAAAATACTCGACGCACATATCGCAAACGACGCGCTCGTGATCGAGCGCGTCGTCCCCGAAGGCAAGCGCGAAATGCCGTACCAAGATTTCCTTCAATCGGGTGCCGTCTACAGTGCTTAGAACATTGGCTTGCGGCGTCCGAAGAACCACCACGCGCCACCCGCTATCACGAGCACGAGCACAGCAAGTGCGATGAGTAGCTTGTTCTGAGTTGTGAGACCTGCAGCAGCGGTCTGAGAATCAGCAGACTCGCCCGAAGTCGTCGCTCCATCATCAGTAGCGGTTACTGCGGCCGTTTGTGCTGGACGCGGAGTCGTTTGTGCCACCGTTCGCGGCGGTGTCTGCGTTTGGGCAGTCGGAGCGGGCGTAGGTTTCGGTACAGGCACCGGGGCCGCTACGGTAACGACCGCTGTGCCTTGTGCTCCGGATATCGTGTTCTGGCTTTGTGCATCGTATGCGGCCGAACCAGAGGCAACGGCGACAGTGGCAGAGCCATTTGCTTTGGCGCGGAATGTGACTGTCCCGAATCGTTTCGTTTCTGTAAATCCTCCGGCAAAACCCGCCGTCTGGGATATCGTCCCATTCGCGTTACTGAATGTGTTGCCCGGTGGCGTGAGTGGCCACGTCGAGTCTACCGTGAAGTTGGTCACCTCAAGGATGGAAGATGGGAACGAGAGGAGCGCCTTGACTGTGTAGAGCTTGGCTCCGGCAGGGTTTGCATTCACCGTGACGGTGAATGTCTCCCCCACGCTGACTGACTCGGTCGTCGGGGAAAGCGTAATCGTCGATGCGTACGCCGGAAGCGCTGCGAGCGCGAGCAAAGAGATCAATGCGGTAAGAGTAATTTTCTTCATACTTATGCGGTCCAGTTCACTACTAAGATGTTGAAGTCCAGAATATCTACGACGCCGTCATGATTGAAGTCGGCTACAAGATTGGAGCCTGTGCTACCCCATGCAACGACCACCGCATTGAAGTCGGTTACATCTACGTCGCCGTCATTGTTGATGTCGCCGTTCGACTGTGCGGGTGTCGAGGGTGGTAGCGGACCTCCGCCCCCACCTCCTCCGCCGGGTGCTGGTGGTGTGATGTTGATAGCGTACGCGAACGTGCCTACCTGAGAGGCGGTGCCGTTGTAACATGCGACTGCTCGAATGGTCAAGGAAGAGTCGACATCTATGTTCCCTCCGTACACGGAGCCCGTCGAGCACGTTGGCGAGGCACCGTCAACGATGTAGCGAATCGAGTCGGAGCCTGCCGCCGTAAGTGTGACGTTCTGGGCCGAGGTGAACGAGCCTGGGAGCGGCGACGCCGTCGGCGACGCCGCCACCGTACCCTCTACGCCGGTTGTAACGCCGGTCGAGATGGTGCCTGTCACTTCCGATGCGTACGCGGGTACGACAAAGAGAAGGGCGACGAATGTTAGAAGAAGATATTTCATATTCCTAGAAGGCGATCGTCTCAGACTTTGTACCGTAGCTTGCCGAGTACGAACCACCCGCGCTACCAACCGGTACTTTCATTTCGACCGTCACATCTATCTGCCGGCCAGCCGTACCTGCATCCGCATCACCATCGAGCGTGATCGAGCCCGGGTACGTATCTGCGCCTGCAATTGTTACTGCTTCACCTGTCGTGTCGGCTTCGGTGGACTGTGCCGTGTAGTAGCGGATGTTGCTTGCGGCGAAGATAGTGTTCGCTCCGCTTACGAAGTCCGAGAACTTCATCGCGAATTCCATTTCATCGGTCGGAACAGTGACGTGGAACGTCCAACTCCAGCCGTCGGCGAAGTCGTCGGTGTCATCGGCAAACGTATCCACCGCATCAACTCCCGTGACCGCAAGTGATGCTGTGCCCTCTTCTTCGGTAATCACGACCGCCGCACTATCGGCGCTCGTATTTCCCGATGAGTCGGTTGAGTTCGCTGTAAACGAGTTTGTGGTGTCTTGGATAAGCGGCGCGATGAACGACCACGTCGTTATGCCCGTACCGAGCGTGAGCGTACCCACGGTCGTGCCGTTGCGTACGATGGTTATTGTTCGCGTACCGTCTGTTGGCAAGTCTGCTCCGGCAGTACCCGATATCGTGATGGTGTCAGCGTCTATCGTTGCGTCGCTTGTTGTGATGACCGGCGTCGCAGGATCGGTCGTGTCAGCCGTTGCCGTCGTGTCGAATGTGTTGTCATCCGATGTCGAGCTGTTGGTGAGCACGTCGGCCGAAGTCACGCGGAAGTGATAGGTCGTACCCGCAGTAAGCCCACTGATGAGTACTGAGTGCGAAGAAGTCATCGCTGCGTCCGGCTCTGTCGAACCGTATTCTGATGTCAGTCCGAATTCGACGAGTGAGTCCGAGCTCTCGTCTGTATCCCACGTGATGACCGCTGAGGTCTCTGTAATCGTCGTCGCCTGGATATTGCTGATGACGGGGCCGGTAGCATCTACGACTACGGTGTCCGCCTCAGTAATGATGACCGATGCGCTCTCGGCACTTGAGTTGCCGGAGAGGTCTGTGGCCTTTGCGGTGAACTCATTTGTGTCGTTTTGGCTCAAGAGCGCATTCACGGACCAGTCGGTTTCTCCCGCGAGGAGAATAGCACTACCGGCAGATAGCCCGTTGTTGTAGAGCGTGATGATGCGCGTCTCGCCATCGTCTGCGAGCGTCCCGTATACGTTGTATACATCGGCATCAATGGTGTCCGGCGCGATATCGAGCACAGGAACATCTGGTGCCGCTAGGTCTGCACCTACGGTCCCGTCTTCGATGATGTCTACGCCCGCACTTGCAACGCTCATGTTGCCCGCCGCATCCGTCGAAACGGCCGTGAAGCTATTTGTCGTGTCCTGTGTGAGTGCAGCTACTATTGCCCAGCCTGTTTGGCCGACAGGAATAACAGCAGTGCCAGCAAGAGTCGCGCCGTTGTAGACGGAGATTGTACGAGTCGTGTCACTCGGTGTGTCGGCGGCTGCAGTGCCGGAGATGGTGTACGAATCAGAATTTACTGTGGCTGTGCCAGTCGAGATCGAAGGTACCGGCGGCGC
>Ga0209542_10019473_pt1 | contig 10859 bp, 12 predicted proteins | sample RifCSPhighO2_01_FD_184028 | JGI IMG/M metagenome (GOLD analysis project Ga0209542, IMG submission 184028) | Soil microbial communities from Rifle, Colorado - Rifle CSP2_plank highO2_0.1 (SPAdes) (version 2) | ecosystem: Environmental > Terrestrial > Deep subsurface > Rock core/Sediment ...
TCTGCCAAGCAAAAGCTTAATTTTATTTATTAATGCTGTTTTGTTTTTCATGGTGGACACCTTCACTGTCCACCCCCTGTTAGTCTAACGACTAACAGCGGTTATATTTAAGATTTGGGACAAAGCCCTTACAAACAAAACATTTTTAATGCCATATTTAATAGTCTGCCCTATGGCTTACCCTATAAGCAAGAGGCTTATACCGCCCCTGTACAGCCTCTGGATAAGGAAAATTGAGGGCTTGGAAAACATACCAAAAGACAGGCCTTTCATAATAGCGGCAAACCATGCAAGCTACTATGATGCGTTGCTTCCTGCTGTGATAATAGCTCCAAGGCTAAACAAAAAAGTGCATGCAATGGTGAACAGCTATTACTGGAAGCCTTTCATAACAAGGTTTTTACTTGACCTGTGGGAAGCAATCCCTGTTTATGTGGACAAAGAAACTGATGCAAAGAAAAAAAACAAAGAAGCATTTGAAAAGGCATTAATCTATCTAAAAAAAGGAGAGCCAGTCATGATATTTCCTGAAGGCACAAGAAGCAGGGATGGAAAGCTGAGAAAAGCATACCCGGGAGCTGCAAAACTGGCATTGAAGTCAAAAATGGAAGTGCTGCCTGTTGGAGTAATTGATTCATTCAAAGTGCTGCCAAGAGGAGCAATGTTTCCAAGATTTGTAAGATGCGAGATCAAGATAGGAAAACCTATTAAATTTAATAATAAAAAAACAACAAAAAAAGTTATTGATGAAACAACAAGAAGCATAATGAAACAGATAGCAAAACTAATCAACCAAAAATACAGCTACTAAAATGGTCTACCTAATTCCAAAATTAACAATAATTCCTGTTGTAAAGCTTTATTTCAGGAAAATCAATGGAATTGAAAATATTCCGAAAAAAGGGACATTCATAGCAGCAGCCAACCATGCAAGCTACATTGACCACCTTATAATTGCAGGCTCAATCATATCAAATTTCAACAGAAAAGTCCATTTCCTTGCGAAGAAGGAGCATTTTGACAATCCATTAAAAGCAGCCTGGCACACATACGCTGGTGCAATCCCCCTTGACAGGCAAAAAGGAGGCAAAGAAGCATTAAGATGGGGGATAAAGGCATTGAAGGAAGGGAAAATAATTGCAATACATCCTGAAGGGACAAGAAGCCTTACTGGAAAGCTGCAGGAGGCAAAGACAGGAGTTGCAAGACTCGCTTTATCGTCAAAAGCACCAGTAATTCCGATAGGATTAATAGGAACATTTGAAATCCTGCCAAAAGGAAAATACATCCCAAGATTTAAAAGAGGAATAATGAACATTGGAAAGCCTATGAGCTTTCCTGAATATTATAATAAAAAAATCAATAAAAGGATATTAAGAGATATAACAAATAAGATAATGAAAGAGATAGCAAAATTAAGCAAGCAAAAATACAATTTCAAATAAAACATTAAAAAACAATGAAAAAAATCGCAATTATCGGAGCAGGATCCTGGGGAACAACACTAGCGGTTTTGCTTGGGGAAAAAGGCTTTGATGTAAAATTGTGGGCAAGAAGAGAAGAGCTTGCAAACGAAATTGAAGTCAAAAGGGAAAATGCGCAGTATTTGCCAGGAGTTAAAATACCAAAGAATGTCATTGCAGACCATTCCTTAAAAGACGCAATTAATGGTTCTGAAATAATAATAACAACCATCCCAAGCGAATTTTTAAGAAGCGCAATAAATCAAATCAAGCCGTATTTCAATAGGCAAATTGTTGTAAGCGCCACAAAGGGATTGGAGCATCACAGCTGCAAAAGAATGTCACAAGTGATAGAAGACGAGCTTGGCAATGCAAGAATGGTGGTACTCTCCGGACCGAATCATGCAGAAGAAGTAAGCAGCAAAATGCCAACTGCAAGTGTTGTTGCAAGCAAGGACAAAAAAGCATGTAAGATAGTTGCTGAAGCTCTTGCAACGCCTTATTTTAAGCTCTATCAATTAAATGATGTTGTTGGAATTGAGATATGCGGGGCTTTGAAAAACATATCTGCAATTGCAACAGGAGTTATTGACGGTTTTGGATTTGGAGATAATGCAAGGGCATCAATCATAACACTTGGCTTGATGGAGATGAACAACTTTGGCAGGCATTTTGGGGCAAAAAGAGGTACTGTATACGGACTTGCTGGAGTTGGCGACTTGATTGCAACGTGCATAAGCAGGCATTCAAGAAATAGGTTTGTGGGCGAGCAGCTTGCAAAAAACAATTCAATGGAAGAGATAAAAAAGGAAATGCACGGAATGGTTGCTGAAGGAATCACAACAACAAAGGCTGTTTACGAGTACAGCAGCAAGCATGGAATAGAAATGCCGTTGACTCATCAGACTTATGAAGTTCTTTTTGAAAACAAGAATATAAAACAGGCGATAAAGGATTTGCTGAGTTTGATTTAAAATTTTGATATGAATGAAGAAGAATTGTATAAATTTTGGAAGAAATATATTGACAGAAATTTGTACAGGGTTATTTCTTCTGATTACCTAAGTGATATTTTTAAAAATGGCTTAAACCCAAAAAAGAATCCATATAAAAAATTAATTCCCGATATAAAGAAATTATTTAAACTCGTTTTAAAATTGGAAAGGAAAGGATTTATTCATGAGCAAGATTGGGGATTTAAGAAAGCAACAGGCAAATACTTAGTAATGGTCAGTTCTGAAGATATTACCTCCCCCTTTATTGATTTCACACCAAATTATAAAGAGACATATTACTACAAAAAACATAAAGGAGGCGCACTCGTTCAAACAATTAAGAGGATTACTGATGATATCTTAAATAGAACTCCAAAGTTGTCAACAACAGAATTATTGTTGGTAATAAAACTACATAAGTGGTCTGAGAAGAAATCAAAATTTAGCAATAAAATACTTTTTATAAAGGGCTCATCAATACATTTTTAGAGTGCTTTATTTCAAAACCGATTAGGAAAAAAAGGTAAAGATAAATATTGGAAATCTCCATTTGGCAGATTTGAAAATTTCAAGAAAATCCTTAATAGATTCGGATTAAAAAGGTATGAACCTTATCTAAAAGGAGAAAAATTATTTTATTTGAGAACAATTAAAAAAATCCCACCAATGAAAATCTACAAAGTAGTGTAAGAAATAATAAATTCACTCTTCTGTAAAGTCCTCAAGCTTCTCCTTTAATTCTTCCCCTCCCTTTAATTTTCCTTTTAACTTTAACAATTCCTTTGTCAAAATATAAAACATCAACCCAAGCGATTTCTTTCCCTTGTTGTTGCACGGCACAACAACATCAAGAAAATTACTCTGGTTGTTTGTGTCGCACAATGCAATCACAGGAATTCCAACCTTGACAGCATCCAAAACAGCATTCCTGTCAGGCCATGCATCAACAACCATCACAATCTTTGCTTCTGTATACTCTTCAAGATTGGGGTTGGTCATTATTCCAGGAGGATACCTGCCGGCAAAAGCTCTGATTCCAGTTAATTTTCCAAAAAGCTCAACTGCTTTCCACCCGTTCTCCCTTCTGCATATAACCAAAACGTCTTCAGGAGCGTACTGCGCAAGAAAAGCAGCAGCAATCCTTATCCTCTCATCAATCTTCTGCAGGTTCAAAACCGACAATCCATCAGGCCTTGTCTTGTAGATGAACTGTTCCATGTACTTTGTCCTAAACTTTGTGCCTATATGTATGCCTGACTTCAGGTAAGCATCCCTTGGGACCAAAAAGCTTTCTTCCGCCATTTTCAAATTTATTTTTTAATTTTGTTTTTATCTTCAAAATGTTGCTTCGCAACAACAGTCAAATGCGATAGCTCGACTTGTCCGCGAGCTTGCTCGTCGGACTCGCAAGCAGGTCTCTCGCTCTCTATCCAAAATGCCTCGCCTGTTTATTAGTATGAATTATTGCGTATTTTCAATTTTATTTTAAGCAGTCCAGAAGGCTGAACTGAATTTTATAGCCTCTCAGTTGTTGAAGCGACTTGCACTTCGTAGGCAATAGATAATGGAGTAATATGCCTGTTTAAAAAGGTTTCTAGGAATTAAATACAGCTAAATCCTCGTAAACATGCCCTTCTATGCTTAATGTTGATTTCACCATCCTGAAATTCTTTACCACAATTTTTTTGCTTTCAACCTTTATCCTTTTAATCTGCTCTACAAATGATTTTTTATCTTCCGGATATTTTACCCTTGCAATTGTAATGTGTGCTTTGAAATCCCTTTCTTTTTTAAAGAACTGCTTTAGTGATTCATCAATCTGTTTTTGCAGCTCAACTATTTTGTCTTCCGGCTTCAATCCAATCCACACAACCCTTATATAGTTTTCAGTCGGGAATATGCCGATGCTGTCAAGAAAAACAGTAAAATGACTGAGTTTTATATTTTTTAAAATATCAATGATTTTTTCAACATCATTGGGCTGGACTTCTCCTAGAAACTTCAATGTCAGATGGAACGTCTTTGTGAGGCTTAGCCTTGCATTGAATGGCAGCAGCTTCTGCACCTCAATAAAATAATCTTTTAGTTCATCAAAGTCAATTGCAATGAAAAGCCTCATTCATATCTCAAACCAACAAAAATATTTAAATCTAACTCAAAAAAACAATAAAAAAGAAAAAGATTAGTTATCCTCTTCTCCGAAGTTCTCTGAATCTTGTCCGCTGTAATCTTCCTCTGATTCGGAGCTTTTTTCCTCAGAGGGTGCTTCATAGCTTTCCTCCTGCGAATCTTCAGAAGCCCCTCCCTGACTTGACTTCTCTCCGACAACTTCTGCAAAGCCCACTTTCTGGAGCACTCTTGTAACCCTTATCCTCACATCATCGCCTTGCTTTGTCGCAGGCACGAACAATACAAAGCCGTCCTTCTTTGCGATTCCATCTCCTTTCTCGCCGACAGCCTCTATCTTCACATCCAACTCGTCGCCTACTTTGACAGGCGCAAAATTTCGCGGCTTGAAGCCGCCATGTCCTCTATCATGTCTCATATTAATTTACCTCTATCAATTTAGTGTTTTTCAGAATCCAGATTCCAAAAAACAAATCTTGCGTGTTAAGCAATAATGTAATGTTTGGATAAGTAGTATTTAAAGGTTATCCCTAGAAGCTGAATCCGCCATCTATGCATATGACCTCTCCTGTTATATAGCCTGATTTGTCAGATGCGATGAAAGCAACCAGATTAGCTACATCTTCAGGCAGGCCGACCCTGCCAATGGGTATCATTGCTATCATTATCTTCTTTCTTATGAATGGAATATTCTTTGTCATCTCCGTATCTATAAACCCGGGCGCAACTGCATTTACTGTTATCTTGTGCTTGCCAAGCTCCTTTGCCAAGGACTTTGTAAAGCCCATAACGCCAGCTTTTGAAGCAGCATAGTTTGTCTGGCCGAAATTGCCGCTTATGCCCACAATCGAGCTTATGTTGATTATTCTTCCATTATCCCTTATCAGAGGCAGCGCATTTTTAGTCACATTAAAAGTTCCATCAAGATTCGTTCTTAATACAAGATTCCACTGCTCTTTTGTCATATTTTTCAACGACTTGTCAGATAATGCACCAGCATTATTGACCAATATGTCCAAGAAGCCAAATCTCTTCCTTACAGCTTCAATCATTGCAGCGCATTCATCAAAATTGGAAACATCTGCTTTGACTGCAATGCTCTCAACTCCAAGCTTTTTGATGCCTTCTGCAACATTAGCAGCCTCTTTCTCGTCTTTGTTGTAATTAATAACAATGTTTATCTTGTTTTTGGCAAGCTCGACAGCAATAGCCCTGCCTATGCCCCTTGAAGCTCCGGTTACCAATGCAACTTTTCTGCTTTCCATTTTATTATTCTTTAACAGATGTTACATATGCAATATCAATCGTGAAGCGTTTGTTATCTGACAACGGATTGCTATTTTCTAAATCCTTAAACAATTTGAGTGCGCCCCTGGTTATTAAGGCATCGCGGTCTTCTTCCTCCTGCGGCGATGGCTCCTTTCCGCCAACCTCTGGCAGAATGCCTGCCTGCAGCCGTTTAACCCTTAGGAAATTCAACCAATCATCATACCTTACCTTAACAGGTATATAAATCGGCGCATCATACTTAAATCCGGATGTTTTTAATGCATCCAAATAAAATTCAATAGGCCTGGGGTCCGGAAACACAAATCTGCGCTGCGATTCCTCAGTTGCGATGCGCTTGTCTAAACTTTTCCTATAAATTGCAAATTTTGGGTCTGTTCGCACAATATCAAGTGCAATGTCATGCACAATCTTAACAGTGTCATCTATCATTAAAGCGCCTTCCGGCCGTTTTTCCCTTAAGAAATTGCCTGTTTGAAAAGTGAAAGTTCCGCCTTTTTTAAGAGCCAGAGAAATTCCGCTAAAAACATCCCCTACATCAGCTATAAGATGGATGGTATTGGCGGATATCACATGATCTGCAGCTCCGCTTCCTATTGTCTCGGCTAGTGTAGCGTATGCATTGCCCTTCTTTTCCAGAATAAAATAATCCACATTAGGGAAGCCATGCAAAAGTTCGTAGGCTTTGCCCAGCCATGATTGAGAATTATCAACTAGCCACAGGCTTATGCTTTGTTTCAAATGCTTAAGTAACAGTATAGATGAGGTGCCTGTGCCAGCGCCAAAATCAACTACAATGTCTCCATTTTTAATTTTTGGGCGCACTATTGCGGCTAATTCATATAGGATATCCTTCAACCATGAAGAATTGAATACAGCGTCATGAAAAGCAGTAGCTCCTTTGGAAGCTGGCTTGTCTGGACGCCAAGGCTTTAGTATGGTTTCGTTTTTTTCCATTATCTTCTGCATTTATTTAAGTTATACGGATTTACTTTTAAATTTTCTTATCTAACTATAATAAAACTCCCTTTGTTCTTAAATTTCTTATATATTCCTTATTATAACCAATAGAAGAAAGTATTTTACTTGTATGCTCCCCTAATTTAGGTGCTTTCGTATAATTCAGTTTTTCTATAGAAGAAAATAAAACAGGCATAGCAATCTGCTTTAACCCATCAAGTTTTATTATAGTTTTTCTGCTATTAAAATGTGAATCATTAAGAACTTCTTGAATTTTTTTAACAGGCTCGCAGCAAAAATCGTATTTCTTATTTAATTTAAGCCACTCATCCATGGTTTTGCTTTTGAATAACATTTTCATCTCTTTCATAGTTGCGCTACTGTCATCGAATTGCTTTGGCAGCAGATATTTTCTCTTTGAGGCATTGCAAAATGACTTCCAAAATTTAGTTTCTATTGCCCCTAGGCTTACATTCCTGCCATCTTTTGTCTCATAGACATTGTAGCATGGTTTGCTCCCTGAAAGAATAGTTCTTGAATTTTTATGTACTGAGCATTGGGCTATATGTATGGATATTAGAGAAAGCACACTATCAAATACACTCACATCGATATATTCTCCTTTGCCACCTCTCTCCCTGTAAAATAAAGATGCAAGGATTGAGAAAGCCGCTATTAATGCGCTGCCAACATCAGCAACCTGAATTCCCGGTACAGATGGCTTTGCAGACATTACATCGAGCAATCCGCTTAAAGATGAGTAATTTAAATCATGCCCTGCTTTGTTCTTGTAAGCGCCTTTTTGTCCATAGCCTGTTATTGAGCAGTAGATTATTTTAGGATTTATTTTCTTAATGGCTTTGTATCCTATGCCGAGTGCATCGACTTTTCCTGGCCTAAATCCCTCAATAATAACATCTGCATCTCTTGACAGCCTCATAAATATTTTTCTTCCTTCATCTGTTTTGAGGTTTAGGGATATGCTACGCTTATTTCTGTTCAATGCCAGAAAATAAGAGCTTGAGTTATTTTGATTAATTGATTCAAAATATCGCATCGGGTCACCATTTAAGCTTTCTATCTTAACAACATCAGCACCCAAGTCAGCTAGGAATAAAGAGCACATAGGGCCTGGAAGAAGATTTGATAAGTCCAAAACCTTTATGCCTTTTAACAACATTTTTACCCCAATTATTCAAAAATTCAGTTCAGATTTTTTAAAATATGCACTGTAGCTGTACTACCTACACCTCCAATGTTAAGAGCCAAACCATATTCTGGCTTTTCAATCTGCCTTTCTCCGCATTCATTCCTCATCTGCTTAACAATTTCATAAATCTGCGAAACACCAGTAGCGCTTATAGGATGCCCTTTTGCCTTCAAGCCACCGCTTGTGTTAACAGGCATCTTGCCGTCAATATTTGTAATGCCTTTCCTAATCATCTCCTTGCCTTCCCCCTTTTTGCAAAATCCCAAATCTTCGTAAGAAATAAGCTCAACAGGAGTGAAAGCATCATGAATTTCTGCAATATCAATATCAGCTGGAGAAATTCCTGCCTGTTTATAAGCCTCTTCTGCAGCAAGCCTTGTAGCATCCCATGTAGTCATATCCTCACTTTCAAAAGTTGATAGCCTGTCAACAAACAAGCTTGAGCCAGCAATCTCGATGTCAGTTCTATCATTTGTTAGAATTGCTGCAGCAGCACCATTAACTGACAAGCTGCAGTCAAAAAGCCTTAATGGAGAAGCTACAACAGGGGAGTTTTTTATTTGCTTTAAGGTAACTTCCTTTTTGTAAAACCTGGCTTTAGGATTAAGAAAAGCATTCTGGTGATTCTTATAAGCAACTAAAGCAAAATCATCTGTTGTTGCCCCATACTTCAGCATATATTGCTGCGCTACCAAAGCATTCTGCGCTGGAAAGATCAATCCCTCCGACTGCTCATAAATTCTTTCACCTCCCATCAAAATTTCATCGGTAAGCTTCTTGCTGGTATTTGAAATCATTTTCTCAAAACCTATAACAAGTATGTTTCTGTAGTTGCTTGTTTTCTGCAACCTGTTTGCTGTCCACAATATTGTTCCGCCTCCTGCGCATCCAGCAGGAATAGACAAAATAGGAGCCTTTATGTGAAACAGGCTGCTAATAACAGAACCGCTGTGCTTTTGCCTCTCCCCATTGCTCATTATTTCAATGCTCGAAACGACAATTGCATCAATATTACTCATAAACATATCCGCATCGTTTAATGCTTCCAAAGTAGCTTCATAAACCAGATGACTTGTAGCGGCTTCCTGTATCCCAAATTTAGTCATGCCAACTCCTTTAATATACATCAGCCAATCACCTTTGATAACAGCTTTTTCATTTTTGACTTCACTTTGTCAACAGGAGTTATTTTGGGTGTGCCTTCTGTTACAAGCAGCTTTTTCAGCAGCATAAGCTGCTCAACATCATCTATATTTTCATCTATTTTTGCAATAGGCTTGATTTTTGATTCACCAAGCTTTTTAATTGCACATTCCCCTAAAGCAACCAGCCTTTCTTTTCCTTCAAACATGTCCTCTGTTAGCATAGACCCTATCACCAAGTTTAATTGCTCGCCCCTTAATCCAACAAGCTTTGCTGTCAGGTTATTCATCAAATTCAAGCACGCAGGACAAGCCTTTCCGTCAATAACTTTTATGTCAGAATGGGGAGTTGCATCAGATACAGGCTGTTTTATCGGATATTTCAAAGCGTCTATCTCGTTGCCCACCAACTCAATATTTTTTATCTCTTTGATATACGATGGGGCTTTAAGCATTGTAACTTCACAAAAAACAGCGTCAAGATTCGCTGGGCTTCTGCTCGCCAAAATCAGATTCAAGAAAGCTGGTTCTCCCAAAGCAAGAGGGCCCTGACCCTGCATGCCATTTGTGGCGTCAGCTATTGTGAAAACATCAGGAAGCAGCTTTGCCAATTGCGGAAGAGTTACATCAATACTGTCAAAGTACATCTCTCTCTGGGTTTTTTCATCAGCAAGCCTTGACAAATTTTCCATCGCGCCTGAAATTCCAAGCTGGAAGTTTGTTTTCATAATAGGCACATTTATCACTTTTCTGTTCAGTGCCTCTTTGAATATTCTAAATTTGAATTCATCAGATTCAACCCCTTCAAAAGGACCTTTTGATATGTCAGCAAACTCAACGCCATTCTTCTTGCATATTTCCAGAATACCGGATTTTGAGGCAGCATCAACTGTATCAGAGCCTATTAATGCCTGCTCAGCCACAATTACATTTTCTTTTTTGACTCCAAGTTCAAACAATACAGTCAGCAAAGCGTTCAGAAAATCAGGATTAGTGTTTACAGCCTGATAAGGATAGGCTGCTGTTATTATGCTTGGCTTGATTAAAATTTTGTCATCTGAGCTCAATTTAATCCCATTAAGAATATCAACAGATTCTTTTATTGCTTCGTATACGTCATATTTTGTCTTAACAACAGAAACAGCGTCTTTTGTTTTTGCCTTCTGCTCAGCATAAACATCTCCTATCTTGTAATCCTTCATTGTTTTTTTTGGAAGCCTGTTGCTGAATTCGTCCTGCAAAAGAAGAATATTGTAAGGAACTATAGGGTGCATTGGAGACTGAATAGTGACTTTTGTTATTCCCACTACCTTGATTTTTGTTCCTTTTTGCTTTGTAATGTTACCTTTGCAATAAACACATTTCTCAATAGGATAAATCCATTTCTTGCTGCACTTTTCACATACCCATCTGATTATCATATCATCCACCCACCTTCCTAAGGATATGCACTGTGACAGTACTCCCAGCTCCGCCAATGTTTTGAGCTAAAACATACTTAACATTGCTAACCTGCCTGTCACCAGCATCATTTCTGATTTGTTTTGTTAATTCATAAATCTGCGAAACACCAGTAGCGCTTATAGGATGCCCTTTTGCCTTCAAGCCACCGCTTGTGTTAACAGGCATCTTGCCGTCAATATTTGTAATGCCTTTCCTAATCATCTCCTTGCCT
>Ga0209542_10019474_pt1 | contig 10859 bp, 12 predicted proteins | sample RifCSPhighO2_01_FD_184028 | JGI IMG/M metagenome (GOLD analysis project Ga0209542, IMG submission 184028) | Soil microbial communities from Rifle, Colorado - Rifle CSP2_plank highO2_0.1 (SPAdes) (version 2) | ecosystem: Environmental > Terrestrial > Deep subsurface > Rock core/Sediment ...
GGTAACGGGGCAAGCCCAGCCAGATTCTTCATAGGCCGATAGAGCTATAATACCACATGAGGATATCGGTGCCCGCAAATAGATACCCGACGAATGCCCCGAACGCTAAAAAGGGGGCGAAGGGGATTTCCGACTTACGCGTATATTTTTTCAAAGCCAGCATGGTAATGCCGATAATGGCGCCCGACCAGAATGCAAAAAGAATTGCGATAATGGTCCACGGATGCCCCAAAAAAAGGCCTATGGGAAATGCTATTTTTGCATCTCCAAAGCCCATCCACTGACCACGAGAAATAAACCATAATCCGGCAAAAAAAAGAAACGCCCCAAACGCCGATATGATATCGAGCTTGAATGTTTCCCTATCAAAAAAAGCATACAGCGTATTGAGCTCGTACAATACCACGATTGCGAGAAGCGCGCTTGAAAGTTGGTCGGGTACAATTTTGTGCCTGATATCGTATACCGAGATTGCAAGAAGAGTTGTAAAAAACGCGGAGGCAAGAAGATAACGCAAAACTTGATAACTCGTGACGACAGGGACAGCGCTCCACGGAAGGACACTCACGGGGCTTGCAATATATCCGACCGATAGAAATATAAGTCCCGTGAGAAGCTCGACAATCGGATATTGAAACGAAATTTTGCTTCTGCAATAGCGGCATCGTCCGCGAATTGAAACATAACTCACGAGCGGGATAAGATCGTACCACTTGAGGCGTTCGAGACACGAAAAACAACGCGACCGGCCGCGGAGCGTCATCCCCGTATTGAGCCGCAACACGAGCACATTAATGAAACTACCGATTATAAGGCCGCTTGCAAAAAGAAAGGTAAAAAATAGTATTTGGTTATTCAGGAGTTCTGTCATAACAAAAACTCCCGCCATGTTGCACCCGGCACTTCCCCGCAGAATCCCCATCAAATGCAAATCCTCCCAAAAATCCCCCCGCTACCCAGCCGGGGCATTGCCCGCGCGGTGCACCGCCTATCGCACTTGAATAACAGTTTGCATCAGCATCAAATGCGATATTGGTACTCTGCTCAAGTGAGATACCGAGATGATACACCAACTGCGTCCCTGAATTCGTGGGAGTCGCATACACAAGACAGTCGCCGCCAAGCGGGTCTTTCGAGATTGCTGATATATAATCCGGAGTAAGAGCTTCTAAACCAAAAAAAAGATTATTCGCCGGATCACACACCCCCAATCCAAGAGGATATGTTTTATTAGCTTCAAAATATAATTCAAGCGCACTGCGCAATTCGCGTATATCAGAAATTCTTTGAGTGTCGCGCCCCTTCCGGCGAGCTTCACTCATGCTTGCAAGTATATAAGAAACGAGAACCCCGATAATTGCAATAACAATCAGAAGTTCAATAAGAGTAAACCCAGTTGTAGACTTTTTATTCTTGCAAAACATAATATTCCTCGAAAAGCACCACTATGGCCTTCGATTGAAATTATAACATTGATGAAAAAAACAAAACAGCATACCTATTATTGCCTAGTATATCAGCAAAACCCCCTTCATAACGGGGGTTTTGGAGCGCAAATTCTGTCGGATAGACTAATTAGTTTGGTCGTAGCAATTCGTTCCACTGTGTGCAGCGAGACACTTGCCGCCATCTGCTCCATCAAAACCGCCCGTATACGCAGCTGTACCACACCCAGCAGCAGCCGCAGAAGTACAATCCCTATCAGTCCCGAGAGTAGCCGCACCAACATCCTCAAGAGAAGCGCCAAGATGATAATTACTCTGCGTGCCGTCAGAAGCATAAGCGTAGCAATTTGCTGTAGCCGCACCAAGCGGGTCACGAGGAATCACGGAAATCTGGGTAGGAGCTAGAACCTGCAAACCACGTGAGGTGGTAGCATCACAAGTCGCAGAAGCGGTCGGATATGCACGGGCTGTATCAAAATAAAGCTCGAGCGCCAACCGGATTTGCCCAAGATCAGCTACACGCCGTACATCACGGCCCTTTCTTCGCGCCGTGTTGAGCGATGCAAGCACAATGGAAGCAAGAACCCCGATAATTGCAATAACAACCAAGAGCTCAATAAGGGTAAAACCTTTCTTGCTCTTAAAAAGACATGGAATCATGAATGTTCGTATTAATTTGTAATGAATGTAAAAAAAACCTTTATTGTTTCGATAGTTTAAGAATATCGACCCAACCCCTAAACGGGCATACCAGTATTATATCAAAATCGTTCTTAAACAATGCGAAATGCTTGTGGATATCTCCCCTCACACTCATAGCGGCATGGCAAGTATATAAACCTCTATTGCCCAAAACTGGCTTTGCGCATAGCTTTTTTAGTGTGTTTATAAGGACACCACAAACATGGGGCACAAAAACGCCACTATGAGTGTGGAGACTTTTTAACTAAACGACGCCGTAAGGTTATAAATCGGCTGGAGGACAGAAACGACAATAATACCAACCCCGAGGCCCAAAATAACGATAAGAATAGGCTCAATGAGAGAAACGAGGTTTTCTACAAGGCTGTCGACTTCCTGTGCATAAAAGCGGGAAATCGCCTTGAGCAGACTATCGAGCTTGCCCGTTTCCTCCCCTACGCGGATCATCTGGGTTAAAAGCATAGGCACTTCGGGGTGCTTACCAAATGCATCCGCAATACTCGACCCGCCGCGCACCGCCTCAACCGCCTCAAGGGTAATACTCCGGTAGACATCATTGCCGACAACATCTGCAGTAATCTGGAGAGCCCGTATGATCGGGATACCGCCGGTAATAAGTGTCTGGAGGTTATCAGCAAGGCGCGCAAGATACATTTTTTTATAGAGCATGCCGATAACCGGTAAAGACAACTGAACGCGCGAAGCCACTTGTATGCCTTCCGGCGTGCGCAAATATCTGACAAGAAGCACGCCAAAGACCACAAAGAGAAGCACTATGAGTATTCCGTAGTTTACAAGAAATGTGCTTAACCCAAGAATCATCTTCGTATAAAAAGGAAGTTCCTGCCCCGACTCCTCTATAATTGCGCCGATTTTGGGAACAATCGAGGTAAAGAGAAAAATCATAATTCCGATAAACGCAACCATGATAAACGCGGGGTAGATAAGGGCGTTGCGCGCCTTGTTCAAGAGCCCGTAACTTCGTTCGAGATAATCTGCGAGATATGTAAATACTTCGTCGAGTTTTCCAGACTCTTCGCCCGCGCGAACCATCTGCACGAAAAACGTCGAGAACACCTGCGGGTGCTTACTCATTGCCTGCGACATACTCATACCCCCTTGGATATCATCGAGTACGTCTGCAAGATGCTTTTTTAAAAGCGAGCTCTCGGATTCGGCAATCAGCGTCTGGAGCGTGCGGACAACGGGCACTTTTGCTTCAAATAAGGTCGCGAGCTGGCGCGAAAGGAGCATCACATCTTTCTGTTTGACCTTCCGGAACATCGCAAAAGGCGCCTCAAACCACGACGGTTTTTCTACCGAAGCTTTGAGCGAGATAATAATCAGATTCTGCCGCTGGAGCGTCTGGAGCGCCACTTCGGAGCTCGGCGCTTCGAGAGTGCCGATGCGAGGTTTGCCTTCCGGGGTACGTGCTTGATATTCAAAAATCATATCGTCGTGCTAGCGCGCGATCATGCGAAGCTCTGATGGATTAAGCGAATAGGCAATCGCGTCTTCCATTGTTATCTCCCCTTTCTGGAGAAGTTCTTTCAAACTCCGGTTGAGACTGATCATGCCTTCCTGTGAACTCGTATCAATGACGAGATCTAACTCGTGAACCCGGTTCTCCCGGATAAGATTTTTGATTGCTTGGTTTGCAATCATAAGCTCGAAGGCAGGCACTAAACCGCCCGAAATACGAGGGATGAGGCGCTGGGAAAAAAGGCCAACCAGCGTATTTGCAAGCTGTGCGCGGATCTGGCTTTGCTGGGAGCCCGGGAAACTGTCAATAATACGGTCGATCGACTGCGCGGCGTTATTTGTGTGAAGCGATGAAAAGATGAGGTGGCCGGTTTCTGCTGCCGTTACCGCCGCGGAAATCGTTTCAAAATCTCGCATCTCGCCGATCATTGCAACATTGATGTCCTGACGAAACATGCTACGCAACGCCACATGAAAATCAGTGGTATCCGACCGCACTTCGCGCTGATCAATAATCGAACGGTCTGCTTCAAACAAATACTCAATCGGGTCCTCAATAGTCAGAATATGCTCCGCGCGTTCGTGATTGATGAGATCGATAAGTGCGGCAAGAGTCGTTGTTTTACCGTGTCCCGTAGGGCCAACGCAAAGAAAAAAACCCTGTTCTTTGCGGGTAAATTCTTTGATGGATTCCGGCAAATTGAGCTCCTCAACCGTGCGAATTTTTACAGGTACCAAACGCATCGCACAGCCGACAAATCCTCTCTGGAAAAAGATATTGCACCGAAAACGGGCGCGCCCTTTGTGATCAAATGAAAAATCATATTCTTTGCTTTTTAAAAACTCGTCCTGCTGGTCTTTTGTGAGCATCGCAAGGACAAGACCGCGAACCACATCGGGCGTGAGAATTTGTTTTTGAGTAAGCGGAATCAGTGCCCCCTGAACGCGGAGCGACGGATAACGCCCGACGGACAGATGCAAATCAGACGCATCCTCGCGGATGACGGTCGTCACCAAGTCTTCGAGCTCTTTTGAATAATCCATGCTAAATTTACATGAGCGAAGAGAATGTATAAATTTGAGCACCCCGCCCTCTAGAGCATGTTTGAAAACCCCATTCTGACTGCGGCAGTGGATTTTTGATTGCGACTCGGAGTTCCGACTCAACGTATTCCCGATACGTTTCGTCGTCCACTCCTTCGTCTCGTCTTAAAAATCCACTGCCTCGTAAACAAAAGCGGGTTTTCAAACATGCTCTAAGCCGTAAGTCTTTTTTTGAGTGCCCGCCAAGCGCTACCATAATGTTTAAGCTGCCGTTCTCTTTGTCTTGCTCGTTTTTCCGAGTTATACGCTTCATAATACAAAAGTTTACATGGCTCATTGGCAACATGTTCTTTAAAACGCCTCCGAAGATCGTTGCTGTAGCCAATATAATATTCATTGTTCTTTCGTTGTAATACATAAGCATAATACATAGAGGGCGGGGTAAGGTTTTGTTTATCAAAATTTGTTCATCTCACGATGCCAAATTTTGAACAAAGCCCTTACGTCTTCTCGGACAAATGCTGTTTGATTTTTTCTACAACCTCGCGCGGCGTAAAATGCGCTTTAATAATATAATCGTTCGCGCCAAGATACATTCCCCGCTCGATATCTTCTTTCTGGCCGAGATTCGAGAGTACAACCACGACCGACTTGGAAAGCAGGTTTTCTTTTTTCATCTGCTGGAGCACTTCAAAGCCATCGAGCACGGGCATTATGATATCGAGAAGAATCGCATCGTATGTTCCCTTCCTGATTTTCTCGAGCGCCGCTTCACCGGAACTTGCTATCTCAATCTCAAAACCCGCCTCTTTGAATTTCACAGAATACATGTCGAGCAAAAACTCGTCATCATCTACAAGCAAAATTTTTGGCTGGTCTGCCATAATGTTATCTCCTATACTATAAGCATATCATACTACTACCTCAAAGAGCTCTTCAAGGCCCACTTTCCCTTCAAAAACCTTCATAATGCCGTCTTGGCGCATTGATACCATACCCTGCCTTTTGGCTTCTGCCGCAATAGCCGCTTCGTTCGGATTTGTAAGGATTATCTTCTCAAGCTCCGGGGTCATATAGAGAAGCTCAAAAACGCCTACTCTGCCGCGGGTGCCTTTTGGGCACGATGAAGACGGGAGCGCTTCATGTATGACAGACGGAAACGGCAAATCTTTACTCAATGATTCGGGCATTATATCAACTTCCTTTTTGAGCCTTTCCTTGAGTTCGCCGATAACCGATATTTCTTTCCGCGATTCCTCGCAGAGAGTCCGGGGGAGCCGCTGAGCCATCGCAATAATCAGTGTTGAAGGTATGAGAAAAGGATCAACGCCCATATCGATAAGGCGCGGGATAACACCGATTGCATTATTAGTGTGCAGCGTCGAGAGAACAAGATGCCCGGTGAGCGCGGCGTGCACCGCAAGCTGCGCGGTTTCTTTATCGCGAATCTCGCCAACCATAATAACATCGGGGTCCTGGCGCAAAATACTTCTTAAGCCCGATGCAAACGTATAACCGATTTCCGGCTTCACCTGCGATTGATTAACCCCTTCAAGATAATACTCGATCGGGTCCTCAAGACTTACAATGTTTCTCTTCTCGTCATTCAAAACTTTCATCATCGCGTACAGCGTCGTTGATTTCCCTGATCCTGTCGGACCAGTAATCAGTATCATCCCGAACGGTTTTTTGAGGCTGCCCTGGATCACACTTAAATTCCGTCCGGCGATACCAAGTTCTTCAAATGTACGAACACTGATATTCGAATCGAGGATGCGCATCGCAATCTTTTCTCCGTAATAGGTCGGGAAGGTTGAGACGCGAAAATCGATATCGCGCTTATCGATGCGCGCTCGAAACCGGCCATCCTGCGGCTTTCGCTTCTCATCAATTTTCAGATTTGTCATGATTTTAATGCGGGTGATAACCGCTTCATGGGTCGTAATCGGCAGAAAAATACTGGTGTAGAGAATGCCGTCCACGCGAAATCTCACGCGGAGCCGATCATGAGAAGGCTCGATGTGCACATCGGACGCCTTCCCTTCGACCGCATGCCGGAGGATAACCGCCACCATTTTTGTAATCGGCGCATCTTCGGTTAAACCGCCTGATTCATCCTCTCGAGAAACCTTCGCAGGAGCAACCCCGGTATCCTCCTGGAGGGCCGACTCAAGTTCATTTAACGCCTTCGACATTTCGTTCCCGAGGCCCTGATATTCCTTGATGATCGTATTGAAATCGGAGCGGGAGATAAGAAATATCTTAAACGGGATATTCAGATTTGAAGAAATAAACTGGAGCGCTTCTCTCGCCTCCAAATTTTCGGGTGATGTCATCCCCACTTCGAGTACCCCGTCTTCGAGTGCAAGCGGAACCATTTGATAATGGCGGGCGGATTCTTCCGGTATATAGCGGAGAATGTCAAAGCCAATTTTTCCGCCGCCAAGTATTTTTACCGGCACGCCTAAAAGCTCGGATTTTGTCTCGAGTATGTCTTTTTCAGGAACGCGGTGCTCAACGAGAACCGTCTCGGCGTCCTGTTTTGTTGCGCGGATATCTTCTTTGACGCGGCGAGCGTCGGCTTCGCTCAAGATGCCTTTTGCAACCAAGAGGTCGACGATAGAGCGCATAGACCTATTTTGTCGCCTTGAATCTTAGAATAGATTGCCGAGTTGGCTGTGCCGGCGGGATGACGATAGGAGTGAGCCTAAGCGCGGCAAAGCGTTCATCATTAAAAAATTCTGTATCGAGATTTAAATGCTCAAGCATATTGATTGAGTTTAAAATTTCCTGCACGCGCGGATTGTCGTTTGCAATAGAAACGGTAGCGGTCGGCGCCTCCTCTACTACGACAGCGCTCGAGGGGCGGTTCATATACCAATAGCCGACCCCCGCAGCCACAATAAGTATCAACACTCCGAAGAGAATTGTCTGGCTACTCGACTTTGTTGACGACCCAACTTTAACCTCCATAATACATGTTACCCTTTATAGTAATCGAGAAAATCGCTCCTCCCGACTCAACCGATCCGATACCAATAGAATCTACGTCCATCAAGCGAAGATTATTTTCCATATTATCAAACAGCGCGCGTATATTGGCGTAGGGGCCTGTTATTTTGATTATAAAAGGAAGGCGTGTTTCTGCGCTTTCGCCTCCCCCTTTTGTCGGCGCGGCAATGGTTATATCATCAGCGGCAACGCCGCTATCTTGAATAATCTTTTCAAAAAAAACGTAGAGCTCTTCGGGCGCTACTGCTGTCGGGAGAAGCACGTCGAGACGATCGAGTTCTTCCTGGCGCACCGACGTGTAGCGATCAAGGAGCTTGTTGCGCGCCTCGGCAATTTCGCTCACTTTTTGCTTGAGTGATTCAACCTCCGCAAGTTTTACGCGCGACTCGGAAAAACTTTTCCATGCCGGAGCTCCATAAAAATACGCAAGGGCAACGGTTCCAGCGAAGACAAGAAGTAAAATAAGATTTTTCATAGTGATTCTTCTCCAGTCGGTGCCGGTGCCGGGGGCGGCGGAGGCTTTGCAGGCGGCGGTTTCGTACTGCTTGTATTTTCCGGCTTTGTTTCTTTTTCGACCGGCCTGTTCGGCGGACTTGATATTTGACTTATCCGGCTTGCGGGCTGCGCGTGAATGAACGACGGGAGAAGCGTAATATCAACCGCAAACTCCACCTCCCCCTCTTTTGTCAATTTAGGCGTTGAAAAGTCGATCGTTTGTACAAAATCCTGACGCAGACCCCGATAATGCCTGATCTGTTGAGCTAACACCATATACGACGGCGCGACTGCCCGCACTTTGATAACCCCGTCCGTGTACTGAAGCCCCAAAAAAGTAATTGAAGCGAGAGTATTATCTTCAAGAAAATTGAAAACTTGGGAAGGATATACATGGCCGTCAAGAAGCCTTTGTGCGCGCGTTATCCTCCCTTCAAGCGACTGCGCCCCTTTGATCGAATCAATCTCGACATCGCGCTCGAGGTCAGCAAGTGTTTGCTCGCTATCCGTCACGCGGGCGTCATAACTTTTTGCAATCATATACAAACCGCCGGTACCCGCACCAACAAGGATAATAAGAACCACGAGAAGCGCGCTGAACAGCCCCGACCCGCGGCGCGGAACAACCGTCGGAGACGGAGCGATTGGTGCGTGTGAAATAAATTGGGTTTGAGCCATATCTTATGCTTCTTGAAGCGCTCGCAATGTTAAATTTGCCGCGGTGGTAAAGACAGGAGCAATGTCCTTGAGCTTTGTCTGTAAAAAAATAGGATATTCAAATTGGTTAAACGGATTCGAGAGAATAACTTCGATACCAAGTTTTTCGATCGCATAATCGAGAATACCAGGCATGAGACTGCCGCCGCCGAGTAAAAAAACTTTGTCGACTGTCATACCAGACTTTCTCCGATAATTCGCGCGCAGTCTGTCTGCTTCATCAAAAATAGAATTGAGGAGCGGGGTAATCGTATGACGGATGCCAGCGGCCTCCGGCCGCTGAATAACGCCGAGTTCCTTCTTCATCTGCTCAGCCCGATTAAAATCGATTCCGAGTGATTGCGAGAGCGCGAGCGATAACTGTTGGGATGCGCGATCGACATGGTGAACCGCTCTGATAATACCCGACTCTGCAATTGAAATTTTTGTGGAGAGCGCGCCGATATCAATGAATAAATGCGCCTGATGCAGTCGCGGCCCCGTCAAGCGCGCCGCGCTGAACACTTCAACCTCAAACCCGGCCTGTTCAATCTTTGCGTTCTCAAGTATATGCCTATATTTCTCCACAACCTCGCGCTGAACCGCAACGAGAAGAACTGAAATCGTCGCCTTCTTTTCTTCATTTTCATTTTCTCCGAGCGGTATGCGCCACCAATCGAGAAGAACATCGGAAAGCGCAATCGGTATGTACCGGCGGGCTTCGTACGGAATCGCATCGGCAAGCTCTTTGTCGGATAACTCCGGCATCTCAATAACAGTTATGAAACTGTAGCGAAGCGGGATCGAGACAACGCCGCGCGTTGCGGTCGCACCGGCTTCTTTTTTCAAATCCGCAATCATTTCAGAGACTTTTTCGTCAACCAGGAGAGAGGCGCGGCCCATCTCTTTGTTCCCATACGCCGATGTTGAAAGCTCGCCATATGTTTCAAGAACAGCGCGCTCGCTCTCCTTGCGCGCCTGAACTATTTTTAATGAAGAAGTCCCGATATCGATGCCAAGGACACTTCTATCTTTATCAAAGAACTTTAAAAAACTAGCCGCTCCGAATTTTTGTGAAAATATTCCGCTCATGCAACATACCAAGTAGCCCTCATTGCACCTGTCATGCACTTCAGGGTATGGTTACATAATAACATAAATGGCGCATCGAGTATTTGATCGAGTTATCCACATAATTTTAGCCTCCCTGTTCCCCCTCACCTGCTATGGATGCGGCACAAAAGGAACGCGCGCATGTGACACGTGTCTCGAAAAAGCTTCTATAGCAAGAGGGCAATGCTTTTTCTGCAAAAAGAGGCCCGCTGCAGTGGGAATATGCATGCTTTGCATAAGGCACTATCCCATTGATGGGGTTATTTGGGCGTATTCTTTTCGGGCGCCAGTCATACGAAAGGTTATCCACGACCTCAAATACAGAAAGAGGCTCGACGATATGGCAAAACTCACGCCGCGTCTTGAAAAAGCCATCGCGCGGGAAAAACTCCCGCCGGATACGGTTTTTGTCGCAATCCCGCTTCACCCGAAAAGGGAACAAGAGAGAGGCTTCAACCAGGCAGAACTGATTGCATCAAGTCTTGGGTACCCGACGCGCGAAAAAATACTCTCAAGGATCAAAGAAACGCCGCCGCAAGCGCGCACTATATCCAGCAAGGATCGTTTTTTGCATATACAAGGGGCGTTTTCCGTAACCGAGCGCGCGGCATGCGCCGGCAAAGACTTCCTCCTCATTGATGATGTCGCAACGACGGGCGCTACAATCACGGAAGCGGCGCGCACGCTCAAGGAAAATGGGGCGCGAAACGTATACGCCGCCGTCCTCGCGCATTGATAAATCCAGTCCCGTTTAGCGGGACGGTGTAAAAACAAATTCGATTATGCCAGCTATAGCTGTATAACTCGTATTTGTTATTGCTGTGTAAAACTAGTTTTTGCGGGTTATGTATGATACTATCCAAACGCCAG
>Ga0209542_10019476_pt1 | contig 10859 bp, 10 predicted proteins | sample RifCSPhighO2_01_FD_184028 | JGI IMG/M metagenome (GOLD analysis project Ga0209542, IMG submission 184028) | Soil microbial communities from Rifle, Colorado - Rifle CSP2_plank highO2_0.1 (SPAdes) (version 2) | ecosystem: Environmental > Terrestrial > Deep subsurface > Rock core/Sediment ...
AAAATTTAAGGGCCATCATTATGTTTTCTCAAACCTATCAAAAAAGCATTATCTACGAGGAACTATATTGTTGGCAAAAGTAACAGTACAATATGATTATGCCATTATAAAAATCAAAAAGATTGTTAGATTATTAAACAATTTTCATCATCAAAGAAAGTTGCTTGGAAAAAAATGAAATGCCTTGTTTTTGACTCTGGACCAATAATAAGCTTAACAACAAATAATCTATTATGGATTCTTGAACCATTAAAAAACCAATTTAAAGGGGATTTTTACATTACTGAAGGAGTTAGAAAAGAGCTTGTTGAAAATCCCTTGCAATCAAGAAAATTCAAGTTTGAAGCATTACAAGTCGAGCAGCAAATTGAAAAAGGAATTCTTAAGGTAATAAATGATCCAAAAATAAAGTCAAAAGGATTTGAATTGATGAATATTACAAATTCTTGTTTTAAGGCAGATAATAACCAAATAAAAATAGTTCAGCTGGCTGAAATGGAGACAATTGCATTTGCCTTGATTTATGGTGCTGAAGGCATAGTTATTGATGAGCGAGTTACAAGATTATTGATTGAAAGTCCTGAAATGATCAAAGAAACAATGAGAAAAAGACTTCATGCAAACATAAATGTTAATACATCAAATCTTAAAACGATAAATGATGAGACAAGAGATTTGAGAATTATAAGAAGCGTTGAGCTGGTAACTATTGCATATGAACTTGGAATTCTTGATAAGTTTGTTGTCAATATTCCGAATGCAAAAAGAGAATTGTTATCGTCAATATTATGGGGAGTGAAACTTAATGGAGCTTCTGTAAGTGAAAGAGAGATTGATGAATTAATAATTCTCGAGAGCAAAATCGTAAAATGATTAATTTTGTTTTCTAAGAGTTGTCAATAATTTGCTAGAACGCCCAACTACAAATTTTTGAAAAGTTTCTGAAGGCGAAAGTTTTATAAGCAAGTTCTTTCAAATAAAAATTTTAAAAAAATTAAACAATGGAGGTAACTAAAATAAAGAAATGAGTAGGCAAATTGCAGTTTATAAGCAGGTTAAAAAAACTCAACCACAACAGGTTGCGGTTATTGGACTAAGAGTTCCAAAATCGTTTTTTATCACATCTGGATGTGGCGAGAGCGATAATCAAGAGCACGCAGGCTCTTATCATATTGCACTAGAACGTGCAGGAATCTCAAAATGCAACATAATGGTTTATTCATCAGTAATGCCAAAGATTGCACAAGAGATTGAAAAAACTCCTCAATTATTACAACAATTACCACATGGCGGAGTTATGGAAACAATAATGGCGCATGGTAGAGGCGGAAGTGGAGTCAGGGCAACAGCAGGAATAATTTACGGCTGGCTATATGATGAAAACGGAGAAAGACAAGGTGGACTTGTTTGCGAGTACAGCGGTAATGACACAGAAGAGAAAGCAAAAGATATATTAAAGAAAAGCTTAGTCGAAGTGCACCAAAATGGCTTTAAAAATCTAAAACTGGACGACATTAACTTAATAACTGAAAGCTTTGTGCCAAAAAAGAAATTTGGCTCAGCACTAGTTTCCATCTGTTTTACCGATTATGAAGTGCCAATCTTAAGCATGACTTAAGATTGTTTTTATTTTTTTCTTTTATTCTTTTTAATCTATACCTTTCTTTGTATATAACAAAGTATGAATAAGCTTAAAATCTCATAAATATATTAAACTCTATGATTCTGAAAAGTCTTAAGCTAAAAAATGTTCGCAGTTATAAAGAGGAAATCATTGATTTTCCTAATGGCAGTGTTTTGTTAAGTGGAGATATTGGCAGTGGCAAGTCAACAATTCTTCTAGCTATTGAATTTGCTCTTTTTGGCTTATTAAGAGGAGATTTATCAGGAAGCGCGCTATTAAGGCATGGTTGTAATGCTGGAAGTGTTGAACTATGCTTTCAAATTGATAATAAAGATATAGTAATAAAACGAGTCTTGAAAAAGAACAGCGATAAAATAGAGCAGGATTCTGGATCTATTATAAAAGAGAATTTAGTCAAACAAGCAACTGCAGTTGAATTAAAGACTGAAATTCTTGATTTATTGGGATATCCTAAGGATTTGCTGACAAAAAGCAAGAGTATGATATATCGTTACACTGTTTATACTCCTCAAGAGGATATGAAAAGAATAATTCTTGAATCTTCTGAAGTAAGGCTTGATGTTTTAAGGAAGGTCTTTGATATTGACAAGTATAAAAGAATAAAAGATAATTGTGATATAATTATAAGATTCTTGAGAGAAAAAAGAAAAGAGCTTGAAGGGTTTACTCTGGATTTAGAGGAGAAAAAGACTCAGAAACAAAAGATTATCAGAGAACTTAATGAAATTCAAGGTTTGTTAAGCAAGTCACTAATAGATCTTCAGAATGCCAAGGTTTTAGTAATTGAGAAGAAAAATCAAGCAGAAAAAAAACAATCAATGATTAAGGAATTTGAATCATTAAAAAGAGATCTAGATGTAAATAAAAGGGATCTTTTATCAAAAGCAGGACTTGCTCAAAGAATTGAGAATGAAATATCAATAATAAAAGAACAACTTGAAGAATTTATTGACACAAAGGAAACATTAGTTGCTGATTTTTTACAGATTAAAGATTTAATAAAAGAGAAAAGTACAAAAATAATCAATAATGAGCTGAACATATCACAATTAAAAAGTTTAAGCGCCCAATTAATGACTCAAAAATCAAACTCCGAAGATATTAAATCAAAAATTCTCTCACTAAATAACTGTCCTTTATGCAAAGAGCAGGTTTCCAAAGAGCATAAGCATGACATAGTTACTAAAGAATTAACTAAAATAAAAGATCTTGAGAATGAATTAAACAATCTACAAGAAAAAATAAGCAAATTTGAAAAAGAGCTAATATTTCAAAAGGAAGAGCTTGAAAATCTCAAAAATCAGCATAAAGATCTTGAAATACATCAAATAAAGTTGGTGAATTATCGAGAGAAAACTGCAAGGCTTGATGAACTTAAAAAATCTCAAGAACAAATCTTGCTTGAATCAAAGCAAACCTCAAAAATAATACAAGAATTAGAAGATAAAATATCAAAATCAACAAATATTGAAAAAGAATTTGAAAAAATAAAAAATGAATTAGAATTATCCCAAAGAGAAGAAAAACAAGCAGAGATACAAGTTTCAAAGCTTAATGAGCGAGAGTTTTTACTAAAAAGAATACTTCAAGAGACAGATGCTGAAATAAACAAAAAAGATGCTGCAAAAAATAAAATACAAACAATAACAAATTATCAAAACTGGCTTAAGGATTATTTTATAAATCTTGTCGAGCTTATTGAAAGACACGTGATGGGAAAGATATATTACGAGTTTAATGACTTATTTAAAAAATGGTTTAATATGATTATAGAAGATGAAGTTATAACTGCACAATTAGACGATCATTTTACTCCAGTAATACAACAAAACGGTTACGATGTAGAAATTGAAAATCTAAGCGGTGGAGAAAAAACAGCATGCGCATTAGCTTATAGATTGGCTTTAAACAAAGTAATAAATGATATAATATCAAATGTTAAAACAAAAGACTTATTGATTCTTGATGAGCCAACAGATGGCTTTAGTTCTGAACAGCTTGATAAGATAAGAGAGGTACTAAACCAACTTGATATGAAACAAATAATAATAGTAAGCCATGAACATAAGATTGAGAGCTTTGTTGATCATGTAATCAGGATAAGAAAGGATGAACATATAAGCAAGTTAGTTGCCATGTAACAGAAATATTTATAAATAAAAGCCTTGTTTTCATTATTAGGACGGTCATAGGGGTTGGGTTCCACCTGGTCTCATTCGAACCCAGAAGTTAAACCAGCCTCCGTAGCTGACTGTACTTCATTACGAGGGAAATCAGCTAAGCTGTCCACTTTTTATCTTTGTTCTTTAAGCCGTTGTTCTCTTATTAAACTAGAAGCTCTATAAAGGCTTTCTTGACTTCCTGCATCAGTCCAGGCGCCATTAACAAAAGCAAATCTCATATTTCCTTGAGCGATGTAAGCATTATTAACATCTGTAATTTCAAGTTCTCCTCTGCCAGATGGTCTTAATGTTGGAATTATCTTGAAAACATTAGAATCATAAACATACAAGCCAGTAACTGCATACCTTGTTTTTGGATCAACTGGCTTTTCAACAATGCCAACAACTCTATCTCCAACTAATTCAGCAATACCAAACTTTGCCTTTCTTTGCCCTATTTGATCTGTTTCAAATAATTGATGATCATCTACGACCTCTTTTAAAAATATCATTGCACCATCTTGAAAACCTCGAATAGGATCTCTTAGTAAATAATGTTCTTCAAAAACATTATCTCCAAGAATTACTGCAACAGGATCATTACCAACAAAAACCCTTGCCAAGCCAAGCGCCTCTGCAATGCCTCCTGCATTATCTTGAGTGGCATATGCAAACCTTACTCTGGCTTCAATACCTAATGATTCTCTAAGCCTAGCTCCTGAACCGAGTAATCTGCCAATACCTTCAAAATGCTCTCCTCCTGTAACAACAAAAATGTCTTCAATGCCTGCATTAACCAATGTTTGTAGTGGAAAATAAATCATTGGTTTGTCATAAACTGGAAGAAGATGTTTGTTTGTGACTCTTGTTAATGGATTAAGTCTAGAACCTGTTCCGCCTGCTAAAATAACTCCCTTCATAAAAACCACCAAATATATAATTATTTAACTGATTTAAAAAGATTTATTTTATTTAGTATCTATTTGTCAATAACTACTGAGTTGGTCTTTTCATTAACTTCTTTTATAAATTTGTGTCCTTTGAGTTTTTCCTTAATCTCTTTCCAAGAATGTTTTTCTCTAACTTCTCTTAATTGTTTAATAATCTCATTAAAAAATGAATAGTTCTCATAAATGAATTCTGCTTTTCTTTTTTCTTCTTCAGATATTTTCTCTTGCTCAATCAGACTTTTCTTCTGTGATTGTATTATTGTCTTTATTTTATTTATCTTTTGGCGATATTTATTCTCAACCTTTTCTTTTTTCTCCTCAATATTTGCCTTTGATAAAATCGCATCAAGTGCATCATTATACGAATCAAAAGCTTGCTGTTTTAGTGTTTTATAAATCTGAAGCTCAAATGGAATTATGTCCTTGATAATATTATTCTCATAAATAACTTCGGGATTTGGCTTTGAATCAAATAATTTGTTAAAATTCTTAAATAATAGCTTTGTCTCTTTTTCATTAATCTCTTTTGATTTCTTATCTATCTTTGATACTGAGCATAATTCCTCTGCGTAAATTCCTCCAATGCCTAGTTTTGTTGCAAGAGTCTTAGAAATATTCTCTTCTATCTTTAGCAATTCCTTAAAATCTTTATACTTTAGATTAAATATGTCGATTGTTCTTGGATAATTATAGTTTTCTTCAGGTTTTATTGTCCTATCTTTTAATTCAACCTGCTCAACAGCATTTATTATCTTGTTCTTTTCATCAGTTAGTATGATATTTCCCAAAGAAAAAAGCTCAATAATAAGTTTTAATCTGTCTTTTTTATTTGATAAAAATATTTCGATTATTCTCTCTGATTTATATTGTGATATATCTTCCACAGTCATTCCTTCTAAGTACTTTCTTAACAAAGCACAAAATCCAGAGATGGTTTCAGGAATTTCTGGCTTTTCCTTGGCAAGCCAAATAAATCTTTGAGATAGTCTAAGCAATATCTTGCCTTTATCTTTTTGGTATAATTGAATAACAAAACTCTTTTTATCTAATTGATAAACTCGATCTATCTTTGACTTGATTATCTTTTTATTTAATTCATTTACAAGAAATCTTAGTTCTATTGTTGATAGTTCTTTTTTCATTGTTTAAAACATAAATCATTCTAATTTTTATGAACCAATGCCAATAAAGCCAGCTCCAAAAATAATTAATAATATGCCAATCCACTTTAAGGCATTCATCTTTTCATTTAAAAATTTAACTGAAAGAAGGCAAACCCATACATAAGCCAGTGCAACCAGTGGATAAAGAACTGATAATTCTCCGCCTTTTAGTGCCGGAATAAATATGATTGTTGAAATTCCATATAGTACAAAACCACCAATCATATAATAATTAGTAAATTGCTTGAATATGTTTCTATTAAACCTGCTTGATCCTTTTTTAAGAAGTATTGGGCCAAATGCACCTATTAATGTTCCTAAAATTACAAGCCCAATAGCCCATAATTCAGTGGCCATTAGATAACCTCGGGAGCGTGTGCTTGTTCTTTTCTGCTGCCAAAGCCAATTGCTATTATTCCAAAAATTATAAGAGCAACTCCTATTGTTTTATGAATATTTATTTGCTCATTGAAGATTATATTAGATAATATTGTAACCCAGATATAACTTGTTGCAATTATGGGATAAAGAACAGAAACATCTCCGCCTTTAAATGCAGTTATTAACAATACTGCACCAAATCCATATAATACTAATCCTGATAATAATTGCCAATTTGTAAATATTATTGGCAGTTTAGCAGATCCTAATTTGTAAAATATTTGAGCAGTAGAAGTAAACAATGTACATATTATGACTAGAATGATTGCTGATGTTTTTGTTTTCATTATAACTTCTATAAATTCCTCTTTTAAATTAAATAATTATTCTTCTATTATCTTTTGCATTATGTGAGCAAAAGCAGGCCTTGTTATTAAAACTCCTGCTGTTATTCCTAATAGTGTAGTTACTGCAAATCCTTTAAGCATTCCACCACCAAATGACCATAATGGAATCATTGCCACGGCTGTTGCAAAAAATGCAGATAGTACAATGAAAAATGCTCTTTTAATTCTTTCCTTCCAATTAATAAATACTTCAGTTTGCTTTTTAAGCATTTCATCAGTTATAACAATAAGATCGTCAACTCCTGTGCCTATAGAAGCAATAATTCCTGCAATAGATGCAAGATCAAGATTCCAGCCAATAATTGATGCAATACCAAGTATTATCAATGTTTCAGATAATGTGTTAATCATTATTGGAATTGCAATCTTAAGATTTCTGTAAGAAATAACAAGAGTTAGTACAACTACAAGCGCTGCAATAAGGCCGATAAATAATGAATTATTAATAAATTCTTTACCTAGCGTTGGAGAGATGTTATCTATTTTTGCTATTTCTAGCTTTACTGGAAAACTGCCGGTTTTCATCACTGTTTGAAGCTTTTTCATATTTTTAAGCGTTTGATCAATTGCGTCTTTTTGAGAATTTCCAGTTCCTGAACCAGATACGGCTATATCAGTAACTGCCTTGCCTTTAAGATCTGAAGATATCTTTAATGAATCAACCTCTGTATCGTCAAGATAAAGCGTTAATTCTTGAGATAAATATTTCTGGCTTCCTGAAGTTACTACATCTAGCTTGTCAGTGATATCTGCCTGCCTTTGAGCTGCACTTGGGCTAAGAGTTATTGCAAATCTAAAACCACAAACAAAACCTTCCTCGCCCCTGCTACAAGGCCTGTCAGGATCTATTCCAGAACATGTCGCAGTAGTGCAAACAGATGTAATATCATTTCTTCCGCCAATAAACACTGTCTGGTTGCCTATATTTGCTTCAAACTTGCCTTGTTTGCCAATTAAATCTTTAACTTCTTCTTCAGTTGCACCAGCTATCTCAAGCATTATTAATTTTTCTGCCTTTTCACCAAGAAGAGTAGACGTGCTAACCTCTTTAACAGTTATATCTGCAAGGCCATAAACATTAAGCCTTTCTTTAATATTGTCCACAATATCTGAATAAGAACTATCGTTTATCTCTTGATCCGCCTTGTAAATCAAGACCCTTTCTAAGGTTTGTTAAAGGCGCATTATCAACTCTTAAACCAACCTCTTCAACACCGATTATTTCTTTAACAATCTTAGGAACATCGATTGTTTTATTGATTGACTTATTAGACTGAACAACTGTATTATTTATTGTTTCATTAACAAGAATAAATTCTTCAACAATCTTTTGCTCTGTTTCGTTCAAAACTATCTCTTTGATCTTTGGCTTAACAAGCAATTGGTAATTCTTTTTGTTTGTCTTGATAAAAATGGACTGGTTTACTAATGCATTAGATGTTAGCTTATAATAATCCTCGATTGATGTTACAGGAATATTATTTATCATTAATATCTTTTCAAGAGACATTGGCGCGGTAACCTTAGAATTTTCAATACCGGCTAAAGAAGCAGCACTATTAGGAATAACTGACTTAATCACGACCCCTTTATTAAATGGATTTGGATAAATTGCAAAAACCATTAAAACAAGAAATATAATCAGTATTATTACTCGGATATTTGTAAATATTTCCTTAATATTTCTCATTTTGTTTGTTGAGTTCTTCTTTTCTCTTTTATTTCAAGATACCATCTAAGTATGCCTGTATTCTGGATCCAAGTATATATAATGTCAAATAAAAATCCAATTGATAATATGAGCATTATTTGCTTTATAGCATCAGATGTTGTTAAGAAATATGCTGCTAAAACTCCAAAAAACGAGGTTAAAGACATTGTAAGGCCTGTTTTTAAAGAGTTGACTGTTCTTTCAAAAATAGTGCCTTCTTTTCTTTTCAATACTCTTGTTGTTAATAATATATCAGTATCAACAGAATAACCTATCATCATTAAAAATGCAGCAACACCACCAAGGCTGAGCTTAACATCTAATAATGAAATTACTGCAAGTGTGGAAACCATATCTGAAAATGCAGTTAGTATAACAAATAATGATGGCACTAAATCTCTAAACGTGATAAACACAACTATTCCTATTGCTAGAAATGCAAATATCAATGCAATAATTGTTTGTTTGAAAAATCTTTCTCCAGTTGCGCTGCTTGTTTTTTGAAAAGAATATTGATTTCTTTCTATTTTAAGTCCATGATTTTTTAATGAATCAATTAATTGCTTTTCTTCTAAATCGGCTGCTTCTATTATTATTTCCCTTATCTTGCCTTGCTCTGTAATAGTCCTTAAACTAATATCTGAGTCTTTAAAATCGTTATTTAGATGTTGTTTTACTGAGTCAATTGATAAATCCTGATCAATAGATATGGTTAACTCGACGCCTCCTTTAAGGCTGACTCCTCTTTCAACTAACTCTCCTTTAGTAAAGTAATTGTACGATAGAACTCCCAGAGATAGCAAGAGTAATAATATGCTGAAAATCATTAATTGCTTGTATTTTTTATCATAAATATTCAGTAAAACTGCTTTCAAAAAAATCACCATTTGTTGTGAACTATAATTTTTTTAAGATAGTTATGGTTCCCAAAATATTTAGTCAACAAAGTTTTTAAGTTAATAGTGTTGCCTAGATATGTTAAATTACTGCTATTGTTTTTAAAGATTTCTATCAAAATAGACTAAAAATAGCAGAGTATAAATGCCAACCATCAGAGCCCGGAATTGGCAGCATGTTGAAAATAAACAAAAATAGGTTTATCTGTTTTGTAAATTGCAAAATTATTCTTGTTTTTACATTAATATTTGTTTTTAATATAATATAGCATATAAAGAATATCAATAAATTCACTCCAGGACCTGCAAATGATATTATGATATTATTTACTGGAGATATATTACAAAATAATTCCCCGCAACTAATGCGCACGTATGCAGGTACAAATATAATAAATGGAAAGCTCAGTAATGATAAAACTATTGCAATAAAGAGCCAATAATAAGATGCATTAAATGTTGCATTAAATCCAAGAGATATTGCAAGAAACTTGTGCCCTAACTCGTGCAGGATTATTCCAGGAGCGGTTATTAATGCAGAAAAAAACAAGTCATTTATCTTTATCAACCTTAAATCAGTCAGTTGTTTCTTGAAAAAATTCTTGAAAATAAAACCAATTGCAAGAGTCATTACTAAAATATCTATTATCTCCCCAACTGAAAATAAGGTCATTCTTATTTATTTATTCTTTTTATTTATAACATTTTGCATTTTTTAATGCCTTAAACCAGAATTAGTAAAAATTTAAAACTGCCTCGGATGAGGCAGTTAATTGATTAACTACCTTATCTTCGCTTCTTTTTACTTTTCTTTGCTGCCATTTTATTTAAACACCTCTTTGATTTATTTTTTTAATTAGTAAAGTATTAATTATATATAAACATTTTGATTCTGTAATTCTTCGTCGATAAAAAAGCAGAAATTATTTGAGAAAAAAATCTTTTATTTTATGATCGACGGTAAAAATTGCATTCTCAAAGTTGTCATTATTAATAATTTTGAAGTTTTCCAGCTTGCCACCGGCTGCATAATTATGTCCGCCACCACTAAATAATTTTGCAATTTCTAATAAATTCAGGTTACAATTATTGTTTTTTCTAAAAGATATCTTTGAATTTCTAAAAATAAGCACTGCCACATCTATATTTTGGTTTAGTCTTAGTATTGCTTCTCCAGCATCTGCACTGTTTAATAAATTCGAGGCTAATGCAAATCCAAATCTATATCTAAGATAATTCTTTATCTTAATATTTACATTTAAATCCATTAATGCACGCTGTTTCTTCTCTAAATATGCATTTCTAATAATATCAAATCTGCTTGACCAAAAAACCCCTCGAGAGATTATTTCAACAAGTTCTTTTTTATCGAATCCTGAATTAATTAAATCGGTTAATTTTGTTGAACGCTCATCTTTTTTAACCCAAAATTCAATATCATGAGCAATATAAGCGAGTTGTTTTGCAATAAAGTCATTTGGTATAAATCTCTTGCAGGTTAGTTCTGCAGAGCATATTTTCTCCTTTTCCATATTGTAATTCAA
>Ga0209542_10019477_pt1 | contig 10858 bp, 10 predicted proteins | sample RifCSPhighO2_01_FD_184028 | JGI IMG/M metagenome (GOLD analysis project Ga0209542, IMG submission 184028) | Soil microbial communities from Rifle, Colorado - Rifle CSP2_plank highO2_0.1 (SPAdes) (version 2) | ecosystem: Environmental > Terrestrial > Deep subsurface > Rock core/Sediment ...
TCAGAAGAGTCAAGCCGAGTGTTTCAGTCGAGACTGCACAGAGATACAGAAAGATTGAGGACTTTTATCTTAAGAAAGCAAGAGCAGGGGTTGAGGTCGGACCGGTTTATACCGGATGATTTTCTATAAAAATAACCTATGAACTTTTCATTTATTTTTATGAAAGATGATATTGCTTATTTTGTATTTAATTTGTAGTATCCCTATTTAACTTTCTTTTATTTTTTGTTTTTGTATGGAAGATAAAGTTTTACAAGGTTTCAAAAAAGACTTTTTAGCAATAAAAGAAAAAGGATTTGTTGAGTCGCATAGAACGCATAATACTGGAATAGGAAAAACTTTTGAGGATTTAATTGGGATTGTTGAGAATAATAATTTCTTACCTGATTACGAAGATGTTTTAGAATTGAAGTCATCAAGAGAGCTATCAAACAGTATGGTGACTTTATTTACTAAATCTCCGACGCATCCAAAAGGGATTAATTCTATTATGAGGGAAAGATACGGACAACCCGACCAAAAAGCAGATGGACTAAAAACTGTTCATTCAACTTTTTCGATTTTAAAATTTAATACATTTTTTGGTAGACTTGGGTTTAAACTTAAAGTTGATGAAGAAAAAAGAAGAATTTACATTTTAGTAAAAAATTTAGAAACAGATGAAATCGAAGATATTGAAATTTACTATGAGTTTGATGAAATTAAAAACATAATTGAAAAGAAGCTTGATTATATTGCTTATATTAAGGCAGAAACAAAAACAGAAAATGACAAAGAACTTTTTAATTTTAAAAAAGCAATTTTGTTAAGTGGTTTGACTTTTGATAAGTTTATTCGGTTTATTAAAGAAGGTTTGATTTTATATGATATAAGAATTGGGGTTTATAGAAGTGGAAAACTCAAAGGAAAAACACATGACCATGGTTCTGGTTTTAGAGTTTTGAAGAATAATCTTAACAAAGTGTTTAAGATGGAGGAGATTTAGATATTCTTAATTTCTAAAACATTTCCTAAGATAATTACATATTCTCCATTTTCTTTTGTAAGCCCTTTCCATTCTACACGCATAAAGGGAGCATTTTTAGAATAGCCATTTTTGAAATGTATTTCATCAAACTCTTTTCCAGCCAATCTTTTATTCCAATAAGGTTTAATTTCTCTGTATTCTTTTGTTTTTTTACCAGAAGCAATTAAATCAAACCATTTTCTAAGTAAAGTTAGATGAAGGATTCTTTTCTCTTTCATTGTTTTTCCATCACAACTATCCATTCTTCATTCATAGTTACTGCATGATTGCCTGAAATATTTGAAGGAGAGTTTAATTTAGGCATTCTTTTATGGGGGATATTTCTAATAAATGTGTTGTGATGTTTGTAATGATTTTTAGCTTGGAATAATTCTAAAATTATTTCATCTGTTGGAATTTGAACACCTTTGACCGTCCTGTTTCCAACAACAAAACACATGAAAGCACCCTTTTTAGCAACTCTGTGTAATTCTTGAACGCATTTATCAAAATCGACATAGAAGCTTAAAACATCCCTTGCACGATAAGGGTCAATTTTAGCGATTTTATCCAATGTTTGCTTTAAAGTTGGAGAACCTAATCTATTCTTTAAATCTCTTGTCGGTATTCCTCCTAAACTTACCTTATCAATGTTTAGGACTTGATTTTTATCATAACCTAACCATTGTAAGCCCAATCTTGAAAATTGCCCATAAGCTACCGTCGTTCTGCTATCTCCATAAGGTGGAGAGGTTATAATTAAATCAACGCTATTTGCAGGAATTGAAGTTAAATTTCTTGTATCTTCTGCTAAAATATTAACTTCACAATTTTTTTTTTCTTTAACAAAATTTTCCATGCTGTAAATATTTTCTTTAACTTTTTCTCTAAATTTTCTGAAAGTGTCTGGATTATGTTTTTTTAACATTTCTTGATTCATTCTATAAAGTTTATACTCTCTATTTCTTGTATTTGAAACATCACGTACGGTCTCAGAAAAAGCAACTAAAAAGAAATCTTGAATATCTTTATCTTTAATTTCGCTAATGTTTTGTTTAATTATTGATAAATCGGTTATCACTTCTGGTTTAAACCAAAATTCAACATTAAAGAAAGTTGGTTTTTGAATTTTTTTTTCTTTTTTCTCTATGGCTTCTTTACCTTCTAAACTGTTTTTTACAATTTTATGATATTCAGCCCATAAAGATTGAGGATTGATTTCTGTTGTTTTAACTTTTGAAATTAATAATGCAAGGGGATTGATATCAATTCCATAAGCTTTTTTAAAATTCTTATGTAGCTTTGCTTCTAAAAGCGCCGTCCCAGAACCAGCGAATGGGTCTAAAAGAATCTCCTTATCTTTCCCATACATTTCTATTAATCTTCTCGCAATTTGTGGAATCATCATTGCCGGATAAGTGTGGAATCCATGATTGCTATATTTGGTAAATTCATTACGAAAATCCCATGAAGTATCTTTAAACTTCTTCTCTTTTTGTTTATCCATACTTTGCAATTGCATTTTTTCCTAACTCCGTTAATTGATATAATCTTCCTTTTTTCGTTTCTTCATTTAAGCATTTTACCAACTTTTTATCTTTAAGGTCTGTAAGCACCATGCTAACATGATTTAATCTTAAATTCACCTTTCTTGCAATTTCCGAGGGAGTAATTACTTCATCCCCTATGGCTTTTAAGACTTTATGTCTATATTCACTTGATTTAATTAATGAAATTGCGTTTATCATTCCCTTTTCCATAAACTATCATTGGATACAATAATATATAATGATAGTTACATTATTAATACAAGATAGATACATATAAATGTTTCGGTTTGAAACGTTTTTCTAAGAAATATTTATTTAACTGCTTTCCTTGGCGAAGAAGGCGCGGTTGGATGAAACCTGCTGGATTTTTCCGTTGTGGACGAATGTGACCAGCGCTGAAGGGAGCTCAAATCTTCCTATTACATTAAGATTTGAATATATTATATATGAGTAAGCTCTTTCTTCTCCTTTTCTCAGGGAGTCAATGTTCCAGAAAATTCTCCTCGTGTTTTTGTCTATTTTGTCAGGATGCTTCCCGAATTTTTCAAAGAGTTTCGTCACTCCGGGCAGTGTGTCTATCAGCTGGACTTTGTCGACGTTTTTTCTTGCTTTCACACGGATTTTTACTTTCAAAGCGAATTCTCCTTTTTTTGTATTTACGAATGAGACGTTCTTTGACAGGGATATTGCCTTCTGTGAATATATTTTCGCGAGAAACCCCGCAAGAATAATCAGCATTATTATGATGAATGGAAATGTGTAGTTTGTTGTTGATTCTACTACTAAAGATTCGCCGGGCTGGATTGTTTCTTCCCATATGTAGTTTATTGTGAGACCGTTTCTTTCAGTTTTTGTCGGACTTGGGGAATTAATTGTGAACAGCCTCGAGATTATGCCTCTTTCCAGTTCAACAGTCATTGCCTGCGGGGTATTCCCTATGTTTGTTTTTTTAACCACTTCTTTTTTTATTATCAAGCCCTCAGAAGTTTTTTCTGTCAGAGTGCCTTCCTCTTCGAGATATTCTATTATTCCTTCTATTTTTGTTTCTTTATTTTCTATCTCCAGTTCCGCCGAAATTATGTAAGGTCCTGCCGAGAGCTTCTCAAGATTTTTTTTGTCTAATTGGACTGTGATTTCTTTTTGCTCTTTTGGAGCCAGGGAAAAAGTTTCTGTTTGGGAGAAAAACTGCGAGGACACTTTCAGTCTGAGATTATTCAGGTTTGCGTTCTGGGTATTTTTTACTATAATAGATGCGTTGTCGTCGCTGGGATAAAATGGATTTCCTTCAACGGCGATTGCTTCTTCCAGCGGGATTATTTTTATTAAAAGAGTGTCCCTGAATATTCCTGAGTTTCTTCCTTTTAGCTGGTATTCAAAATTGTAGAAGCCGTTGTTGTTTTCTCTTATTTCCTTATTCGGAAAAGCCATTACTTCTATTTTTGTTTTTCCGTGGGGGATTTCAAATTTTCCTTTCGGAGACATTGAGACTCCGATTAGCGAATAGATTTCAAATATATCTGACTGTCCGAGGTTTTCTATTTCAAATTCAAAAATTGCAGGGTTTGTCAGTTCTTTAATTATTACGGAGCCTTTGTCTGTTTTTTCTATTTTTAGAGAAGGTGTTTGTGCAGATATCAGACTTGCGAATAGAATTATTATCATCAGGGAGAGGAATGTTTTTTTCATGTCAGAAGTTGAGGGAATGAAGTTATAAATATTATTGTGGTGTTGCTATATACAGTTATTTATTTTTTATCTTCTGCCCATTATTTCGAGGAAGGATTTTAGTTCTTCTTTGAAGCCTTTTAATTCCGATGTAAGAAGATTTTCCATATCGTTTATTCTGGAGGGAACTATGTGATTGTTGTAGAAGTCACGCATGAATCTCGAGAAAGCCGAGGTGTCCCATTTGCTTTTGTGGTCTTTTATAAGGTAGCCCGTTACTTCCACTTCTGTTTTTCCCTGGTTCATTTTTTCTTTTTTCCCGTTTAATTCTACCTCGACGTCTGTTAAATCTTTTATCAAGAATTTTATTTTCATCTCAAATTTGTAATAGTCCGACAGCTCTTTTGTTGCTTTCCATTCTATATCTATATTCCGCTTGTTTCCTGAGACTTTTTCTGCGTATTTTTCTTCAGTGACGCCGTATTTTTCTTCCTTGAACCAGCTGTGCGCGAAGGAATAAAATGCACCATAGTCAAAAAGTCCTGCATGTTCAAGTTTCTCTTTTATTATCTTCTCTTTTTCCGCCATTTTTTATCTAAGAGAATAGATAACCAGTTATAAAAATGTTACTTAGGGCTGGCTTTGTTGAAAAGTCTTAACGTTTTTATTCTTTCATTTGTCCCCACCCCCACCCCCGTCCGAAGAGAGTGACGCTTTGCATCCAATTAATTGCAAATGAAATGAGATTTTCAACAAAGCATTAGAGTTATTCTGTCTTTTCTAGCTTTAAGTTTGCGTTGTTGTTTGCTTTTGTGATTTCTTCTTCGGATGTCTGCACTTCAAGGATGAGGGTTTCCGCTCCTCTTGGGATTCTTAAGTTTTGTATTGTTAATGTTCTTTTCGAGCCGATGTCTATTTCTTCGAGGTCGAAATTTCTTATTTCTTTGCTTTCAGCATATAATTTAAGATAGGATTCGCTGATTGACTTCAGGCCGTGATTTGAAATTGTTACTTCGAGGTCAAGATATATTCCTTTTTTTATTGCTTCTGCTTTTTCAATTATTAAGTCGCCGAGCGGTTTTTGAGAGTAGAGTCTTTCTATGTCTTTAACAAGAGCTTCTTCTATTTCCTGCTCGCAGGACGTTATGGGATACATTATGCTGTTTGGGTTGCTGTTGTGGTCGAAGCCGAGGGCGTGAAGAATTTCGTGGGTTGCGATTTGCGGCTGGTCACATTTGCTTGCTCTGAAGAGCGAGATTTTTCCCGCGGTTATCACAGAATATCTTGTTGCGTTTATAATCAAAGTGGGGCCCCCTTCACCTGCTACGAAATGTCCTTCCTGTTCGGGTTCGGGACTTATCTGAGAGCATGTTATCGTTATCTGAGGATTTGAGGATTCGCTGAATTTTAGGATTGTTTTTGTTTCAAGTCTTTGAATTGCTTTTTCTACTTCTTCTCTTTTTTTATTGCTGCATTGAGTGGCAAAGCCGTAAGTTATCACCTCGGTGGGATATCGCATATTGTTGTAGAATTGCGCACTTTGCAAAGGGAATTCGTCCGAGATATTTGCCTGGTAATCTTCGAAATTAACTGATTCTCCAGGGAAGTTGAGCCAGACAAGATATATTAGTGCGAAGAGGAGCGCTAAAAGCAAGAGTGTCAGAATAGTGTTGATAGATTTGTTCATTTTATTAATAGGAGAAATTTTTATTTGGAAGAGCCGGAATTGCCGTCCTCAAATTTAGTTTGTAATTAGTAAAATTAATTGCCAGATATTTTTTTTGTGAGATTGATTTTTCTTTATCCTGTATTTTTTTATTTAGGTAGGAGAGACTCATTTTTTTAAGAGGAGTGGTAAATTTATAAAAGTATGTTGTCTCAATTCATTTTAATCTTGTAATATTTTTCAAAGAAAGTTAAACTTCTTCTGTTAGTTAAAATTATTGTTGGATATATTGCTTGTAGCAAAAGACATAAGTTTTTCACCATTCTCTTCGGTAAAGATTGTTTTGAAGAGACACAATTATTTGATCATAGAGATATTAAAATATAATTACCCATCGATAAAAATAAAAACTGCTCTTTATTATGTTGAAGAATCGGAGATTATTATATCTTTTTATTATAGTAGTTTTAGCAATCTGAAGAATTAATTTTTGGAGATATTAACTCGCAAGTGTTGAAAGATTTATTAATTAGTCTTATCTTTTTAGTATATGAAATATGAGTTTCTTGAACACACGGCAGATATAAAATTTCGCGCATTTGGAAATAGTTTGAATGAAGCTTTTGAAAATTCTGTTCTGGCTTTTTCTTCTTTTGTTTCGCGAGGGGAAAAAATCGTTTCCCGAAGGAGAAAGACGATTGAAATCAAGGGGGAAGACAAAGAGAATTTGTTTTATAATTTTCTTGAGGCGCTGATTGGCTTGCTGGACGATGGCTTTGCTGTTTCACGCGGGAGAATTGAGATTCGCGGGAAAAAATTGAAAGCTGTTTTGTTTGGGGATGATGTTGATAATTATTCCGGGCTTGACCACGTTAAGGCAGCTACTTATTCCGAGATGTTTGTCGGCAGGAACGGGAAGGTTTGGGAAGTTCAGGCTGTGCTGGATGTCTGACTAGTTAGTTTTATATAATTCTTTCTTCTTTTTTGTTTATGATTAAAAAGAGCGTTGGTATAATTGTTGTAATTTGTTTTGTTGCAGCAATAGTTTTGTTGTTCGGGGGTCTGGTTATTTTCCAGAATGACGACGAGCAAGGCAATGGAGTGGATAAGAGGAATGATTTTAATAGGCCTGTTTGGGAGAGAGAAAAAGTTAATTTTGTCGTCATTTATACTGACGACCAGAGGTGGGACACTATGGGGGTAATGCCGATTGTAAAAAAAGAATTGGCTGATAGGGGGACGACTTTTGACAATGCTTTTGTTCGGCTTCCTTTGTGTTGCCCTTCACGCGCCAGCTTTTTGTCCGGAGGATTTTTTCCTGCTTCAACTGGTGTAAAGCAAAATGGGGGAGTGAATGGGGGAGCAGGAAGTTTTTATGACTTAAAAAATATCGGGAAAACCTTCCAGGAAAACGGATATAGGACAGCTCTGGTCGGAAAATATCTTAATGCTTACGGAGACATTTCACCCAGAATTCCGCCGGGTTGGGATGTATTTTTTATTATTCTTTTCAGCGGAAAGTGGGACAAATATAATGGTGTTGAAGGGAGCAGTACAGCGGGAAGCCCGGGAAAAGGCGAGGTAAAATCTTATAATGATTATTTATTGGATGTTGAAAAAGAAAAAGCTTTGAAATTTATTGATGATAATTATGATGAGCCGTTCTTTTTGTTTTACAGTACTAATTCTCCCCACGATCCGGCTACTCCTGCGGAGAGGGATAAGAATTTGTTTTCTGATTATAATTATAGAGATAGGGGGTGGGGCGAAGAAGATTTAAGCGACAAGCCCGAATGGGTCGGAGAGGTGGCTGATGATTTTTGGAGAGGCAATCCTGATTTTTTTGAGGAGGACGATTTCATTAAAGGTTCAGAAACGCCTGATGATTTTATTAAAAACCAATTGAGAACTTTACAATATACTGACAGGGCGGTCGGGGAAATAATTAGCAAGCTGGAGGAGAAAGGGATTGCCGATAAGACGGTCGTGATTTATACCTCTGACAATGGGTTCATGTGGGGAGAGCATGGAATATTTAAGAAAGGCGTTCCGTACGAGGAGTCGGTTCATGTACCCTTGATTGTTTATGTTCCTGAAATGGAAAAACAAACTATTTCCGAGATGATTTCTGTTGATGAAGACCTTGCCGCTACACTTTTTGATATGGCTGAAATTGAGAGCGAGAGCGATGGAGAAAGCGTTGCGCCTTTGGTTTTAGGAGAAAATTTTAGATGGAGGGAACATTTTATTTCTGAAGGCTTCGGCTCAGGGGCAGGGGATTTTCCTATCTGGGCTTCTATTCGCGATAGTAGATACAAATATATTCAATATGCTTCCGGAGAGGAAGAGCTTTACGACTTGCAGGCGGATCCTTTTGAGCTTGAAAGCAAGCACGACTCTCCTTCTTTTCTGGCAATTAAGGAAAGTTTGAAACGCTTGCTGGAAGGCGAACGGGCTCTTGGCATTGCGACGACGGAACTTCCCGATGCTGAAGTCGGAAAGGAATATCGATTTGCTTTGGAGGGGTGGGGCGGGAAAAAACCTTATACGTGGAGGATTACAGAAGGGAACCTTCCTGACGGTTTAGAATTGACCAATGACGGAATTATAATAGGCACTACTGAATCAAAAATGGGGGGGAAATTTACTGTTCAGGTCAGTGACAGTTTTGTGTCAAAACAGCACGGTGGTTCTGATAAATTTAGCTTGAAGTTTAATCTAAGAGTTAAGGATTAGATAAATGGGAAAGATAGGTTGAGTATTTACTTGGCCGATTTAGCGGTCTTGAAACTAATTTATGGATATGTAATTTATAATCGCCGTTAATTTTAAATATTTCCTATCTTTTCTTTTAGCATGATTAAAAAAGGTATTTTGTTTTTTGCTCTTGCTTTCTTTTTTAGTTTGGAAATTGTGTCTGCAATCGAATGCGGCCCTGTTCCCAGCGACGGCTGTTTAGTAACACAAGATACAACTTTTGTTTTTGAGGAGTATTTTCTTCCCCATGGAATTTCTGTCGGCTCGGGAGTTAGCTTAGACTGCAATAACGCAACTTTAGACGGCGGAAACAGTCTTTATAACGGAATATCTTTGATTAGAGCAGAAAACACAAAGATAGAAAATTGTTTTGTCGAGAATTACGAAAGAGGAAATTTGTTTTTGTGGATGTCTGAAAATATTGAAATTTTCAATGGTTCTTTTAGCAGAAGCTTGTCAAATTATGGAATTCACATTAAAGAATCCGAGAATGTAACTTTAAGAAATAATTTTATTAATGAAAATAGAGTTGGATTATATGTTGAGGGCTTTTCCGAAGACGATTATTTGCATGACATTGACGAAAGCAATTTTGTCGACGGGGGGAAAGTTATTTATTTGTCAGGAGATAATGTTGTAGTTGAAGGGGAAACAGCAGGGCATTTGGAAATTGTTTTCGCGCAGAATGTTTTTGTGTCAGACAATTTAGTTTCCGGCGACGGAATTAAATTTTACAATATAAACGGATTAATTGCGGAAGATAATTCTGTTTCTGATTCTGATTTCGGAATTGACGTCTTATTTTCCGAGAATGTTTCTTTGTCCGGCAATTCATTTGAAGAGAATAATTTTGGCGCCAGGATTTACAGGACAAAAGAATTTTCTTTTTCCGGGAATGAAATTTTGAATAGTTTATTCGATGGCCTGATTATTGCTTTCTCTGAGTTTGGCAGGGTAAGAGAGAATGTTATTTCCGAAAGCGGATGGAACGGAATTGATTTAAGCTATTCAAACGATAATTTGTTTTTTAACAACACAATAGAATCTTCCGGCGAGAGCGGGATTTTCGCAGGCGGCAACGAAGAATCTTTGGGTAATGTTTTTCAGTTCAACAGAATTTACGCAAACGGCGAATATGGTTTTGAAAACAGACAGCGAGGGAGAATTATAGCTAAAAATAATTGGTGGGGCTCAAGAGAAAAAGAGGAAATTGAAAAGATGATTTTTGACAAATCCGATATGAAAAGAACCGGAAGAGTCGTCTTTGAGCCGTTTTTAAGGGACTGATTACAAATATGGGTTATTCCTGCTTTAAGATTATGAAGTCTTCCTTAAAATTTCTCTATTTTTCCTAAAATTTCACAAACTCAGAAAGAAAAATATTTTTCTCATAATTAACCGACTTGACATTCGATATAAAAGCTTTGCTGTGGTGCAATATATTTCTTCGTCTTAATTGTCTACTTTCTCTCTCGACAATTATATTCCAACAGCAAACTATTAAAGTCCGGCGTTGTTGCTTTAGTTATGAAAACAAAAAAAATCTCCGAGAATGTTTTTCAGATTGAGAAAGAAGGAAAGATGAATGTTCCTGGTGTTGTTTTTGCTTCTGAGAAATTATTTGACAAGATAAAACAGGACAAGACTTTGGAGCAGGTGAAAAATGTTGCTATGCTTCCAGGAATTGTCGGGGCGTCGATGGCAATGCCTGATGCGCATCAGGGTTATGGGTTTTGCGTCGGAGGCGTTGCGGCTTTTGATCTGGAGAAAGGAATTATTTCGCCGGGCGGAATAGGTTACGACATAAATTGCGGAGTAAGATTGTTGAGAACTGGCTTGAAGAAAACGGATTTTTTGAAGAAGAGTCCTGATGTTTTGGATTCTTTGTACAAGGCCGTTCCTTCTGGCGTCGGGAATAAGGGAGAGTTTAGTTTTAGCGACAAGGAAATGAACGAGGTTTTGAAATTGGGAAGTGAGTGGGTTATGGAAAAGGGTTATGCTACGAAAGAAGATTTGGAACATACTGAGGATGGCGGGAGGATTGAAGGAGCTGATGTTTCCAAGGTTTCGGGGAAGGCGCGGGGGCGTGGCAGAAATCAATTGGGGAGTATGGGGGCGGGAAATCATTTTTTGGAAGTGCAGTTTGTTGAGAAGGTTTTTGATTTAAAAATTGCGAAAGTTTTTGGCTTGTCTTTGGACGATGTTGTTGTTTTA
>Ga0209542_10019478_pt1 | contig 10858 bp, 12 predicted proteins | sample RifCSPhighO2_01_FD_184028 | JGI IMG/M metagenome (GOLD analysis project Ga0209542, IMG submission 184028) | Soil microbial communities from Rifle, Colorado - Rifle CSP2_plank highO2_0.1 (SPAdes) (version 2) | ecosystem: Environmental > Terrestrial > Deep subsurface > Rock core/Sediment ...
CTACCCTTCCTTGTCGTACTACCTTTAATGGACGAGAACATTAGTAAAAAGGGATCCAGAAAAAGAGCTGGTGCCCCGACGATCTGTTGATGTTCAATCTGTTGAGACTCACACAGCGTGCGAGCCTCGCTGTCCTTACATTCTTCTTTCACATAAACCACCTCAGTATGATCCGGCGTTCGCAGAGCGAGACATCAGGTGCGGCCGTTGCGCCGCAGCGGAATCACCTCAAGACCCGGAACCCGACGGAAGTCCCTCACATCATCCGTGAGTACGGCCTGGTGAGATTCGAGGGCGTGCGCCGCTATCAGGGCGTCGTTGATACGTATGCGGGCCTTACGCGTCAGGACGATGGCCCGATCAACTGCCTGACGCGACAGAGGCTCGTAAACAACGAAATCGGATGTAAGCATCTTGTTTACGCGAAGGCGTGCGGAGTCTGGATTGATGAGCGTCTGCAGTTTGTGGAGCACCTCGGAAACGATGATCACATTCAGCAGAAGCTCCCCGGCGCGGTGCCGCTCAATCTGCTCGACGGCTGCGACATGTTCAGGAGCCATGTCCAGATTCAAGAAGATCCAGACATTTGAATCAACGACCGTCACGGCAACCACATCTCGTCCTCAATCTTGTCGAGCTTCTTCTTGAGGTCCTTTACCGGCGTCTTCAGCGGATGCCGGAGCAGCCATGTCAGCGAGTCGTGCTGTGTAGCCTGCTTCGAGCTTCGCTCGACGTGCCGAATAACGATCGTGTCCTTCACCGGTTTTAGAATCAGGCTCTGGCCGTGACGAATTTGGAATTGCTGTGCAACGCTGTGGGGCAGCGTGATCCGCCCCTTCCTGTCGACCTTGACGATTGGCATAGGCTTCACCCACTGGATAGTGGGTACGAGAGTACTTAAAGACCGCTGGGAAGCGATGCGAGTTGTTTTGCAGTCCCGTTGCTTGCTGGACCCTGCCGTCCTTGCCTGGCGGGGATCACATTGGCATCAATATACGGAGCTGAGAGAGTCAGATGCGCGTGCAGACTACCGCCGGGTAGATCGATTGAAAGGAATTGAAAGCAACAACGCGTCTATTCTGGCAAGGGCCTTCTGGATGTGAAAGTCGACAGAAAACGCACCAATGCCAGACGATAATCGAGGCGAACCGCCATTTGGTTGTCGAATACGAAACTCGCGCTGACCATCGTTTGAAGCTGGCCGTGCTCATCGATGAAATCCTTGAGTGCAACGGCAGAGGAATACGACATTCCGGGCAAAGGATCAACATCGGAGAGGCTTGCGATCTCCGTGAGATGGTAGAGGTACTTGGTAACTCTGAACCGTCCCACGCCTTCGGCCTGAAGCGCCGTGGCGAAGGCCAAGATGGTCGCCCGATTCTGTGCGCTGATCGGGGCGCGGCTGAGCCGTGCCAGCGTCGTCGCCAGGATCTTGGCGTCCCCGTAGAACTCGTCGTGCATGTTGACTCTTGACGGCGCAGTTCTTATGGCCGGCACCTCCTCCTTGCCCGTTGATCTCCTTTCGGCTGCAGAGTTGAACTGCAGAGTAAGAGCTGGTGCCCGGAGTTGAACCGGGTTATCCCGCTATCTGCAAATTTTTCCGCAAGCGCTTTTGGAGCGAAGCGAGAAAAGGGCTTTTGCAGGCGAGCACATGGCCGTTCTGTCACACCAGCGTTTTGATAAGTTTTATTTATCAACCTTTTAAGTATAAGATGTTCGTGTTTAATAACCTGTGATTATCATGCCAAATATACCGGAAGAACTCATGCAGATGCTAAAGCAGTCCCATAGCAACAAGCCAAGGCAGTACGGCGATTTTCGTATAACAAGCTTCGACTGCGGATGCGTGCTGGCCGTGAGCATTGCCGCACCTAATGTCACTGAGATAAAAAATGTCTGCAACGATCATGCAAAATATGTGAATAATTTATGAAAATATCAATAAAAAAGGGCTATCTGCAAATAGTTTTCAGCAAGACAGAAACGCTTCTGGCTGTAAAGCATTCAATCAAAATCCCGATAAAGCACATCAAGCGCGCCCATGCCAAGCGCCCAAAGACTGTATGGAAGGAAATAAGGGCGCCCGGCTCTTTCCTGCCTGGCGTGATAAAAGCGGGAAATTACTACACACCGCGCGGACGCGAATTCTGGTTTTCAACGCGCAACAGCAAGCCGCTCGTTATAGAGCTAAAGGGCGAAAAGTACAGGCGTGTTGTACTTGGCGTAAAAGACGGCAACTGGATATCTAAAATAAACAAGTCAATAAGAAACTTATAGGACATCCAATACGTTTAAATATATAATATTCAAGCTAATTTGTACGATTTAAATATATTTTGTAAAAGACTTAGCTGATAATATGAAATTCATCGTAGCGGCCATATTTGCAATTGCACTTGCATCTGTCGTGCACGCAGCATCCATAAACGTCATAGTAAATGACGTTTCACCACAGCCAGTAGAGCCCGGAAGCGACCTGACAATACGCATAACATTCGTCAATGGCGATGGCGATTTCGCAAGCAGCGTACAAGCGTACATGGATCTTCGCGAGCCGTTCACGCTAAAAACTTCAACGGAAAATTTTGACAGCGGATTCAGTTTGTGCGGTTTCTGCTCACGTACTAACACTTATTTTATTAATGTCGATACGGACGCCAAGTCCGGTGTCTACCCAATATTCATAAGGACTGGCGGCGCAGGTTCGCAGGTAAGGACAATAAACGTAACGGTGAGGGGCAAGCCAAACATAATATTGCAGTCTATGTCCATTAATGCCACACCTTCCGACGTATTTTTTATGAACATACAGGCGGTTAACATAGGAACGGGCGTTGCAAAGCAGATAAAGGTCGTGTCAAAGGCGGCTGATTTTGTGGCATTGGGCAGCTCAGTAATAACTGTCAACAGCGTATTGCCGCAAAACAAGTCCACAATATCATTTATAATGACGCCTAGCGACAGCCTGAAAGCCGGCGCATACAATCTGCCATTCGAAATAAATTATATTGACGAATCAGGCGCACATTACAACTCGACGCAGACGATAGGCGTGCAGGTACTGAACAAGGGCGAGCTTAACATAGAAAACATAAAGGTCTCCTCTTCCACAGGAGTGCCAACCGCAGGTTCGCCGGTTTCTATAATAGTAAGGCTCGAGAATGTTGGAACGGGCGATGCAGATTCGATACAGTCAGAGATAGAATGTGACGGTAAGGAAGCAACAACATTCCTTGGTCAATTGAAGCGTGACGAGGACGCACCGGCGGTGTTTGAGCTTACCCTTCCATCGGGCGGCAAGAGACAATGCACTCTGACGACAATCTTTGCGGACGATTCGGGAACGCACATGGTTATCAACAGCTTCGACATAACAATAAGGGACGCGGAGTTTCCTGTGGGCATTGTAATACTGATACTGATAATCGGTGGCGTTTACTACTACTTCCGCATACGAAAAAAGAAGGTGTAACGCATGTCCACGTTGCGCACCGTATCATTTCTTGCCTTCAAGGACATAAAGAGGGACAGGAAAATAGCAACACTTGTTGTATTTCTGCTCGCGTTCTCTTTTATCAACATAACATTCTTCGCCGCATTTCTCAACGGGCTCGGCAACACGTTCCAGGAGGGTATCATAGACACGGCGACTTCGCACATAATAATAACGCCGTCTAAGAGTTCCGATCTTAAGTTCATTTCTAAAATTTCATCTTTGCAAAAAAAAGTTGAGTTGCATAGAGAAGTTATTGCAACATCAACGCATATAACAACGCCTATCACTATATCGTTCCGCAACAAGCAATTTTCAACTTCAGCGACTGCCATAACGCCGTCGGAAGAGTCGCTCGTTACTACCACATCGACCTTTGTAGAGCGCGGGTCATATCTCACTGATCATAGCAACAGCGAGATAGTCTTAGGAAGGTTTATAGCAGGCCAGCGCATAGAGGACACAGTCGGCCAGGAACAATTCGGCCAGCTCATAGAAGGCCTTGGAGTAGATGTCGGCGAGGTTGTGACAGTAAGATACCAGAACGGCCTCGAGAAAGAGTACAGGGTGCGCGGCATAGTGGGCAGCGAAGGTTTCTCCACAATATCACAGGAAGCCTTCATAACAATGGAGGAAGCCGAATCGGTACTCGGCACCAGCGACCAGGCATCCAGCCTTCTGGTAAAGCTGGAGGATCGTTACCGTGCCGATATAGTCAAGCAGTTCATACTTGAGCAGGGCGTCAACAGCGTGGAAGTCAGAACATGGGAAGAGGCGTCGAGCTTCGTCGGTGCAATAAATTCCACGTTCGGGATAGTCAATCTCGTGACTGCATTGGTCGGTGTCATAGTGGTTGTTGTGACGATAGGCATAGTCGTCTTCATCAACACGTCCAGAAAGAAGAGAATCATAGGGGTCCTGAAAGCAATAGGAATGAGCAGCAGGCAGGTCATGCTGATATTTGTGCTGCAGTCCTTCATACTAGGCACGTTGGGTATGCTCATAGGCGTCGGTATATTCGAAATTATAAATTATTACACGAGCGCAAACCCAATAAACCTCCCGATAGGTGCACTGAGGTTTGCGCTGGGCCCCGAGGCGGTCATAGAAGCGGCACTGCTCATAGTCCTCTCTGCGGTGATAGCCGGATACGTGCCGGCGAGGATGGCGTCAAAGCAGAAAATATTGGAGTCGATCAAGACGGTGGAATAAAGCCTTTCTTCTTGCAGTAGACGCACTGGCGTGCTGCAATATTGGCAAGAAGAAATCCTTTACGGAAAGAAGAAAATATTATGACAAAGGGAAAATAATATGTTTCTGATATAACCCACGACTAAAGTCGTGGGTTTCATGGAACATGTCATCCAGAATGCATTGAGTTTCATCTACGGACTAAAGTCCGTAGCTTTCAATGCATTCTCGGATAAAAAGATAAACATTATATCCGAGACTAAAGGTCAAATCTAACCCTTTCTCGCGCAGAAACCATAGGTTTCTGGCGACTCAGAAAAGCAAAGCTTTCCTCGAGTTGGGGTGAGATCTAGACCTGAGGCGCATGACGCTAAAGCGTCTTTCAGTAAGGAAAGAAGGGATCGATAATGAACATAATAGAAATGAAAAAAGTACACAAGGTCTACAGGCTGGGCGAAGTCGAGGTTAACGCGCTCAATGGCATAGACCTGGCTATAAAGAAAGGTGAGTTCGTTTCGGTGATGGGTCCATCTGGTTCGGGCAAGAGCACTATGCTACACCTCATAGGATTGTTAGACGACATATCTAAAGGCACGCTAAAGATAAAGGAAAGTGACACAACAAAGATGTCCGAGCAGATGAGAACAAACTTCAGGCTGAAGGAGTTTGGTTTTGTGTTCCAGTTTTACTCGCTTCTGCCGGAGCTCACGGCGATAGAAAACGTGTACATACCCCAGATGCTTCTAGGGATCAAAAACCACCAGCTTAACGACAACGCCCTTGAGGTCATGAAGATGCTCGGCCTTGGCGAACGGACAGCAAACTACCCGCACCAACTATCAGGCGGCGAGCAGCAGCGTGTCTCGATAGCGCGTGCCATAGTCAACAAGCCGGAAATACTGCTGGCTGACGAACCGACAGCCTCGTTAGATTCAAAGAGCGCTATCAACGTGTTCAACGCATTTCGTGAGCTCAATGAGAAGCTCGGCCAGACGGTGATAATAATAACGCACGAGGAAGCTCTAGGTGAACTGGCCGACCGCGGCATATGGCTGAAAGACGGTGAGATAATAAAGGAGAAGAAGTTCTGAGTTGCAAAATCTTTTTATGCAATACCTCAAATTAATATCGTGACAGAAAAAATAAGCGACTGGAATTTCGATGGCGAGGGTTCGGTACTCGATTCTATACGATCTTCTATTGGAAATTTCATAAAGTATATGAGGGGCCAGTCCAGTCTCAAGCAAAGCTTTGGTGCTATTTTTCTCAGTATAATAACCGACGTTGTTGCAGGCCTGTTCCTCGGCAAGCTTGAGGAAACACTTCTGCTTCTACCGGGCCTTATAATCCTGATACCCGGCGCGATGTCGATGCGCGGCAACATATTCGGCGCGCTCGGCTCACGTCTGGGCACCGCGCTGCATATGAAACGCATAGACAGGTTCACGTTGAAGAGCGGATACATAAAAAATAATATTTACTCGTCAATAACGCTTACTATATTCACGTCCATAGCACTGGCCTTCATAGCACGTGCCCTATTGCTCATATTTGGCATAAAAAGTGCTGGCCTTCTAGATTTGATGCTAATATCATTCATAGGCGGCATAGCTTCCGGAATAATACTGCTCTTCTTTACGTTCGGAATAGCATTCATAGCCGATAAGAGAAAATGGGATCCCGACAATGTTACGTCGCCATTGATAACTGCTATGGGCGATTTCTTCACGATACCAGCTCTGGCGATAGCCGCGGGCTTTGTACTGGGGGTTTCGGAATTCTATATAATGCTCATGTCCGTAATGGTGGCTGTCGTGGCCATCATCAATCTCGTGATGGTTTTTGTAGCGGAGAGCTCGCACGACGCGCTCGTGTTTCGCGAGGGCTCATACAAGACCATAGTCATTCAGTCAGTGCTGGTAATGCTCTTTGCGGGCACATTGAGCGCGGCGGCGGGCCTGCTCATGGAATCAAACCTGAGCATCATACTGGCCGTGCCGATAATACTGACGCTGATACCGGCATTTCTTGAAGAGGGCGGCAACATAGGCAGCATATTGTCCTCGCGGCTTTCAACACAGCTGAACAGCGGCCGTCTTGATGCCAAGCTGAAAATAAACGAAGAAATAAAAAAAGAAATAATAAACTCGTATATTTTATCGATAATGGTCTTTCCTACGGTGAGCGTGCTGGTATACTTCATAGGCGGTTTCATAGGAATAGGCGGTATAGCGCTGCCGAAACTTGTCTTCAGCGCGACTGTCGCAGGCCTCATACTGACGACGATAGTGATAGCGGTATCATTTTTTGTATCGATCGTGTCATACAGATACAAAATAAACCCGGACAACGTCACAATACCGCTGATAGCCGGAACTGCTGATTTGATTGGTGTCTTTACGGTATTGCATGTGATGGGACTGCTGGGAATACTTGCGTGATCGCCCTAAAAATAGTTTTCATTCATCCTTTCCGTCTTCATTAAGCCTTTTCTTGTAAAATTTTTCTCTTTCTCTTAGATGCAGCTTCACGTGCTTTACAACGTGCGCGAGGAACACGCTCTCCTTTTCCGCGCGGTGTTTCAATATGTTTTCCCTCCTGTACATCATGCGCTTGGCATGCTTCAGTTCAGACTTGGGCGCGAAGAATATGTATATAGGCACGCCAGCAAGCAGAAGCGCAAGCCCACCTAAGATGACAAATATTGCGCTCTGGGTTATCAGGTAGAATGATATAAGAAGGCTTGAGATGGCAAGTAACTTTGTAATTTTGTCATGTCTAAGTTTCATAGACGAAAGTGCAACCATGATGTATGCGAAAGCCAGGTTGAAAACTACAAACGTTATCAGCATTTGTGCGGTGAAGAAAGTCGCCACAAAAAACATTATTATACAATGGACGGCAAGCGCAACGTGTGGTGTCGAGTATTTATTTCTCACATTCGCCATCCTCTTCGGGAAATACCCGTCGGCGGCCATGGCATACGCCAGGCGTACGCTTCCCATCAGACCAGACTCATTGGAGCCTGAAAGAGAGATCATCGCACCTATGGCCATTATTATAGCTCCAACACCACCCATCAGCAGGAACGAAACATAAATAAGCGGAGTGGTCTGGCTGGCTAGTTGTGCGTAATTTGCCACGCTCACAATGACAAGGTTGGTAAGTATGTAGAACGTTGTAACTATTAGCATACCGCCCAATATTGCCCTCGGCAGTATTTTTCTTGCATTTTTTATGTCCGAGCTGACAACGGTCGCATATTCAAAGCCCGCATACGCCCAGAATATAATAACAACAGCGATTCCGAAATTATCAAAACCAAGCGGGGCAAATGGTGTAAGATTATCAATAACCGCAGCGGGCTTGGAAAACATCCACAGCAGGCCGGCTATTATCAACAGGAACAAGGGTGCAAGTTTTACAATCGTCAATATATCGTTGGTCCTAGCGGCATTCTTAATACCAAAGTAGTTTGTGGCAAAAAGGAACAGTATGAACAGGCCCGTGACTGCAACCTTTATTGCAAGCCCAATCTGGAAAAAGAAAGACAAGTAAATGATAAAGGCAATAGGAAACACTGAGAGTGCGGTTATTTCTGCCAGCCATAGAGACCACCCCGTCATGAAGCCGGAGAAATGGCCGAAGGCGTGTTTTGCATAAGCGTACGGCCCCCCGACCTGTTTTATAACCTCAGCGCATCTGCCAAAGGTAAGTGCAACAATAATAGCAAAAATTCCGGCAACAACCCATGCAATAAGTGAAGCAGGCCCCAAAAGCCCGGAACCGAAGGACGCAGCGATATAAATGTCAGCGCCGACGATAGCCCCAACGACAAGATTCGTAACATCAAAAAGAGTAAGTTGTTTTCGAGCTTTCGTAATTCCCATAGCAATAATTCACCTATCTAAATAAATATATTATACGAATTTTGTTATCCTAGAATACTTTTGGTAAGTATTCTGGATGCCATGTTCACATATATCAAAAATGAACATGCCATGCAGGAGAATGCGTGATTTTTACGTAATTCATTCTCCAAGCATAAATTACTATGTGTCGAAGTCGTATAAAAACAAGTTAAGAAAGATTCTTCTCAAGCAATATCCTGTTTTCCACTGGATCTTCCACCCTAATCACTTTAATTAAATTGAAGCCGTTCTTTACCAGGTAGTTCAGCATCTCCCTGCGCTTGTTGCGCGTTTTTATGGTCACTTTCTTGTACCCGCGCAGTTTTGCCCAGCTGAACATGTAGTCCATCATCCCGCGCATTATGCCGTTTTTCCTGAAGTCAGGCAGCACGCCAACAAGCCAACAGTAGAGCGAGTTGTCATATTCATAAGCGACGAGATACCCAACCGGCTCGTCGTCCGTGTAAGCAACGAGGACAAGCTTTTCGCGCCCGCCGCATCGCTGGTAGAAATAAGCAAGCTCGTGCTGTTCGAATTCGGGAATCTTATTATGTACGCTAGCGGCTTCCTCAAGAACCGACTCACGTATCGATATATTCATAGAGAAATGACTCCAACAACCTTTTTTAACCTTCGCTTTATTAGAAAGTGTATGATAGACTTTGATGAAAACAGATTAAGGTATCCAAACGACTACGTAGAAGTAATGGGCGTTATATCACAGTTGCAGATAAACGGCGGCTTCGCAGACTTTTTGCTCACCTTTGCTAACGGCCACTCAATAAATGTGCGCGGCTCCTCCGATCTTATGGAAGGTATAAAGGAAGGCCGCATAACGGCAGGCAGGGTAGAAGGAACAATAGGCTTCAAGCTTAACGGCAAGAATCTCTCGGACGCAAAACCCTATTTTAGAATTGAGTCATGGGAAAATGTTAAGATAGAGTAAGATTAAAGATGAGAATTAAGAGCCTCATTTGCTCCCTTATACGCTAATGCTGGTATATGTTTTGTTATCTTAGCTCCTTGACTTAGATTTTCTACAACTTCAAGATAAATGTCGGCAACGTGTCCGCCATTCAAACTGGGATATGCTATGACCAACCTGTCAATATTCCGAGCATGAACGCCCTCGACACCATTAACTCTGCCATTTCCTTGCGACATAAAAATCATCTGGAGTATAGCCTTCTTAAGTCTATCCGGCCCAGATGCCCATAAAACCCCTTTATTGCAATGAATGCAACCTTTGACCATTATAGTCATTTCTGCATTCTTGCAAAAAGATCACGACATTTAGGTCGTAGATCTTTATTCCCTCCTAATGGTAATTCTCCCGTAATGTCGATTTCTAGAACTTTTGCACGTCTTATTATTGAGTGGTGGAATGCACATTTGCATATGGTGCGACGTAGCATTTGAAAACCGCACCGAGCTTGAGTATCACGTAGATCAGGAACATCCAGAGATCAGGAAGCACGTGAAAATAAAACTATAACAAGACAAAAACTACAAAACACATGTCAATTTCTTTACGTTTGGGAATGAAGTCTAGTTTTCAAGTACGGCTTTGAGCTTTTTCATAGTTTCCATATCAAAAGGATTTTCTAGACTACCAATTTCTACCCATTCAAAATAAGTCAGTTCAGTTGAATTGTCTGCCAGAGATTTGAATATATAACGAACTCTATAACTGCTACCTTTTTGTTTCATAGTAAAAGCCTTATTTCTTTCAAATTCTATCATCTCATATTTAGTCCATACACCATCTTTATTTTTGTTTCTATAAATGGTTCCAACTCTAACCGGTGATTCGTCTGTTTTTTCCTCAACTATACTTAAAATCCATTTTGGTGTATTTACAGGATTTATAGTAAACTCAAATACCACATTAACAGGCTTGTTTATTGTGATTGAAATTTTGTTATATTTCATAATTATTACTACATCGGAACTTCTATCACCAGCAAGTAAGAGTCCTCAACAGCCTTTATCTTTATTTCCTCGGGGTCGGTTATGCCTGCGGCGTCACCTTCCTTGAGAGAGTGATGTTGGATGCCCACGTTGCCACTGATAACAAAAATGTAAACACCGTTCTCCCTTTTCGTAGGCTTGTAAGAAATCTCTTTGCCGCCCTCAAGCTGACCTAGAACAAAAAAGGCATCCTGATTAATGAAAACAGGGCCGTCATTTGATACGACAGTTGTCATGCTGTTTTTAATCAATGTAATCTTCCGTTGCTCGTATGTAGGGTCAATATCAATAT
>Ga0209542_10019479_pt1 | contig 10858 bp, 8 predicted proteins | sample RifCSPhighO2_01_FD_184028 | JGI IMG/M metagenome (GOLD analysis project Ga0209542, IMG submission 184028) | Soil microbial communities from Rifle, Colorado - Rifle CSP2_plank highO2_0.1 (SPAdes) (version 2) | ecosystem: Environmental > Terrestrial > Deep subsurface > Rock core/Sediment ...
AGGGTCAAGCATATCCGGACGATTTGTTGCAGCTATTACTGTAACATCTTTTAAATCTTCCAATCCATCCATTTCAGATAATAATTGGTTTAAAACTCTTTCAGTAACTTTTGTTCCAACTTCTAGTCCTCTCTTTCCAGCTAATGCGTCTATCTCATCAAAGAAAATTATACAAGGAGCTACTTGCCTTGCTCTTTCGAATATTTTTCTTACTCCTTCCTCGCTTTTTCCTACCCACATACTTAATAGACTTGGTCCTTTAACATTAATGAAATTAGCTTCTGATTCGTTAGCCACTGCTTTTGCAAGCAATGTCTTTCCTGTTCCAGGAGATCCATAAAGTAATATTCCTCTAGGAGGTTTAATTCCAAGTCTTTTGAAACTTTCAGGGATTTTAAGTGGCCACTCAACCGCTTCCTTTAAATCTTGTTTAGTACTTTCAAGTCCCCCTATATCTTCCCAAGAAACATTCGGAGTTTCAACAAGAACTTCTCTCATAGCGGAAGGTCTTACAACCTTTAATGATTCCTCAAAATCACTTCCTTTAATTATAATTTTATCTAAAATTTCCTGCGAAATAGGTTCATCAGATTCCAATTTCAAATCAGGAACTAACTTTCTTAAAACATTCATTGCTGCCTCTTTAGCTAATGCACTCAAATCTGCTCCTACAAATCCATGAGTTTTAGAAGCTAAATTCTCTAAGTTAACGCTCTTGTCGAGTGGCATTCCTCTTGTATGAATCTTCAAAATATTTAACCTTCCCTCTTTATCTGGAACAGATATAGAAACTTCTCTGTCGAATCTCCCTGGCCTTCTTAATGCCGGGTCAATAGAATTAACTCTATTTGTAGCTCCTATAACTATTACTTTTCCTCTTGTTTTTAATCCATCCATCATTGTTAATAACTGCGACACAACTCTTCTTTCAACTTCTCCTTGCACTTCTTCTCTCTTAGGAGCAATTGCATCTATTTCATCAATGAATATAATACTCGGAGCATTTTTTTCAGCATCTTCAAATATATCCCTTATTTTCTTCTCACTTTCTCCATAAAATTTACTCATTATTTCTGGTCCATTAAGTAAAATGAAATTAGCTTCTGATTCGTTAGCCACTGCTTTTGCAAGCAATGTCTTTCCTGTTCCAGGAGACCCATGAAGTAAAACTCCTTTAGGAGGTTCTATCCCCAATTTATCAAATATTTCTGGATGTTTCAAAGGCAATTCAACCATCTCTCTTATTTTCTTAACTTCTTCTGTTAATCCGCCTATATCTTCATAAGTAACTTCAGGGACAACTTCCTCAGATATATCCACGGCTTTAGAATTTAATGTAACTTCAGTATTCTCATTTATTATTGCTGCCTGATTTGGTGTAGTTGAAACAACCATAAATCTTAATTGTTGAAATCCTGTAAATCCAAATCCTCCGTTTCCAAATAAATCGTGCAAATCTCCGAAAATATCTGGAAAATTATCATTCATTAAGTCTCTTCTTCTTTGTGCTCCTCCAAGAGAAATAATGTCTCCTTTTGTTACTGCTCTCCCAAGTAGCCCATTCTTAAACATTTCAGGATCTCCCTGTACAACAACTCCTTGCTGTGCCGGTGCAATAGAAACTTTCAAAGCAGGTTTAGCATCTGCTTTCTTAACTATAACTGTTTCCCCAACCCCTGTTTTTGCATTCTTTCTTATAAGTCCGTCAATTCTTATTATTCCTTCCCCTATATCTGCAGGGTATGCTCTATCAACAATAGCCACTGTTTCTTTCGCTCCAAAAATAGAAATTACGTCTCCTCTGTTTAATCCAAGTGCTTTCATCAAATGGGGATCTATCCTTGCAATTCCTTTGTATACATCATCCTGCAAAGCTTCAACAACTTTGAGTCTTGCCTGTTTTATATTATCTAATTTTTTCATCTGTCTCTTTCCACATCTAGACTATTTATTTTTTTATTTACTTTCTCCTCATTACCAAAATTCAAACTTAATCTTCCAAAATCTTCAAAACACAATCTTACCATGTCATCCATCTCTCTCTTCATCCCCCTATGCATTTCATCCATAAAATCAACTATTTCTTTAGGAATGCTTATGGCGTGGCTATTTCCAACCATTCTTAGTTTAACATGAAAAGTTTTCCCTTTTAAGTCATGGAAATGATCAAAATTATGTTTATCTTCAGGATGTATAATTTTATCCTTACAAGACGGGCACTCTATCGCTCTTAATCCAACACCTTCTCTATTTACAATCATCCTTTTCATAGAAATATTACATTTATTACATAATATTTTTGCGTCGAATATGTCTGTCATCTTTTGAATTTGATTTTTTTGATTTATTTTGTATCGTGTTTAGTTTATATCTTATGTGCTTCTTTAATTAATGCCTTTTTAGTATATATTTTTTGTATACACTTCACTATTTAAATATTTCTATGTTGAAAGATTTTACCAAAAACTCCATAAGAATAGTCTTTAAAAACTAGAAGATCATGTAAATTCTCATGATACACGCATTCATTGATGCGATTATAAAAAAGAGCCGAGTGTATAAAGAACTATCTGGAGATTATAATCAACTAGAAAGGCAAAAAGAAGAGTATGTTTCTATTCTTGAAGTAAGCGGGAAAAAGGAATCTGCTCTAAAAGCAAGTATTTTCTCAAAAGAAAATCAAATTTCAGAGATAAAAGATCAGCTTATGGAAACACTTTTAAGGTCTGCAAATTTAACCCAAAAATTGACCTCTGAAACGAAGACAAGGAAAAAAGAAAAAGAAAATTATGACCTAGATTTGGCTCAAAGACAAGCTCTTATTCAAGTTCAAGGTGATGAAATCAAAACTGCAAGAAACTATCTTCTGAACTCCATTGTTGAAAAAGTAAGAACTAGTGCACTAATAAAAGACCTTTCAAAAAAAATGTTTTCTCTTGAAAAACAAATTGCCGACCCTTCATTAATTGCATCTCATCCTCAATATATTAAACTAGAAGAACTCTATTCACAACAATTTGACAGAAATCTAAAACTAGAAGAAACTATTGAAGATTTAGGATCAACAAACTCTTCCCTTCAGCAAAGAATAATGGATTCCTCTCTAATGAAATCACTTGCAGATGTAAAAATCTCCTTGCATTCACTAGAAGACTGTATGATCATTGATAAAAAAGGAATAATAGTTGACATTAAAGAAGGTCCGAGACTAAAAGAATTAAGATATTCCTCGCAAGATCTATTAGGGAAAAATTATTCAGCAATTATCTGCACAACAGACACCGCAAGATTTGAAAAAGCTTTCAAAGAGACAAAATTCAATCCTGAATATCTTGGTTTTAGATTAGGTGTAGGACTAAAAAGAAGCGACGGCCTACTTTTGCATTACAACTTAAAAGCCAAAGCAATAAGAGATGCGGAAGGAGAATTTACATATTATCTTTTACTTGAAATAAATAAAGAAACTCATGATTATCATGTTAACCAAAAATCAGAAATCATAAAAATTCCTAAAAGACTTTCAAGACAAGTTATCAGAGAAACATTAGAAAAAATTGCTGTTGCGAAAGAAAATGCCAAAAAAGGAAAAGAATATCTTATAGACATGACTCATTCAAATAGACTTGGAAAAAAGTTAATTACTCGTGGAATTGGCCCTCTGCTTGCAATTGGAGCAAATATCCAAGCAATAGGAGTAAAAAATCTCAATCCTCCAGAATATACCTTATTAAGAGATCCTTCTTTAGGAATAGAACCAAAAAGACTCGGTATTATGGATACGGTTTATATTTCCACAAAAGGGAAATATCCGATGGCACAAACAAGTCCAGTCAAAGCATAAGATTAATTCAAAATCTTTATTAATCAACTTTTTCTAGTCAAGTTATGCGTAATCCGCTAGACATAGGTGACGTAGAAAAAGAGGTTGACGGATCTTCCCAAAAAACTATTCATAAAAAACAAAAAGCCTTAGAAAGAAGTATCCAAGAGGGCATTGGTTCTAGTATTTCTCTTGGTTTAGGTGCAAACTATATAACTCCTTTCGCACTTGCATTAAAATCAAATGCCTTTCAAATAGGATTATTGAGTTCCTTTTCTGGTCTTATTTCCCCTCTATCTCAAATTTTTGGTGCAAAATTAATGAAAAACTATCCAAGAAAAAAAATAGTTCTTTTTTCTGTTTTACTTCAAGCATTGACGTGGATTCCAATTGCGCTATTAAGTTACCTTGCTTGGAAAGAAATAGTGCCACTTGCACTCCCCTATCTCCTAATTGCGCTTTATTCGGCTCTTGTTGCTTTTGGAGGAATTGCATTTCCTCCTTGGTTTTCTTGGATGGGAGATTTAGTCCCTGAAAAAGACAGAGGAAGATACTTTTCAATTAGAAATAGGGCAACAGAAGCAGCAGGAATTACCGTAGCACTAATCGCCTCATTTTTCTTAGATTATATAGAAACAAAAGGCCTGGCATTATTAGGATTTAGCATATTGTTCCTATTAGCCTTCGCATTTAGATTCATTTCATTCATGATATTTAAAAAACAATATTCACCTAAACTAAAATTAAAAAGGGGGGATTACTTCTCTCTTATAGCTTTTCTAAAAAGATTTGATAATTTTGGAAAGTTTGCCGTATTTAGTGCCATATTCTACTTTTCTTTAATGATCGCATCACCTTTCTTTTCAGTATATATGCTTGAAGACCTCAAATTCAGTTATACCACATTTATCATAGTAAGTATGAGCGCCTCAATCTATTACCTTCTTTTTTCATTAATTATAGGAAAATTCTCAGATAAATTCGGAAACAAAAAGCTCCTTCTTTTTGGAGGATTACTCTTTGCGGTAAATCCCTTATTCTGGCTATTCATTAAAAATCCTTATCTGCTGGTAGGTATTCCTCAATTAGTTTCAGGATTAGCCAACGCAGCACTCATTATAGGCTATAACAACTTTACATACGATTCTGTCTCTCAGCACAAAAGAGGCATCTGTGTTGCTTACTTTAATCTCTTGCTTGGAATAGGAACTTTCGTAGGATCCATACTTGGAGGAGCAATAATAAAATATGTCCCTATCAGTTTCATGAAACCTATATTCTTTGTATTCGCGATTTCTGCAATTCTAAGATTTCTGAGCACTATCCTCTTCATTCCCAAGTTAAAAGAATCAAGAAAAGTAAAGGCAATTCCTCCAATGCACATAAGTGTTACACACCCCTTCAAGACAGTTCACGCAGAAATTGGCTGGTTTAAAACTATTTTTAAATGATTCCCCCTAGAATTGCGTAGAAATATTTAAAACACCCGTTGTCCTTAATAAATCCATGTTCTTTAGTAAGAAAAAAGATAAGCAAATCAAATGCGAAGTTTGCAGTTCAAAGTTAAATGACAAGTACAGCTATTGCCCTTATTGCGGCTCAGATCTATTAGACAATGAAAAAGAACTTAAGAATTTTGGAATGCTTGGAAGAAACGACTTTAATACAAAAGAAATTATAAATGATTCCCCTGAATTCGGTTTTACTGATAAATTAATAAGCTCTTTAATGAATAGTTTAATGAAAAATCTTGACAAACAGTTTAGAGAAGTCGAGAAAACCGAAGTAAAAACCCTCCCAAATGGGATTAGAATAAAAATTGGCATTCCTCAAACAAGAGAAGAAAATCCCTCTAGAAAAAAGACTAGCAAGTTAATAAGTCAAGAGCAATTAGAAAAAATGTCATCTTTCCCCAGAACTTCAGCCAAGGCAAATGTAAGAAGATTAAGTGATAAAGTTGTATATGAATTAAATACTCCTGGCCTTAATTCAGTTCAAGATGTTTTTGTTTCAAGAACAGAATCAGGATACGAAATAAAAGCAATAGGTTCAAATAAAGTTTATGTCAATAATCTTTCAATAGATCTTCCATTAAAGGGATTTTCAGTTTCTGACAATAAACTTCTTATAGAGTTTAAAACAGATGAATAATACTCTATAAGGACGATTTGTTTACACAAAGTAGATATGTTTTTTGACCAATATTTTAAACACTTTTTATCATACTAAATTTGATAAAAATTGATGGACAGAAAGTATTAAAAAGCTCATATTTATCATATTTTAGAGGTGATGGCGCCTCAGAAGCTTATTCTGAAATAATACAAATGAAATATACTGATAGAGCAAGAAAAGTTATTGAAGTTGCAGAAGAAGAAGCAAGAAGGTTTAATCATGAATATATTGGAACAGAACATATATTATTAGGGTTATTAAAAATAGATTATGGTGTTGGTGGAAATGTTTTAAAAAATTTAACTGGTTCTGATTTAATAAGAATTAAACAGGAAGTAGAAAAATTAGTAATTCCAAATCAATCAACTTCTGCCATAGATAAAACAAATAAATTGCCAATAACTCCGAGAGCAAGAAAAATTTTAGGTGACTATGCTTATGAGGAAGCAAGAAATTTGGGTCATAATTATGTTGGGACAGAACATATCCTTTTAGGAATTATAAGAGAATCAGAAGGAGTTGGAGCACAGGTTCTTATGAATTTTGATTTAAAACTAGAAGATGTTAGATATGAAACAAAAAGGATTTTAGGAGACCTTGAACAAAAATTAACTCCAGAATCTTCTCAACAGATGGATTATTGGCACATTCCAAAATCTAATATGAGCCTCGATGAAGTCTTAGGAAAATATGGATTTGCTGTAAGACAAACACTAGAGCAGAATGTCATGGAAGAAATTAGAATAATCATTTTAGGTCGAGAGAAATCTAAAAGAGATAATCTAATTGTAGGTCAAATAAAAGAAAAATCAAAGCCGACAATTTTTTATGATAATAATAATCCAGGACAATTAGAAGAAACCCATTATTTAAAAGAGGTTTTAGATGTCAATAATCAAACTTATGAAGAATTTCCTTTAGTAAAATAAGCTTATCAAAGATAAAGAATATAATAAATTAGATTATTACTAGAAATGATTTCAGGAAATTTAAAGGGAGATAATAAAAACCAAAAGTACTCGCTAAAAAAGGTAAAAAAACATCTCGCCTCGTTTACACAAAGTATATCTAAAAGGATATACTTTCTTAATTTGCTGTAAGAAGCCACTTCCAAACAGGCAAAACATGAATATTCTTATCTTCTACTTCTATATCTCTTTCTTCATCAAGAGTTATTATAAAACCTTCTTTAAGTTTGAATTTCTTCATTGCTTCTAGAACTCCTTCGACTTCTCTTTTTTCATTTTCCGAATTTAAAGTTTCTGTTACTTGTATTACTTGAACAACTTTTTCTTTTTCTTGGATTATAAAATCACATTCGTAATTATCTCTATTATAAAAAATCTTTTTATTTCTTCGTCTTAACTCTAAAAATATCAAATTTTCTAGCAATTTTCCAGTATCCTTAGAGAACTTAAAGCTTATAGTATTTAGCATCCCATTATCTATAAAATATACTTTTTTTATCGAGCCAAGTTGCTTTCCTTGTGAATATTCATATTTTAAATTCTGAAAAAATAAGTAAGCATCTTCAAAATAAGATAAAAATTCAATTATCGTATTCTTACTGGTGTTCATACCTATTGATTTTAATTTATTAGCCAGTTTACTATATGAAATATCCTTTGAGGTAGATTCTAATAACAGATTGGCCAACATTTTTATTTTTTTTACATCTTCTATTTTGTATCTTTCTACTATATCTTTAAAAATCACTGATTCATAATAACTTTGCAGAACTTCTTCTCTATTTACTTTTTGATAAGTTACTGCCGGATAACCCCCCTCTCGAATAAAACTATTAAATAATTTCTTAATTCCTACTCTATTTTCACTATAAACAATGGTTTTAAGGTCATACTTTAATCCTTTCCACAAAACAATCTCCTTAAAACTTAGAGGGAATATCTCCTTGTTTAATACTCTTCCTCTTAATACTGTTGATATCTCTTTGCTTAATAATTTAGAGCTTGAGCCAGTTAAAACAAGCTTTATTCTTTTGTTTATATCGTAAATCTTTCTAATCCATGAATCCCAGTTTTTTACTGTTTGTATTTCATCGAGGAATAGATATATTTTTTTATTTTTGTCTATATTATAAAGTTCAAAATAAGCTTCTAAAAGTTTTTCTAAATCATTGGAATTGGCTCCAATAAGCTTATTGTCTTCAAAATTTATATACAGAATATTTTCTTTTGGAATTCCTTTTTTAATAAGATCTTCAATTATCTGAAAACAGATAAATGTTTTTCCCGCCCTTCTAGGGCCAGATATGGTAATTATGAAATCTGATTCTAAATCTATATTATGGTTTCTGCTAAAAAGAGCAGGAATTTTAAATTCCTTCCAGTTTGCTATAATTTCTTTATGATTCATCTTTTATATGGAACAAATTTAGTCAAATTCGTATTTTAGATAATACAAATAGGTATTTAAAGGTTTCTATGGAGCTATAGAATAACTAATAAGTAGTAACAAATAGAAAGCTTTAGGAAAAATTCGCCCATATAAATATTCTCCTAAAGAAGTTTTGAAGAGGGCAAGAATAATATAATTCAACACGTTAGATAATAGAACCTTTAGGATCTATTTGTTTACACAAAGTATATCCTTTAAGATATTTCTTTTAAAAATTCCCAGATATACTTACCTTTTTTCTCACCCTTAAGCCCAATAGTTATTGTTTTGCATTTGTACTCTTGAGAAAAAAACCTTAAACTACTATTATCTAGGTTTTGGAAATTATACTTTACCTCAATAGCATATAAGTCCTTATTTTTTAATATAAAATCAATTTCTTGCTTGTTTGTAGTTCTCCAAAAGTTTATTTTTTTATTTGATTTCATTAACTCTAAAAAAACAAATGTTTCAAACACATTTCCAAGCACAACTTTGGGGAATTCCTTTAGCCATAGAAGATGCATCATTCCCGTATCTAAAAAGAAAATCTTAGGATTTTTTGAAAGTTCGCTTCTTAGATTTTTATGAAAGGGAGTTATTCTCTTTATTATAAAGGTATTTTCTAATAGATCCAGATATTCAAAAACCGTCTCCCTATTAATCTTTAGAGTATTTGAAATTTCTAGGACATTAATAAGCTGACCAGATTGAGAAGCTAAAATTTCAAGAAGCTTATTAAATGAAGATATGTTTCTTATATTTCCTATATCTCTTATGTCTTTTCTTACATAAGTGCTAATTATCTGTGAAAGGTAAGTTTGTTTCTTTTCCTCTGAATTTTCTAGAACAATTTTTGGATAACCGCCGAATTTTATATATTCTTCAGCTAATTCAATCAATTCTGCATTTATTGCTTCCGTATTTTCTTTTGTTATTTTATAATTTTTTCCTTTGAATATCAGAAATTCTTCAAAGCTTAGAGGATAAACTTCAAAATTAACAGTTCTTCCTACAAGACTTTCCTTAAACTTCTTTTTTATTTCAAATGTTGAAGAACCAGAAACCAATAATTTTATATTTGGGTAATGGTCGTGCATAATTTTTAAAAATTTTGTAGGATCATTCATATACTGAATTTCATCTATTAGCAAGAAAATTTTTTGATTTTCTTCAGCCCCTTTTTGTATTAAATATTTAAAAACATTCTCTGCGCCTTTATTACACAGCTCTAAAAGATTTGGCATTTCTAAATCAAAATAAAATGTGTTTTTCTTTAAATAATGCTCTATTAAGTATCTTAGTAAGGAAGTTTTGCCAACTTGTCTTGATCCATAGATTACGATTATTTCTTTTGATTCAAGATATTTAGCTATATCTTCTATAATTTTCCTTTTGTATATGTTTTCTTCCATTTTGATTATATATTTTGTATACTATAATATACAGAATATTATGTTTATAAATCTTTCTATCTGATTGAATTGAAAGAAAGTATCTCCTTTTAGATATAATCTTTTATAACCGAGTAGTCAGGAGTTCGATTCTCTTAGGGCTATTTCCGAAAGGTTTAAATAAAATCTACTTTTTCAAATTTTATGCCTGCTGCAACAAGTAAAGAATGGTTTAATCAAGAATTTTGGATTGAACTTAGAAAAGGAATGGGCATTGAAGGTCTTGGGAGAGGACAATGTACTGTTTGGTGTAAAGAGGCCCTGGCTCAACTAATAGATATCGAAAAAAGTCATCCTTTTCTTGGCATGATGACTAAAATTCCAACTAATTGGGGAGTTGAAGTATCTGCACACTATTGGTTAGAATGTGATAATGATAGTTCAAGATACATTGCAGATGGAACTGCTGGTCAGATAAATAGAAATTACAGGAATGGTTTTTATGGGTTTGTACACAAGATACCTAGTAGTTTGTTACGTGTTTACAACAATAAACCTTCAAGATCTTGAATAATTATCTCAAATAAAGAAGGTTCTATTCTTCCAGCAGCCATAAAATAATAAATTTTAACCTTTTAGTTAATTTTATTTATTATCCATCTAGTCTTTTATCTTTAATATCAAATTGGCTTTTTCTCTTGTTTTTTTTTGGTAAATTTTTAGATATCTTTTCAGTTTGTTTTTATCTAATCTTTTTTTAAATTCGGCAATAACCTCCTCGCTTATGTTTTCTTTAAAATAAATCATATCAATAAATGTTTTTTCTATATCTGAATAAGGAAGAGCAACATTCTCTTGCTGATGGTATTCCATACCAAAAAGATATTTACTTTCTATTCTTCTTATTATTATATTGGTGTTTAATACTTTTCTTATTCCCTGCCTAACATTTTGGGAGGTAATTATTATAGGTACTGTTTCTTGTTCCCAGATATCATGAAAACTTAGGGCATCTTGTAAACCTAGATATGCTGGCTGGAAGGATAAAACCGCAAGTGAAGCATTGTCTGTT
>Ga0209542_10019480_pt1 | contig 10858 bp, 6 predicted proteins | sample RifCSPhighO2_01_FD_184028 | JGI IMG/M metagenome (GOLD analysis project Ga0209542, IMG submission 184028) | Soil microbial communities from Rifle, Colorado - Rifle CSP2_plank highO2_0.1 (SPAdes) (version 2) | ecosystem: Environmental > Terrestrial > Deep subsurface > Rock core/Sediment ...
CCGTGATTGGCAAGGCGCCTCGCGCCGCCATTGCTTATAAATTTGCCGCGAAAGAAGCCACCACGATTGTAGAGGATATTAAAATTCAAGTTGGCCGCACTGGCGTATTGACGCCTCTGGCAGTGCTGAAACCAGCTCACGTGGGTGGGATTACGATTACTCATGCCACGCTGCATAATTTTGATGAAATTCAGCGGCTGGGAATTCGAGTGGGTGACACGGTGATCGTGAGCCGAGCCGGCGATGTAATTCCGAAAATAACCAAAGTATTGCCAGAACTTCGCCCGCGCGGAGCCAAAGAATTTCAGATGCCGACGGTTTGTCCGAATGATGGATCGAAAGTTGTAAAGGACGGGGTACTGTACCGTTGCGGCAATCCGCAATGCGGCGCGCGCCGGCGGGAACAGTTATATCATTTTGTGTCTAAGGCAGCGTTTGATATTGATGGCTTGGGACCAAAAATCATTGATCGCTTTTTAGATGAGGGTTTAATCACTAATGCGCCGGATATTTTTACTTTGGAAGAAGTGGACATCGCGGTATTGGAACGTTTCGGAGAAAAATCCGCGGCCAATTTAATTCAGGAAATCCAAGCTAAAAAGAAAATATTTTTATCCCGATTTTTATATAGCTTGGGTATTTTACATGTTGGAGAAGAAACCGCGAGATTGTTGGCGAAAAAATTTCCCGAACATCAAGGTATTATTTCCGGGAAAGCAGTATTGCGGTTTTATCAAAAATTAAATCTAGAAACGCTACAACAAATTCCAGATATTGGTCCAAAAGTCGCGCAAAGCGTTTTTGATTGGTTCCACGAAACTGGCAATATTCGTCTATTGGAAAAATTTGATGCGATAGGCATGAAAATTGAAACGGAAAAATTCCGCGCCGACGGCAAGTTAAAAAATATTTCTTTTGTATTAACTGGTGGATTGGAATCTATGTCTCGCGCTCAAGCAAAAGAGAAAATCAGGAAGTTGGGCGGGGAGGTCCACGAATCGGTTTCCCAACAAATCTCTTACGTGGTGGCGGGTAGCGATCCGGGTTCTAAATTGGAGAAAGCGAAAAAACTGGGGGTGAAAACCTTGACGGAAGCGGCATTTTTGAAGATGCTACAATAATATATAGATATATGGCAGACATTCTCAATAAAAAATCCTTAGAGCATTTAGCCGAACTGGCGCGTTTGGAGTTAAAGTCGGGCGAAGAAACTAAGATGTTAAAAGACTTGGAAGAAATTCTGGAATATTTCAAGGAATTACAAAAAGTAGATGTCAGTAAGGTAGAGCCAATGACGGGCGGTACAAGTTTACGTAGCGTGGTTAGAGAAGATGTGGTGGATGCAAAACACAAAACTGGGCAAGGAGTCAGTGATTTTCCAGAATCGGATAAAAATTATTTGAAAGTTCCTCCGGTGTTTTAATCTTATGGATGTTCGCAACCTCACAATTAAAAAAATACAGGAGGGTTTATTGAATAAAACTTTTTCCGCGTTAGAATTAACGGAAACTTTTTTGGATCGGATTGAAAAAGAAGATCCGAATATTGGCGCGTATTTAAGCGTGAATGCAAAATCCGCGGTGGCCCAGGCAGAGTCGGTGGATATCGCAATCGCGAAAGACGAACCATTGTCCGCCGTTGCCGGCATACCACTGGGTATAAAAGATAATCTTTTAATAGAAGGTTGGAAAACAACGGCGGCTTCCAAAATGCTTGCCCATTATCGATCAGCCTATGACGCGACCGTCATTAGAAAATTAAAAACCGCTGGAAGCATATTTTTAGGAAAAACCAATATGGATGAGTTTGCGATGGGCTCTTCCACGGAAAATTCCGCTTTCCAAAAAACTCGCAATCCCCACGATTTACAACGAGTGCCGGGCGGTTCTTCCGGCGGATCAGCGGCAGCCGTGGCGGCGGATTTGGCGGTGGCGGCGCTCGGTTCTGATACCGGCGGTTCTATTCGCCAGCCGGCATCATTTTGCGGAGTAGTAGGTTTAAAGCCGACTTATGGAGCGGTATCCCGATATGGATTAATTGCGATGGCTTCCAGTTTGGATCAGATCGGCCCCATCACCAAAACCGTGGAAGATGCGGCCATTCTTTTTAACGCTATTGCCGGACAAGATGCGGCGGACGCTACCAGCGCCGCAACCAATTATGGAGAAACCTTATTGCAACCAAAATTAGAAACAGTTCGCGCGTTGACTATCGGCATTCCGGAAGAATATTTCGTCTCGAACTTGGATTCGGAAATTGGATTGGCATTGCAACAAGTGATTAAAGATTTGGAAGGTCTGGGTATAAAAACTAAAAAAGTTAGTTTACCGAATACCAAACACGCGCTTTCCTGTTACTACATTATTATGCCAGCGGAAGTTAGTTCCAATTTGGAACGATTGGAGGGGATTCGTTACGCTGAAATTGATGGCGTGCATCGCGATAAAGAAAGTTTGGTGGAATTATATAAACAGAATCGCAGTCGCGGATTTGGTGCGGAAGCAAAACGGCGGATTATGCTCGGTACTTTTGTGCTTTCTTCCGGATATTACGATGCTTATTACGCTCGCGCGCAAAAAGTGCGATCACTGATCAAACAAGATTTTGACGAAGCGTTTAAGGAAGTAGACGTACTTTTAACTCCGGTAGCGCCAACGCGCGCTTTTGCTATTGGAGAAAAAACTAATGATCCATTGCAAATGTATCTTTCTGACATTTTTACGATTCCGGTTAATCTAGCTGGCGTTCCGGCAATTTCCATTCCGACGCGGCCAATCAAAGGCCTGCCGATTGGTTTTCAGTTGATTGGACGACATTGGCGAGAAGAGGATATTCTAGGTATAGGGCAGTATTACGAAAAAATTCATATATGAGCGCATTATTTTGGAATTATTTATTTGAGATAAGAAATTTCTTCGGTGATTGGATCGGCGCGCATATTATTGCGTTGCAGGTTGGTAGTTTGGTAGTTTCGGCAATTTTATTATGGGCGACGATATATATTACCGTTAAGTCCCATTATTGGAGTATCAAAAGAGAACAGTTTTTGGATATGTTAAAAGTGGAAACGGTCTTTAAAGAGCGCTCTTTAAACGGCTGGAAACAGATTAAGGAACAAATTGCTTCATCGGATCCGGAGGAATGGAAAAAAGCCATTATGGCAGCGGACAAAATTCTAAATGAAATTTTCAAAATGTCCGGTTATCTTGGTCATCGGTTGGAAGATAAATTAGTTTTGATTACGCCGGCGCAATTAGCCAACGTGGAACAAGTAAAGCAAGCGCATCAAATCGCTCATAAGATTCACGACGATCCCAGTTATGATTTGACGTTTGAAGACGCATTGGCGGTATTGAGAATTTATAAGGAAGCCTTTCGAGATTTGCGGTTGATTGATGAATAAAAATCATATAGACTGGAGCAATCAATATAATGCGGTGGTAGCTTAGCGGCCTAAAGCGCCTCCCTGTCACGGAGGAGATCGTGGGTTCAAATCCCATTCACCGCGCCCAAGATGAGTCTCAAATCATATGAAAAATTACCAATCTTTTTTTCGCGGCAAGAAGGTGACCGTGATGGGGTTGGGTCTGCTTGGTCGCGGCGTGAATGACGCAAAATTTCTGGCGGAATGCGGAGCAGAACTAGTAGTAACCGATCTGAAAACTCGCGCGCAATTAAAAGATTCTTTGCAAAAATTGCGGGATTTTAAAAATATTTGTTATACGTTAGGGAAACATCGTCTAGAAGATTTCCGAAAAAAAGATTTTATTCTCAAAGCTGCCGGCGTGCCGTTAGATTCCCCATATATCATGGAAGCGAAAAAAAACGATATCCCGATTGAAATGGATGCATCTTTATTTGCAAAATTATCTTCGGCAAAAATTATTGGCATTACGGGAACGCGGGGGAAATCCACTACTACCCATCTTATTTTTAATATTTTAAAAGCCGCAAAAAAACGGGTATTTCTCGGCGGCAATATCCGCGGTATGGCAACGCTGCCTTTGTTGAAAAAAGTTAAAGAAGGGGATTGGGTGGTAATGGAATTAGATTCTTGGCAATTGCAAGGATTTGGAGATGCTAAAATCAGCCCGCACATTGCCGTGTTTACAAATTTTTTGCTGGACCATCAAAATTATTATCACGGCAGCATGGACCGGTATTTTCAAGATAAGTCGTACATTTACCAATTCCAAAAATCGGAAGATTTTTGTATTACTTCTCCGAAAGCAGCGCAATTAATTCGCGATAAACGATTTCCTCGCCGCGGCCGCCTTGTTGAAGTTGAGGAAACTCTGATACCGCCGGATTGGAATTTGAAGATTTTGGGCAATCATAATCGTAAAAATGTTGCTTATGCGATTACGGCTGTTCGGCTGATAAAAATCCCGGAAAAAATTATTAAAAATACGGTAGAAAAATTCTCCGGAATTCCTGGGCGATTGGAATTGATCCGAACGGTGAATGGCGTGGCATATATAAATGATACGACTGCGACTACACCCGACGGCTTGCGCGCCGCCTTGCAGAGTTTTCCGGACATAAATCGCACAGTGCTGATTGCCGGCGGCGCGGATAAGCAATTAGAATATCAACCGTTTATTGAAGAAGTAAATAAAGTAAAAAAACTAATTTTATTAGCGGGTACGGCAACGGATAAAATGGTAAAATTATTGCCAAAAAGAAATAAAATGATTGTTGTAAATTCCATGAAAGAGGCAGTTATTCAAGCGCAGCGCATCGCGGCAAAAGGGGATACAGTGTTGTTATCTCCGGGAGCGGCCAGTTTTGGATTGTTCAAGAACGAGTTTGATCGAGGAGAACAATTTATAAAAGAAGTGAAAAAAATAAAAAAAGCCGCCTAGTTTTCACTAGACGGCCTCTTTGGATTTGTGCTAATAGGACGCTTCTAAGCGATCCTTTAATGCTTTCTCCAGAGCGCTGTTCGCCGGAGTTGCATCGATCATTTCTGGCAGAAGTTCCGGCTTGATGCTGGACATATCCGGCAGCTGCCCATGTTTATTGAAGAATTTTTTGAGCTGGTGATACTTGTTGATTATTGCCATGAGATACCTCCTTATTCAAAGATTCGTTTAGCAAGTACTGGCGGCTTGGCAAACTTTTCAATTATTTCCAGATTTTCTTCAATCACGCCAGCATTTCCCTTGGCATGGATTGCTTGACCATTGCCGGTGTAGATTACTACATGGCCGATATATTTTCCGGGAAGAAGTTTGTGGTCATAGTGACCCTTGTCTCCTTGATAAAAAATAAGATCACCGGGTTGAATATTATTCAAAGAAATTTCTTTTCCATTTTTTGCTGCCTGAAGAAAAGTGCTGCGTTCCAATGAGATGCCCAGGCGATTGGCAAGATATTGGGTGAAAGAGGAACAATCAAAGAATTCTCCGATTTTTTCCGCTGGCACCGCGTAGAGATATGGTACGCCGATATATTTCCGAGCTTCGGCGATGAATTGTTGTGATTTGGTCATAGACGCTCCTCAATTGTTAATATGTTAAATAGCTGATATGTCATTGTAGAATTTATTGAAAATAGTTGTCAATTTTAAATTGTGCCGGCGGGAAGGATCGAACTTCCGACCTCGGCCTTATGAAGACCTCGCTCTACCACTGAGCTACGCCGGCAGAATAACTCATTTACTATACGCATTTCTGCTTGCTAATTCAAGGGATTTAAGTTAAATATAGAGAGCGGGATAGAGCAGTCTGGTAGCTCGCATGGCTCATAACCATGAGGTCGTTGGTTCAAATCCAACTCCCGCAACAATTTCTTATTCACACGAACCGTATATTATATTAAAAATAGGGGTGTTATAATAAAATAAAGTTTTTAACTAATGAAACGCTTTGTCGCTTTTATTTTTATTGGGTTGGTAACAATAGGCCTCTTTTATTTTGCACGCGAACGCGGCCACACTGCTACTGAAGTGATCGGCCTTGTGCGGCAAGATTGCACGGGTTTTTCTAATTGCTACACATCTCTTTCTGCTTGGGAAGCGGCGTATGGCGGGGTTTCTTTTGGCGCTTGTGCGCAAGGGGATTTAGTTTGCGCGGATAAAATCGCCACCGCTCAAATTGACGGAACTTGGACAACTCCAGATTCGACAGCGGTAAACGTGAATGGTTGGACTACTGATGTTAATCACTATATTAATTTTTACACCACTTCCGTTGCCCGACACGCTGGTGTCTGGGATACGAATAAATATCAGTTAACAAGCGCGACGTACGCGGGATTTTTAATTAGCATCACCGGCGCTGGCCACGTACGGATTGATGGGCTTCAATTATCGTTGCCACAAAATAATAATGGCGCGGCTGCCATTCTTGCAAATTATAGGAGCGTTGGTAGTGACATAAGAATTTCTAATAATATTTTTCGAAAAGCAAGCGGCGCAAATGCCCAGCATGGAACCAAGTTAAATACTGATTCCAATTCTGGCCAAGGTGGGGATTTTCGAATATGGAATAACATCGTTTACGATTTTACTGGAACGGGCAGCAGCGGTTTTTCCATGGGAATACGAGGAAATTTTTATGCGTACAATAATACGGTCGTTAATGGAACAACTGGTTTTGGCGGAGGGAATACCACAACGGTTCTAAAAAATAATATTGCCTCCGGCAATACTGCGGATTATTCCGGAACTTTTAGCGCAAGTTCTAATTACAATCTTGCCAGTAATGGCACTGCAACTGGCGGCGCAAATGATCGAATTAATCAGGTAGTGAGTTTCGCAAACTCAACGAGCAAAGATTTTCACCTTTCTGCTGGTGATACGGCCGCAAAAGATTTTGGCGTTGATTTAAGCGCTGACGGCAGTTTGGCATTAACTACTGATATTGATGGGCAAACAAGGACCGGATCTTGGGATATCGGATCGGATGAGCAAGGCGCCAGCAGCGGAGGCGACACTCAAGCTCCATCCATTCCGTCTGGCTTGGCTGCTTCTGGTATTACTGCTTCTTCTCTAACTCTCAATTGGACCGCATCAACGGATAATGTGGGCGTACGAAACTATATTATTTATCGGAATGGATCTCCAATCGCCACCGTTGCTCATCCCGCAACCACTTACCCCGATACTGGACTTTCTTCTAATACTTCTTATACCTACACTGTTGCCGCCGATGATGTTGCCGGGAATGTTTCTGCTCAATCAACTTCTGTACTCGTCACAACTCAAGCGGGCAGCGACACGACTCCGCCAGTCCGTTCGAATGGCGCGCCATCAGGCAATCTTTCTGCTGGTACTACGCAGACAACCATTTCTTTAGACACTAATGAAATTGCTACCTGTAAATATGGAACCGTTGCGGGTACTGCCTACGCTTCTTTGCCGAATACTTTTTCCACCACTAACGCGATTGCTCATTCTCAACTGATTACCGGTTTAACCAATGGCACATCATATACATATTATGTGCGATGCCAGGATGCCGGCACGAATGTTAATCCGGATGATTTTATTATTTCTTTTTCCGTCTCTATGCCTGGAGCTGGCGCGACTTACTACATTTCTCCAACTGGCAGCGACACGAATGCAGGTACCAGCGCCGCGCCGTGGAAAACTTTTTCCAAAGCATTTACTACAATGCAGGGCAGTGACATCTTGATTCTTAAAAATGGAACTTACACGCAAAGCACGACTGGTTTGATTAATGATGACGCCGGGGGTTTTTCGGAAATTCCGCCAGCGGGGACCGTAGCTAATCCAACTATTGTCAAATCAGAAAATGATTTTCAAGCGACGTTGGATGGGCAAAATATAACTCAGCCATTATTAATTTATACGCGAGGCAATATGCAATTTGAAGGACTCCGTTTTAAAGATGGTCCTGGAGCAATAGCTCAACTGTATCGTAATGCTAAATATATTACGATTAAACGGTCTAGCTTTACTCAAAGTGTAGTGACTCAAGGGAATTACACTAATGTCGGCATTGGTGGTACGACTACGGACAATAATAATAACGCTTATATTTTATTGGAAGATATTTGGATTAGTGGAGCCGGGAGATATATGTTTAATGTGTTTAATTCCAGCCATGTGACTGTTCGCCGGGCGGTGGTAAGGCGGTATGGAAACAATACTCCTAATCCCGGAAACCCTCAGTCTGGTTTTACAATCTATAACACCAATGATTCGGTATTTGAGAATATTGTTGCCATTGATGGCAGCGAATATACGTCTGATACGGATCGCCGCGGCATATATATGGTTGGGAATAGCGGTATTTCTCCAAATACTACAACTAATAATAATAAAATCTTGGGATGTGTTGCTTTGAATAATGATGTTGCTAGTCAATTTGCGATCGGCGGTTCATCTGGCGGAACCGGCAATCTTATTCAAAATTGCGTGTTTTGGGGTTCAAGTAATTTTGCAACCACTGGAACGATTACTTCCGTGAACGGTGCTGGCTTTACCGGCAATACCATTAGCAATGTAACGATGGGAGTTGGTAATTATGGTTGGGGGAATTTTAACAGTGCGAATACCACGATAAAGAATGTTATTTTCCAGGGTATCGGAACGGCTGGCGCGAATAATCAGGGTACAGTGAATTTAAGCTATGCCGGCCGTTTCAATACTCCTTCATTTGGGGCAACTTGTACGCTTGGTTGTATCACTACCAACCCAAGCTTGCTTTATTTAACTCGAATTGAAAGCACTTCGCCATACAAAGGGGCGGGTGAAGCAGGAGCGGATATTGGCGCAAACATATTGTATAAGTATGGAACGGACGGTTCTCGAGTTGGGGATGCAGGCGTCGAAACGTTGACTACAAATAATATTTGGCCTTGGCCTTATGAAGCGCAAATTAAATCTGATATTTGCGGAGTAGCCACGGCAAGCGGACTTTGCGCTACTACTAAAACATTAACAGCGTATATTTGGGAATATTTAGGAAATACTTGTCCAGTTTCTGTGTGTGGTGGCAGTTCCGACACTCAAGCTCCATCTATCCCGTCTGGCTTGGCTGCTTCTGGTATTACTGCTTCTTCTCTAACTCTCAACTGGACCGCATCAACGGATAATGTGGGCGTAAATCACTATCGAGTCTTTCGAAACGGAACGCAAGTCAGCAATAATTCTACTCAAACTACTACCACTTTCAACGACATCGGATTATCTCCCAGTACCGCTTACACTTATACTGTTTCTGCGGTAGATGCTGCTGGGAATGTGTCTGCTCAATCAACCGGGCTCAATGTAGCAACCCAGTCCGGTGGAGGAGTAACTTATTATATTTCTCCTACGGGAAATGATGCTAATGCTGGAACCAGCGCCGCGCCATGGAGAACTTTTGGAAAAGCATTTTCGACGATGACTGGGGGTCAAACTCTTGTGCTTAAAAATGGAACTTATACCGCATCGGTTACGGGCTTAATCAGCACGGGCAGCGGCGCGCCATCGGGAGTGCCGCCAAGCGGTTCCGGAACTAACTACACAATTATTAAATCAGAAAATGATTTTCAAGCGACGTTGGATGGGCAAGGTACGCAAACTCCTCTTTTTTTAACCGATCGAGACCATATTCAATTTGAAGGATTACGGTTTGTAAATGGACCATCCAGCACAATTACTTTATGGGGTGCTGCGAAATATATTACGATTAAACGTTCGGGTGTGGTTCAGACGAATATGGCAAATGGAAATGTTTCGAATGTTTCTATTGGCGGCAATGACCCGGATAGTTCCATGAATTCTTATATTTTACTGGAAGATTTCTGGGCAATTGGCACGGCGCGATATACGATTCTGACATTTAATGCGAGCCACATTACAATGCGTCGGGTAGTAGCCCGGCGATTTGGCGCAACTGATCCGGGAGGTGGCGGATATAATCCGCAAGCTGCTATTACATTTTATAATACCAGTGATTCAGTTTTTGAAAATGTAATTGCGTTAGATAATGACCAATATTCTTCGCTTTCTGATCGGACTGGTATACAATTCGTTCCTAACAATATTTCCCAGAACGCAGTAAGCCAAGTTATTAATAATAAATTATTAGGTTGTATGTCGTTTGGGCACTACACCAATTCTCAATTTCTTTTGGCTGGTAACACGCTTGGAACAAATAATCTTATAGAAAATTGCGTTTTTTGGAATCATAAAACATTTCAAAATGTACAATATCCTCCTGCGGCTGCTGCGAATGCTGGAAATAATGTGAGTAATAATACCTATAAAAATGTGACGTTTGGCAGTTTTAGCAATATTACTGGTGCGTATGGTGTGGGAATTTTTAGTGGCGCATCTAATATCATTATTAAAAACTCTTTGTTTCAGGAATTAAATAGTACGGCGGTAAACAATCAGGGTTCTGGAAGTTTAAGTTTTTCCGGACTCTGGGGAACGCCGACTTGGGGATTAACTTGTACTGGTAATTGTTTAACTACTAATCCTGGATTGCTTTATATGACTAGGATTGAAAGCGGATCACCCTATAAGGGCGCCGGAGAATCGGGGGCAGATATTGGCGCGAATATTATAAATCGATATGGTGTCGATGGAACCAAGGTTGGTGATCCTGGGGTGGAAACACTTACAACCAATGCGTTGTGGCCATGGCCTTATGAGAATCAAATTAAATCTGATATTTGCACAGCGACAGGTTTGACTACCGGATGGTGCGGAACAACTAAAACATTGACGGCATATACCTGGGAATATTTAGGAAATACCTGCCCAACTTCTATTTGTAATGGTGGCGGCGGAGATACGACTGCCCCCTCCACCCCAACTGGTCTGATCTCAACCTTCATCTCTTCCTCCCAAATCAATCTCTCCTGGACGGCCTCTACAGATAACGTAGGAGTCACT
>Ga0209542_10019481_pt1 | contig 10858 bp, 20 predicted proteins | sample RifCSPhighO2_01_FD_184028 | JGI IMG/M metagenome (GOLD analysis project Ga0209542, IMG submission 184028) | Soil microbial communities from Rifle, Colorado - Rifle CSP2_plank highO2_0.1 (SPAdes) (version 2) | ecosystem: Environmental > Terrestrial > Deep subsurface > Rock core/Sediment ...
CTGCATCTTGTCCTGTCCAGCAAGAAGATGAACCTATTTGGGTTTGAAGACTTTGCCTTTGAGTTTCTTGCCAGGCTTTATGGCTTTATATCTTTCTGCCATAACTTCCAGGAACTAAAACCCAAGAGCACAAGGAAGATCAAAGGGAGAAGATTCATACTCAGAGGCTTTGACAGAGAGACGCTTTTCTATAAACGGACATGGGGCCTCGCTTACAGAGGACAAATACTTCGTGATCTCGCTCTTGTGAGTGAAGAGATGAACGAATTAAATAGGAAACTCCTTCAGAAGAAACTACCTGAATATGCAAAGGACAAGAAAGACTACCTTTCTATTCTTGAGGAACTAGAACTCCTGCATTAGCTTCATTAAACCCTTTTTTATTATTTTTTTATCTATATCTTCTGTTTTTTTTGCAGTATGCTCATCCATCAGCTTGCAGCAGGGTTTTCTATAACCATAAAGGAGATCGCAATCTCTCTTTTTCATAAGGGGAGTATCCAAGCATCTCCTGCAGGTCTCATTAAAGAATTTATGCCTCTCCAATGCTGTCACAAACTGGGCTCCCTTGATCAGTTCTTTATCTAAAAGCAAATTCATTTTTTATATTTTGCCTCTATCTGAATTTTATTGCTGAATAACCAAGCATGGATTATCTCTTTCAGGAGTTTGGATTTTTTTATATTATGGGCCTTAACTGCTTTTTCGAAAAGGATTTTGTCTTCTTTCGTTAGGTATACAGAGATTCCGTTTTTTGATGGCATTTTATAGGTGCCGTACTCTTATATATAAAAGTAAAGCACTATCATATAAAAAAACACCTTACCTTTATATATTTTTTGGTAGTATGAGCTTTGCACAGACATTATCTATAATCTACATAGGAAATATAAACATCCTATTTCACGATGCTTTTATGAACCACGAACAAAGATTATTAAACGAAATCGATGATTTTTTCAGGAAGACCATCTTTCCATATATGGATACAGGTCAATTTGTTACTGGAAGTGCACATAGTTTTACACCTTCCCATCCTCAATTCAATAAGGTTAAATTTATCGCTTGGACAGATAACAGAGCAAGTTTGGTGGCAGGAACAACACCTAGAAAAGATGGCACTAAATGGGGGTTGGTAATCTTTAGTACTCTTGGTGGCGAACCATTTAGAATAGAGGAACATAATGGAAAAGCACATATCAATACGGCAAATAAGTCTTATGATCATATAACTCTTGATATCCCTGAAGAATCTTTGAGAAATTATGGGGCTGTGGGTTCTGCTGCTATGGGTTATTACCGACCACAAGGACCACTAAATATGGAATATCTATTGCGAAAACATCTTAATGCGATTATTCAAGATAATGAAGCAGGATCCGGAAAATATCCATAGAGTATACTTAATCTTCTATTCTATTTTATTTCAGCCGTCGTATAAGGCCTTCCTGTCTTAGGACTCCTTTTATGTTGCGTGATCTTAACTATCCCAAAGAATTCCAGCTCTTTAAGATGCCTCTTTATGACCTTGTCTGATGTATTCAGTTTGGTCTCCATCTCGCTTATGGATCGTTCTTTCTCCTTCAGTAGCCTGATTATGTCTTTTTTGATATCAAGGCCAGCCCTATACCTCATACCAACAATTTACCGAAAGATTTATAAATATTCACCCCAACAATTGTTGGTAAGGACTAATTCAACAGAGGCGGGGATATATGAAATACAAATTTATAGCATTCTTATTGCTTGCAACAATCCTATTTGTTGTGGGCTGCCAGGATGTCAGCCAGATGAGCGATGAAGATCTGGAAAGGATATCGGAGAAAGCAGTCGTCTGCAACAGCCCTTATATCCGGCTTGGCACTGGTTGCTGTCTGGATCAGAACGACAACAACATATGTGATCAGGATGAGAGCACGACCAATATCCCTTCTTCTTCTGTTCAGGCCGATACCCAGTCAAAGCCAGACAAATGCCTCTTTGGAGCTGGAATTGGGGCTTGTACCGATTATACTGTATTTCCCAAGGAGATAAGATTGACCCTGACAAATGGATTTGGAGAGGATATAATCATTGTAAGTGGAGAATCCACTAATTGTAATTTTGGTGACCTAGGTATGCATGATTGGGGCAAGGGGGAAAACAAGTTTCTCATCTTAAGCGAATGCCCTTATTCAGAAGGCGACAGGACTGATGAAGAAGTCACAATAACTTACAGGAAGACAGGTAGCCCTCTTGATCATACAATATCTGGAAAGATCGAGGTGATGGTAGAAAAACAGAAAGCAACCTCTTTATCCTTAAACACACCACCACCAAAACTGCCTGAGGCATCTTGTGATGAATCTGCTGCAATAGGATTTGAAAGCTGCGAGAAAAAATCGGGTGAAGTATTAATAGTGGATGTTATCCATATGGGGTCTGCAAATCTTGATGGATTTCAGTATTATCTCTATGATGAGAGCGGATCAAAAATAAAAGAGGATTATCTTTGGTACCCTATTGATGGTGGAATTCAAGGTTCCTTTGCTTTACCAATCTATGGGGCGTCAAGATTTGAAATAAGACCTGTAATGACAATAAATGGTATTAAGTCTATATGCAAAAATCACCGTATAATACAACATATTGAAAGGTGTTAATCATGGTGGGTGTAGCAATATGAAAAAGAGCACGTGCAAGATATTCATAGCATTGGGGTCATTCATCAATTTCTTTCTTATGATTTTGATATCTCTTCTTGTTTTAGGAAGTTTTTTTGATGAGATTGGACCCACGAATTCAACTATTATACTGGGCACCATATCCACTCTCTTACTGGCGGAGATTATAATCCTATTAATTGGCTTGATAAAGGGCAAATTGTATCTGCTTTGGTTAGGCTCAATATTCTTTCTGCTTTATGGATTAAGCATAATAGGGCTTATGGGAGCTATCTTCATATTGATTGGTCTCCTCAAATGGGATTCAGAGCAAGAGAAGGCTGAAATACTAAAAAGCAGGGCAAAAGTCCATATTCACGTTAAGGGCAAGATGAAAGACATTGAGAATGATTAGCATAAATACAGAACTAGGGCAATAAATGGGATCAAAATGAAACGCTGTCATAAATGCAATGCAAAAGTAAAAGGATTTGTAAAATTCTGTCATGAATGTGGCGCAGAGTTAAAGGCTGTAGAGAAGACTATTGAGACTACTGAAAAGAAAATAGAGAAAGAGATCAAGAACAGGAAACCATTAGTATTTGTTATTGTGAGTATAACGCTATTGGCCATTGTCTTATTTGTCTTTTATGTGAAGATTCCTTATACGGCAGTTGAGCAGTATACTGAACAAGAGCCCTATACTGACACAGAATATTATTATGACAAAGAGCCTTATACTAACAAAGAATGCCAGCAAAAGGACTTAGTGTACTCTGTTCACTGGGGCAATATTGAAAAAAATTGCGTTGATGAAGAATGCACAGATTCTTCTCAAGTTTGTGTTAATTATGAATCTATCTGTGTTCGGACAGAAAGTTATTGTGTGGATACAAATTGGTTGGGAAACTGCATAGAGTATAGAGATAGATGCATTGAATATGATTCACAATGCACCAGATATGAAGACAGATGCAACTATCAAAAATGCACTAAATACAATCTTAACTGCAGGTTGGATATCAAGAATTCAGATACCTCTTCAGGGATATGGGAAGTAGATACCTATGTCTTGGATGAGAATAAAAGAGAGATTAGCACAGGAATCAAGACAATAAGCATCCAGCCAGGAGATACAGAAACACTTTCTTGGACATATAATTTTGACTCGTTCAGTAGCTCCTGCTGGTATAAATCCATTCAGCCATCCAAGAAAAGCGTCTGCGAAAATGTGATAAGTTATAATAATGTCAGAAAATCAAGGCAGGTTACAAAATACAGACCTGTTTATAGGGAGAGAACAAAGAAAATGACAGCTACCTTGTACGAGATGATGACAAAACAGGCGAAATGGTATATCCCTGCTAACTAAGTGAGAGTATGAACAGAACACTATTGATAATCGGCATTGTGGCAGTCGTATTGGGCATAATAGCCAAATCATATTCAGTAACAACATCTCAGAGCCATTTGTGGGGGCTTTACAGCACTGCAAGCACATCAACACCCTACAGCAGTCTTTCCATCCCTCTTTTGATTGCAGGGATAGTGCTGGGCATTGTAGGCGTTGTTATTAAGGATAAAAGGTGACAATATGATGTTTTCATTTGAAGTAGGAAAAAGAGAAAGACATAGGGTTGTTTACGAGGATAGTAAATTAACAAGCACATCAAAAATAACAATAGATGGCATACCGATACAGAAGAAATTTCGTATGTATATATCCTCAAAAGAAGAATTTAATTTTGAGGTGGGTGGCGGGGAGAAGCACGATGTTAGAATTCTAATCAAACGACCCTTTCTCGCAAGAGGATTAAGAGCATATAAATATGATGTTTTTATCGACGGTAAATTATATAATACTTATGAAGGATGATTATACTCTTTCCCAATAGACTTTCCCTTCTATTATCTTCTTTCTAATCTTGCCTTGAACCTCTAATATCATAAGATAATTTTTTGTTGTAAGCAAATTCATACTCCATCTGCGACTTATCTCACCAGCAGAGATAGGAACATGATGTTGGCTGAATGTGCGCAAAAGGCTGTCCATTATCGTAAGTTTTGGTTTTCTTTGGATATTGATTATTCTCGGATGGGTCCTCACATAAGGCCTATTCTTCAATCCCTTTCTTGTGTGTTGTTTGATCTGAATTCTCTTTATTGCCATTATACAAGCCTCATCTTCAAGACAGGTTTTTCATACTCATAGATTATCTCAAAGCGAATCTTATTGGCCTTTGTGATGTGCATCTTGTCTGTTATAATCTTTGGAATCTTAACCAGACACTGCTTGACCTTTTTTTTAGCCTTCTTATTGTAGAACTCTGTCTCTATTATGCTTATCTCTTTTGGCTTATTGATCAAGCTCTCTTTATCAACATCTTTTTTCATATATAAGATGTATAGTACTAACTAATATTTAAAGTTTTTCTTTTTAGGTTCTAAAAAATGTTCAAAAAGAAAACATTTATATATGACCTATGATTATTAGGTACTAAAAAGTACTAAAAATAACAAATAAAGTGGCTGATGGAGAACAAAAATGGAAATGAACGAAATCAAGAGAAGAATGCTCGAGAGAGCAGATAAGAGAAAGCAGGCAAGAAAGCTGATAAAAGAAGTCTTAGGCAGCCTAGTAGTCCTGGAGTCCTATCTCAATGATATTGACGAGGAACTATTGAGGCAGGAATCTGCCGTAGAGTTCCTGCTGTGGAGATGGTGAACATGGATGAATACACAAGAGATATGCTGCAGGCATTGCAGGACATAGATAATATCCTGGCAGAAGCCAGAGATGCGATCAGGAGCTTCAAGGAGCTTGTAGAGTACAGGTGTGACTATGGGGCATAGGATCAGGAGATTATTGCTCTCAACGCAGAGAAAGGGCATTACAGATTTTGTAAGCTGGCTGGAAAAGTCAGACTTCTTTATTGCTCCAGCCAGCACAAGGTTCCACTGTTGCAAACCAGGAGGCCTTGCAGAGCATTCACTGAATGTATATAAGCTTCTGAGAGAGAAGAACAGGAGGTTCAGGCTTGGTCTCAAGGAAGAATCGATAATCATCTCTTCCCTATTGCATGATCTCTGCAAGATTGATTGTTATTCAGAGAACATCTTGAAGAATGGTGAGAGGTCAGAGACCAAACTGTATAACTTCGATGATGAACTGCCCTTAGGCCATGGAAGCAAGAGCGTGTACCTGGCCAGCCAGTTCATCAGGCTGTCAACAACAGAAGCGCTTCTGATTCGCTGGCATATGGGTGGATTTGACTATGAATACAAGATGAATGCTGACTCTGTGAGGAAATTGGCTCCACAGATAACAGCGATGCAATGTTCAGATATGGAGGCAAGCGCATACTTAGATGATGATGGACATAATATATGACTTAGAGACAGACGGCGTGAATCCTCTGAAAGACAGAATTACAGCCATTGGCATAAAAACAGCCGATGAAGAGAAGATTATCACACATAAGGATGAGAAGAGGATACTTGAGGAGTTCTGGGCATTTCTAAGTAACAAGGATTTCAGGCTCATCGGATTCAACAACCAATCTTTTGATGATAGATTCATTATCATAAGGAGTTTCAGGCACAATATAAAGGTAGTTGATCTCAAAAGCAGGTCCATGGACCTTAGGCTTATATTGGGGGGAAAGCATTCAAAAGGCACGCTGGAGGAATATTCAAGAATGATTGGGCACAAGGAGAATTACAATGGGTTCACTGGAAGCCATATCTCTCTCTTGTGGCAACGGGGAGACATCAAGGAGCTGAGGGAATACCTCATGCAAGATGCTCTCATGACCTATGCAATATACATCAGGCTGAAGGAGATGGGGTGCTTATCATGAAGGACACTCTCGTGATTGATATGTGGGCTGATGGCGTGCATCCATTGCGCCATAGGCTGATTTATATTGCTATGAAGACAAATGAGGAAGAGATAGTATTCTCGCATAAGTATGAGCTGTCGATGCTGGAAAACTTCTGGAGATATATGGCCTGTTGCCCTTACTCAAAGATTATAGGCAATAATATCAATGCCACAATGCATTTCATATTAGTGAGGTCAATGAAATGGAATATGGGGGTTGTTGATGTTTCTGGCAAGATAAGGGATCTCAAGGACATCCTTTGTTTTAATGATAACTATGCAATGGGGAGCCTTGAGCAATATGCGGCTTTTGTAGGATACTCTCAACAGAAGATAAGCATACATCCATGGGATCGCAAGAGATTCTGGAACCTGAAAAAGAACATAAAATTCCGTGACTCTGCGCTTTCCAATGTGAGGATTTGCTGGGTGGTTCTGGAGAAATTAAAAAAGATGGGGTGGATACAGTGAAATGCAAGAGATGCGGCTCAATAAGGGGCATTATAAAATATGGATTCAATAAAACAGGCATACAGTGCTATCTCTGCAAGGCATGCAGGTCAAAGTTTATTCCAGACAATGGGTTTCTCAGGATGCAATATCGGGCCAGGATAATAGAGATATCATGGAGGATGTATTATGAGGGATTATCCTTAAGGAAGATAAAACGGCACCTAAAGCTCTCATATGGGCTCAATCCTTCACATACCACAATCTACAGATGGATTCTGAAGTATTCCAGGCTGCTGAAATCATTTACGGATGAATTCAAGCTGAACCTATCAAACATCTATTGCGCTGATGAGATGCGTCTTGACTTTGGCGGTGAGAATGTGGGTGAGATATGGTTCTGGGACATGATAGACTTGGAAACACGATTTTTAATAGCTTCAAAGCTCTCAGAAGGCAGGAAGATTGAGAATGCTGTTGAGATCTTTGAGGAATGCAAGGCAAAGACAAGGAAGTTCCCGCAGGCCGTCATAACTGATGGATTGTCATCCTATCCTCCAACGATAAGCAATGTGTTCAATAGGCCATATTCAAAGCCTGTGGCACATTTGAAGGTGGGGCCTTCAAAGCATATGGCCCTCGGAGGCATGTCCTTGAGCAACAATAGGATGGAGAGAGTCCAGGGCACAATAAGGGAGAGATATAAGGTTATGAGGGGCTTCGGAGCTCTCAGCCCAGCCAGAACTCTTATGGATGGATTCACGGTCTATTACAACTTCTTCAGACCACACCAGGCACTGAAGAACAGAGTTCCAGCAAAACTCGCTGGGATAAAACTGGATTATAGCAGTAAGGGACTATGGAGAGAGATGGTTGAAATGGCTACAATGAACTAATTTGATTATTCATCTTATAAGCAATCTTGTCGCCACCAACTTTAAACGCAACAGAACCAGGTTATTAACCACCAAACAAATACATCGAAAGCTATATAAACCATCTTAATTTCCTCTTCTTTTTAATATGGGTTTGGGAAAGCTTAATTTCAAGGGAAAGTCAATCATTTCTATAAATGACCTCAGCAAAGACGAGATAGTCTATATTCTTGAGACAGCCAAGAAGATAGAATCAATGCCCCTGTCCAGAAAGCAGAAGCTTCTTTCAGGGAGGATCATGGCATCTTTGTTCTTTGAGCCGAGCACAAGGACAAGGCTCAGCTTCCAGTCTGCAATGACAAGGCTTGGCGGAAGAGTGATAGGGTTCTCAGATCCAAACACAAGCTCTTTTGCAAAAGGAGAGACATTATATGACACAATAAAGATGGTCGAAAATTATGTGGATGTCATAGCAATGAGGCACCCTATTGAAGGATCTGCGAGGCTTGCGTCAGAGGCCACAAAAAAGCCGGTAATCAATGGCGGAGACGGAGCAAACCAGCACCCCACACAGACACTGCTTGACCTTTATACAATAAAGAAGTCTCAGGGAAAGATATCTGGCCTTAAGATAGCAATGTGCGGAGACCTGAAATACGGCAGGACTGTGCACTCTCTTGCGATTGCCCTGTCTCATTTTGACTGCAGGCTTTACTTTGTTGCTCCTGAATCATTGAAGATGCCCTCTTATTATCTTAATGAGCTTTCAAGAAAAGGGATAATCTTTTCAGAGCATGAGAAGATAGAAGAAGTGATCAGCGAGGTTGACATTTTCTATTCCACAAGGATCCAGAAAGAGAGGTTTCCTGATGAGATAGAGTATGAGAAAGTGAAGGACGTCTATATACTGACAAAAGACATGCTGAAGAATGTCAGGAAGAACATGAAGATACTGCATCCTCTGCCCAGGGTGAATGAGATATCTGCAGATGTTGACAGCACCCCTTATGCCTACTATTTTGAGCAGTCAGCCAATGGAGTCCCTATAAGGGAGGCTGTTCTCAGCCTTGTTCTAGGGGTGCTGAAATGAGCGACAGGCCGTACAAGGTTTTCAAGATAAAGGAAGGCGTTGTGATAGACCACATTCCTGTTGGAAAGGCCTTAAAAGTGGTCAATGTTCTTGGATTAGGGAGAAAGATCGGGAACAGCATAATAACCCTTGGAATGAACCTCGAAAGCAAGAAGATGGGCAGGAAGGATGTTGTGAAGATTGAGAAGAAGGAGCTTTCCCAGGATGACCTGAACAAGATTGTCCTCATTGCCCCGGAAGCGTCAATAAACATAATAAAGAACGAGAAAGTGGCTGAGAAAGTCTCAATACATGTCCCTGCTAAGTTCGACAACCTCATACAATGCCCAAATCCTAAATGCATAACAAGGAATTATGAGATGAGATCATTGTTCATCACTGCTAAAAAAGAGCCGCTTCAGGTAAAGTGCCATTACTGTGAGAAGGTCTTTGGCAGGGATGAGGCTGATTTATTGTGATAATATTTAAATAAGCGGACCGTCTTTTTCTTTGTATGATATACCAACCACGCGAAGACTCATATCTGCTCGCAAAGCATGTTGCAAAGCATGCAAAAGGCAGTGTTCTTGATATGGGCACAGGCTCAGGCATACAGGCAATAGCAGCAGCAAAGCTGAGAGATGTGAAGTCTGTCCTTGCAGTCGATGTCCAGAAATCTGTTGTAGAGCACTGCAGGAAGACAATAATCTCCAGGAAGATAAACTTTAGGAGAAGCAACCTGTTTGAGAATGTTGCTGGAAAATTTGACACAATCATATTCAATCCTCCATACCTTCCTGAGGATGTGGCGCTCAAGGACATAACAGTCGAAGGAGGGAAAAAAGGATACGAGATGCTGGAAAGGTTCTTCAATGATGTGAATGAGCATCTTAAGCCAGAAGGGATTATTCTTGTATTGTTCTCCTCCCTCACAAACAAGAAGAAGGTGCACGAATTCATAGAGGATAATCTTCTTGAGTTCATTGAGCTAGATAAAGAAAAGCTTTTCATGGAAGAGCTTTATGTCTATCTTGTAAAAAAGAGTAGCGTGCTGAAGGATCTTGAGAAGAAAGGGCTTAGAAACCTGAGAAGATTCACCAAAGGCCACAGAGGAATAATCCTGACAGGGATGCTTGGAAGAAAGAAGATTGCTGTCAAGATGCAGAGAAAAGACATAGATGCAAAAGGAACAGTGGACAGGGAGGCAAAAGTGCTCAAACTGCTCAACAAGCACAAGATTGGCCCAAGGATATTATTCTCAGGAAAGGACATGTTCGCCTATGAGTTTGTGGGGGGGGTGTTCATACCTGAATTCCTGGAGGAAGCCTCAAGAAAGGACATGCAAAAGGTGCTCAAAGATGTCTTCATGCAGTGCCATAGGCTTGATCTGCTGGGCATAAACAAGGAGGAGATGCACCATCCTTACAAGCACATTGTTGTCACAGAAGGCAGGAAAGCTGTCCTGCTTGATTTTGAAAGGGCAAAGAAGACAGCAAAGCCACACAACGTGACTCAGTTCGTGCAGTATGTGACAAGCGCAAGATTTGGGAGCCTGACAAAGGGAAAGTTAAGAATAGACATAAAAAGATTAAGGCAGTTTGCCGGAGAATACAAAAGAGAGATCTCTTCAAAGAATCTTATGAACATAACAGGTTCATTCAGCTAAACCATGACCATACCTGGACAGCTGCCTCCATTATGGCCATCTTTACTGTTGACTTGAGTTTTACAGTTTCGTATTTTATCTCTTCATTGTCGAGCGCATTCTCAAGCTCATCAACAGCATTCTCTGACTCACTTATCCTCTTGATTGTGGACTCTGATATCTCAAGCTGCATTGTAGGATCCTGCATGTTGCCCTTCTGGATGTTAGATATCCTGCCGCTCTCTGTGGTCACAGCAAGCGCAACCTTTTCACCGTTGATCCTCACAAGCATCG
>Ga0209542_10019482_pt1 | contig 10858 bp, 9 predicted proteins | sample RifCSPhighO2_01_FD_184028 | JGI IMG/M metagenome (GOLD analysis project Ga0209542, IMG submission 184028) | Soil microbial communities from Rifle, Colorado - Rifle CSP2_plank highO2_0.1 (SPAdes) (version 2) | ecosystem: Environmental > Terrestrial > Deep subsurface > Rock core/Sediment ...
AGGATAAAGGCGCAGACGTAGTTGTTTTAGTGCGTGACGAAAAAAAAGAATCAGCTCTAGATCTACATCATATTCGTAATAAAGTAATAGTGGTTAAAGGAGATATCTGCGATTATCACTTACTTAAGCGTATTCTCAATGAACATGCTATTAACTATTGTTTCCATTTGGCGGCGCAAGCTATTGTAGGTATTGCTAACCAATCGCCTCTTTCTACTTTTGAAACTAACATTAAAGGAACATGGACTCTTTTAGAAGCAGTACGGGAATTACAATCCAAACAATTCAAAGGGATAGTGGTTGCTTCTACCGATAAGGCTTATGGTATTCATGAGAAATTGCCTTATTCTGAAGAGAGTGAATTGCGGGGAATTTATCCTTATGACGCTTCGAAAGTTTGTGCAGATGTAATTGCTCGATGTTACGCAAAGATGTATAACTTACCATTAGCGGTGACTAGGAAAGCCAATATCTACGGGGGAGCTGATCCTAATTTCAGCAGGATTGTTCCTGATACCATTCGTTGTCTGATCAAAGGGGAAGAGTTGTTAATCCGCAGCGATGGCACCCCACAGCGTGATTATTTGTTTGTAGAAGATGCAATAGAAGGGTATCTCACTTTAGCTGAACAAATCCATCGGGAAGAAGTGCGAGGAAAAGCATTTAATCTCTCTTCCGGAAAACCAGTAAGTGTACTAGAGATGGTCAATGCGATTATTAAGGCCTATGGGAAGGATCTAAAACCTCGACTGTTAGGAGAAGCAAGAGGAGAGATTGATGCCCAATATTTAGCTAATGACAAAGCCCGAGTGGTACTTAATTGGAAACCACAACATTCACTAGAGCAGGGATTAGCTAAGACCATTGAGTGGTATAAAGATCACTTTCTTGATAAGAGTAATAAAGAAGGTGTGCTATGATTGGGAGAGTCGATAACGAAACCCTGGCTAACTTAGTACAAAGATCAAGATCTTCTGAAAGAAAAAGAGCGGCGCAAGCCTTACAACCCTATGATAAGGATGGCATAAGAGTGATAGTGAATTGCATCCAACCAGGCAGTTATGTGCAGCCTCATTTACATTCTAGCAAATATAACCAGGAGAGTGAAATATGGGTTCCTATTCAAGGAAGGATCGCTCTGGTTACCTTTAACTCAGAAGGAAGTACGCAAGAGATACATTATCTCTCCAAGTACCCTAATGATTGTAGCTATTTAGAAATTACGTCTGACACTTTCCATACTGCGATATCTTTAGAAGCAGATTCCATAATGCTTGAATTTTCAAGAGGACCTTACAATCCTCAGACTTACAAAAATTTTGCAAGATGGGCTCCTGCAGAGGAAGAAATAGAATTAGCTACTCAATATTTACTAAATTTAAAGAGCAAGTTATCTTAATTTCTTAGCTTACATTTTGAAAATAATTTTATCTAGACAAGGCTTGAAGCATGGATTGTCGAACTTCTGAAACATCTTTCTCATCATAGAAACTAGCGATCTCTTGGAAGTTAGCTTCATTGGCAACTGTTTGTTGCAGTACATTTTTTACATCTGTTCTGCCTAGCTCCATAGTTTGAGAAGAAATTAATCTGATTATTTGTTGATGTTCATCTTCTTCTGTGATCTGCTTATAAAATTTATTTTCTTGAGCTTTAACGTAACCAAGTCCTATTGGAGCTAATTGTGAAGCTTTAATAGCAACATAATAATCGCTGGCAAAACCTTGCAGATTGGCATGCTGCAAGGCAGTACTTACGAATTGTACTAATTCAGGATAATTCTCATGGTCCTGGTTCATCACATACAACCCAGGGCTGGTTTCTCCTAAGCTGGCATATGCCGGAGTAACTCCTTCTATTTGTGGATGCACAACTAATTTTTCTTTTCCTACCGCTAAAGAATGAAACAGTTCATGGATGATGCGCAAAGAGCTGTTCCGCTGATGCTTTGCCAGGACCACCGGAATATCTCGAGAGCCTATCCCGTATAAGGCATTTTTATTCTTTACATCTTTGACTAGATCAAGGATACTTTCCAAGCCTTGCGCTTTGTTAATGATGTATTGATCAAAATCTGCATTGACTACTATTCCATCTCCTCGTGCTGAGAAAGAAGGATTAAAGAGAATCTGCCTATAACTAGTGCCTGCTCCGCGATTTACCGGATCGTATAATAACCAGGTCTTTTTGGGGAGCTCTTGCAGGATAGCATTTGCTTTTGTACTAATCTCAAGCCCTACTTTTTCTTCATTTATCGTGATTTTAAGGCCTAATTCAAGCGGATATTTATTTGCGGCTATGAGACCCTCCGCCACTTTGGTATTATCTACGATAATCTGCAACTCATTCAAAGTTTCTTGATTAAAAACATAATGCCGCCCGATTAGATAGACCATACTAACTTGCGGCTAATATCTCTTTAAGAAGGTTATGAATTTTCATTTTACTCTTCACCAATTCTTCCAAGGCAGCTGCCCTTCATCTACCATCTGCTTGAATTCTATCACATCTTTATTGGTATTCATAGATTTCCAGAACCCTTCAAACTTAAAGGCAATGACTTCTTCTTGATCTGCCAGTTCCGGCAGAACCTGGTCTTCAAATTCCCCTTTAGGCAAATGCTTCAGTACCTCTTTGTTGCAGACGTAAAAACCGCCGTTGATCCAGTATTCAGCCAGCCGTGGTTTTTCCCTAAATTTTTTGACATGATTAAGTTCGTTTAGTTCTAATACTCCAAACTGGGAATGTAAAGGCACAGAGGTAAGACTGACTATCTTATGATTACGAAGGTGAAAATCAACCAGAGCTGGAACATCAACTGCGGAGAGATCATCACCATAACTTAAGAGAAAGTTTTGTCCGTGCAGTAAATGCTGTACTTTCAGGACTCGCTCAGATTTTGTAGATTCTAAACCGGTTTCAACAAAATGAATTTTCCAATTTTCTTCTTTATTCTCAGGATTAGAAAAATAATCTTTAAACTGATCACCAAGATACCCTAAACAAAGGATGAACTCATGGTAACCGAAACTGGAAAACCTCTTCATCAAGTGCCAGAGAACGGCTTTATCCCCTATTTTAAGCAAGGGCTTAGGAGTTTCTTTAGTTAGAGAACCCATCCTGGTTCCTTTACCACCGCAAAGAATGACTACTTGCATAATCAGAGCTTGAATTCAGAACTTTTAAATCTTATTAATTACCGGCATATAATTGAAGATGATCAGTTATCACTTCTTTAGGATTGATTTCCTTTTTAAGGGGGTAGACAATCGGTTTTTTAATTAATTCGAGGATTTTTTGGGCAAGAAGCTCTGCATTCTGAGGAGGAATAAGGCTGTTCTGGTCAAAAAATTCAGGAATACCGCCTACGTTAGTAGAAAGATATGGCCTTCCTGCCTTGATCGCTTCAACGAGAGAAAGGGGAACTGAAAAGGTTTCTCTTGGAGTAGTGAGGGGATAAAGGTAAATCCAAGCCTGAGCTAGTTCTTCTTCAGGGATCACCACTTTCTTTAAAATTATATCTCCATGGTTTATTTTCTGAAGATACCGATAGATCACTTTGTTTTTGGTAATTCCGCTATCAGCGATGACTAGCTGCACTTTGGACAGCTTGCTGCGCACGATTTGAAAGGCTTTAAGCACTTCATTAATCCCTTTTGAAGAATGCAAGTGACTCATAAATAATAAAGTGGGAATCTTGTTTTTCTTTATTCCTTTTTCTTTCTGCTGGGGAGGCGGAAGAAGCGGTGCTATTTTTATAAATGGAATTTTGAGCAAACTTTTTTGCAGCAAACCAAGCTGATATTCAGTCTGAACGGTAATCTTTTTTATCTTCCGATTTATAATGGGTGAAAGTAATGGCCACCAGATTCTTTTCCAGAATAAATTGAGCGCTCCATCATGAATGGTTAAATATTGCGCTTTTGTTTTTGCAAAAAGCAGGAAAGGAACAATCATGGGAGTGGGATGGATCAGATAATGGATGACATCTACACTTATTTTTCTTGCTGATTTTATTTTCCATGGCTTAGTGTAAGTAACAGGAATTCCTTCTCGCATTATTTTAGCGTTATAGTTAGAAGTAGAAATAATCTCTACTTGATGTCCTTCCTTTTGCATGGCCTGAGCTAGCCACCAAGCTTGTTTTCTGATTCCTTCCCGCAAAGGAAACTGCAAATCATGCACATAATAAATTATTTTCATGGTTAAATTCAGTTAAGATTATTTTTTATTGATTATTTCTGCACTTAATTCCAGCACTTGCTGAAGCGATTGCTCAAGACTCAGGTCAGTTTTCACTACTTTTGCATTTATTAAACTCGAGAGCTGTTGATAATGCAAGTGATGTTTTTGTAATAACTCTAAGTCCATTTCTGGCTTTCTCTTTTTTGCAGTTTGAACGTCTACATCTAAGAGAAATATTAAATCTGGCTTAGGCATCATTTTAAGCAAAATTGGAAAAACATAGCTCTGTTTTGCATATTCATAGTGCGCATACAGATCATAAAAATAGCGATCTACCAGCATAATCGATTTAAAAGAGGAAATTCTTAATTGGAAAATATAGCGGGAAAGATATTCAAGATAATAATAACTAAGCATTATTTCCTGAAAAAGATGGAGTTTATTTTCTTCAGAGAAGGAGTTATTGTTTTTAGAGTTCATCTTATCAGCGATCTGATAATTCTTCTTTCTTAGAATGAATGAAAGCAGTTTAGTGGTGGGGAGAAAGGGCTTCCAGCCAAAATATACCGTTTTTACTTTGCCTTTTAGCTGTTGTTCTAATCTCTTCTGCACTTCAGCAATAAGGGTGCTTTTTCCAGCTCCGTCAGTACCGATAAAGGAAATAATAACCTTTTTCATCTTTAAAAATGCTTAACTTTTGTTTATAAATATTGTTACTCTTTGATCTGAGCCAGATAAACTTGAAGATATTGGTTAATAGCGGTTGACCACTCGAATTTTTGTACTGGTTTATGAATAAATTTTTTGCTGGCAACTAACTGAACTTTTTCTGCTAAATCCAGGCAATCTTTACTTTGGAAGAGCTGATATTTACCTGAAACAACTTCTGGTGAAGATCCAGCATTGCTAATCACTACCGGTATTCCCAAGGAACTTGCCTCTAAAACATTATAGCCAAAACCTTCGGATAGTGAAGGAATGATGACGCAATCTGCAGCTCTGATTATCGTTCCAAGCTGCTGGTATGGAAGAGAAGGAATAATTTTTACCGAGTTTGGATATTGAGCAGCTAATCTCTTGAGCTTCTGATAATTTTTTGGATATTTCTCTTTTGATCCAAGCATCAGGAGAATAACAGCATTAGGTACTCTTTGTCGGATATGGGGAACTGCCCTAATCAGGTATTGAAAACCTTTTGACTCACCTGGTCTTCCCCAAGAGAAACAGGCAAACTTTCCCTCTAGATCGAGGGTTCTGCGTATTTCTTGCGCTTCAGATCCACTAAAATTTCTCGGATTCCAGAATTCATAATCAAACCCATTATAGACTGTAACTGTTTTGGCAGCGTCTATGCCTTGGCGCAACAGATCTCTTTTGGTGGCATTGGAAACGCAGATATACTTGTCGAAAGGAAGCAGATAGAGCATTCTTTCCAGCAAGTCATGTAGAAATGTTTTTATTGCAGAAAATTCAGTAAGATCTTTCCATTTTCCAATCCACACTTCGTGCACGGTTAAAACCACTTTTTTTCCAGTTAGCTTTGCACCAACCCAAGCTGGGGGCGCACCATTAAAGGTAGTAGTCTGAATTACATCTGCTTTTCGACCCAACTTTAATACTGCGGGAATAGAGAGAAAAGAAAAAAGGTAACGATTATTGAAACAAGGAATCCTATGCACTTTTACTCCGTTAATATCTTCAAACTTCTTGGTGCCAGGCAATAAAGTAGTGATTACCGCCACCCGGCTTCCATTTCTTACCATTCCTTCTGCTAAATTTTTAAAGAGCACTTCCGCGCCCCCATAATGGGGATGATAATTTTCGCAAACAAAAAGAATTTTCATGGTAACAGAAATTTTAACTGTTCTTGTTTCTTACGCTATCCTGATTAGCTTTTTCAATCGAATCTATCGCTTCTCTCCTTACATATAATTCCAGTTTTCGTTCCATTTTTTTTACAGTACTGTAATTGAAAAACCCTAACCCCAAAAGCACAAAAAAACCAAGCACTACAAAAAAGTCCAGACGACGATAAAAATTGAGATGTCCGCTGATAAAGTCTAGAGCAGAAGGTTTTATGGCTACTAGGACCATCAAAGTCCATCCAACAAACCAAAATAAAATTTCGTTGCGGCTTAACTCTTTGCGCTTATATTTGACGAAAGTGAAATACATCATGGCTATTCCAAACATAATACCTAATAGCTGAATCCAAAAAGTTGTACTTAACGCCATATTTTTGACCCGATCATTTTTAACACAATAGCTGCTCCATCAAGAACAGTTGTTCCTTTATATCTATCTGCATAAATTGTTTCTATGGGGATGGTAGTGTGCTTTAATTTTCTTTTGCCAGCACGAATAGCTATTTCAGTTTCAACATAATAATCTGTGGCTTCCCAGCGTAAGAGCGGGTAAACGCCAGCCTTAAAGCTTCGATAACCGCATTGGCTGTCTTCAACAGTAACACCGTACAAGGTTTGCAATGTTTTGGTGATCACTTTGTTACCAAATTTGAAGATCAGAGGCATGGATTTGGGTGCTTTCCTGCTTCCGAAAGCAATCTCATACTGATCTAAAGCGAAGATGAATCGCGGTATTTCTTTAGGGTCATGCTGGCCATCGGCATCCATCATGATTAACTTCTGCACTCCTTGCTGTAAAGCATAATCACAGCCGGTTTTTAATGCTGCTCCTTTTCCCAGATTAACTTTATGTTTTAATACCAAAGCCCCGGCTCTTACTGCTTCAGAAGCAGTCTGATCATGGGAACCATCATCAACTACAATCATATTTTGAACATATTTTTTGGTTTTGCTTATGACTTCAAAGATGGTTTTCCCTTCATTGTATGCAGGTATTATGACTGCCTCAGTACCAGAAAGAACCATACTCAGTCTATTTAGGAAGCCCTTATAAAAATTGTGGAAGAAAGAGAGATTATTTCTTATTTAAAGAAAATCCTGAAAAGCAGCTATCCCACGCCATAAATGGCGGGGATTTACGCCGCTTTTCCGAGACGGATTTTCTAAAATGAAAAGTAGCGAAATCTATCGCAGCATTCATCCCGTGCTATGAATAGCGGGGATTTCTGCTCTTTTCATTTAAGGGTCTTAATGCATAATTCTTATTCTCTCAGCTCAGAGATGTTCTGTAAGGAAATCATCTTGGCAAAAAGGCCTTTTTGTTGAATCAATTCTTGGTAACTACCTTGCTCCATGACTTTGCCTTGGTCCATTACCACAATCAGATCGGCATGTTTGATGGTGGATAAGCGATGGGCTATAATGATGGTGGTCTTTTTTCCAGCAATTGAAAAAATTGATTTTTGGATATATTGTTCTGATTCTGTGTCTAAAGAGGAGGTTGCTTCATCAAAAATATAAATATCGGGGGTTTTCAACAAAGCTCGGGCGATGCTTATTCTTTGCTTCTGCCCTCCAGACAAGCGGACTCCTTTTTCTCCGACTACGGTATCGTAGCCTTGAGGAAAGTTAGCGATGAATTCGTGAGCATAGGCTTTCTTGGCCACAGCGATGACTTGAGCTTTGCTTGCGGAAGGATTAGCAAAGAGGATATTTTCTGCGATACTTCGGTTAAAAATTTCTACATTTTGTGAAACTACAGCTATCCGAGCTTTATAGTTTTCAATTTTATAATCTTTGATGTTTCTTTGATCTACTAAAATTTGGCCATGGCTTAAGTCGTAATTGCGCAGCAATAGTTTTGCAATAGTGGTTTTTCCTGAGCCAGACTTTCCCACTAAGGCTACCACTTGTTTTGGGTTTATATGGAGATTTAAATCTTTGAGCACTTCAAATTTAGATCCGTATGAGAAGGTCACATCTCTAAAATCTATTTCTCCAGCTAATTTCTGAATGCTAAGAGCTTGAGGATCATTTTTAATTGTCGGTTGCTCTTGAAGCAGCGCGGTAAGCCGATTAATTGATTCCATAGCATCTTCTAAATAATTGTAGAGGCGACCGATACGGTGGGTGCCTAAAAAAGCTCGTTCTATTAAGGTGTATACTAAAACTAAGCTTCCGGGGCTTAAGGTTCCCTCAATTACTAGATAGGCTGCTGTAGCTAGAGTAAGTGCTCTGCCAAGATTGATGAATAAATCCCTATAAAACAAAATTGATAAAGAAACCTTCCAGCGTAATAATGCATTAGTAGAATATTCCTGTAAAGAATGATTAAAGCGTAGAAATTGCCTTTTCTCTTGTACATAATCTTTTACTGAAGTGATATTTAGCAAACTTTCGCCTAATTCACCGATTGCTTCTTCATACTTGCGATGATATTTTTCCCGATAAGGTTGAATTTTCCTTGAAGCATAAATTGTGATGAGTAGAATGATGGGAATGAAGAAGGCAAAGATTGCGGCTAAGATCCATTGTTCGTAAAGCAACAGAGATAGAGTGATCACTAATTGAGACAGAGTAGGAATGAATTCTTCAAATATAAACCAGATCAACTCCGTTAACTTATGGGCCCCTTTAGTAATTTTAGAAACTTGCGCTCCAGTATTCAATGATTCATGATAGCCAAGATGTAATTCTAATAACTTTTTCTTAGCTTTTCTAAGAATAGTGGTTTCATAATGTAAAATCCATTTTTGGCGGGCTTTTTGGGAAAAATTATCAATTAGCTGGAGAGTGAGATAAGCTACCAGTATCCCTATGATTAAAAAAGCTAATTTCTGTAGATCAGTTCCGCCTGCAATAAAATAATCTATGATGTACTTAATCAGAACAATAGGAATGAACTTAATCAGTTCATAGAGAAAAGTTAAGAAAATTCCCTTCTTGATCCCATTCTTGATCTCCGGAACAATCTGGAGAATTTTCTGTGCCCAATCTGGAAGCATAATTAGCACAAATTAATACTTTTTATAAATGTATGGAGGATGAAATCTGTCAAAGAAATTCGACACCGCTGGTGAACACACCAGCAGCACAAGAAATACGACAGCGATTCTAATTCTTACTGTTTATTCTTCCGGAAAAAGTGGATTGTTTTTCTGCGTACAGCTATAATCTATTTTCCAGGTGATGATTTTGCCCCCCTTAATGTTTTGGGCTTGGTCAAACTTACTAAAGCATTTCAAGCCCTGACCTTCTAAAAAATAAAGCTTGGTGAAGATGCTGTTTGCCTGCAATGGATCAGTAGCAAGAAAGATATAATTTTCTCCAGAAGGCAGCAGCACTATAGAGAAACCAGCAGTAACTCCAGAAAATTTCTTCTCCACAATTCCATCTTTAGTGGGATAAACTAAGGAATTAGGATAAACTTCATTCTGGCTTTCGAATCTAGCAGTATTTTCTGCAAGATTGATATTTATGATGAAATTCTTTTCCTGTACTGCACCAGTACAACGAAGATTATTTTCTGAGATGGTTTCACAACCTTGCGGCCCTGCAACATATCCTGGCCAAGGAGAAATCCAACGATCGGCTTCAGTAGATTGAATTTCAGCATAAAGTTGAGCTGCTGCTTCTGCGCTCACTTTAAACTCTTCAGATAAGAGGACAACTGCCTCACTCCGTTCCAATTTCTTCGTTTTTTGGTACATTACTGCCCGAGTGAAATCCCAACTGCCAAAATGACCCCATACTCCAGCTTTACCAACCATATCTTCTGAAGTGATGTAGAAGTCTTCAGGAGGATGGTCGCAATGAGTGTATTTTATGACCTTCTCAGCCTCTTGGTCAGTTAAACCTTCATCTTTTAATTTCTGAAGAGCATCGGTTTTATCCAACAAAATTATTTCATTTAAGAGCTGAATTGATTTAGGAGTATCATTTAAGAGCAGATCCAATTCATCAAAGGCAGTATTTTGCCCGCAGTTTAGCATACGCACCATCCCTACGGTGGCTTTTTCATTACCAGTTAAGAGGGACCTTCCTACCCAATATGCTCCCCAAGAGGTTTGGGTTCCCCCATCGAAGGTAACTGGACGATCAGCAACTGCTTTAAACCAATGCCCAAAATCCCACCAGGAAGTGATAGCTATATCCTGGGGCGCTTCATTTTTTATTTTAGTCAGCGTATTATACCAACCATCACTCATGCTGGGAACAGAACGATAAGCTTGATCATATCCAGCTTTGGCGGGAGCAATGAGCAGTAAAGATAATAACAAGAAGAGAATAACTTTAGTGATATTCTGGTTCAACTTTAACTCTTTACTGATCCATTGGGAGGTATAATACCAAATTAAACCAAGACTTGTACCGACAGCAATGGCAAAGATAGGCGTAGCTTGGAGAACGAATCTCACACCCTTAGTAGTTGCAAAGAGCGATGCTCCCAGCCATAAAGCTATTAAAAAGGCAAGAGGTAAATCCCTTTTTCCCTGCAGATTTTTTCTGAAGATTAAGAATAAGATGCTTACTATGGCCAGAACGAATAATAATTTTCCACCCAAGGTGTTAATCACATTAGTAAGAGGTACCACATTAAGTTCAGCTACGGTTGTCCTAATGTTAGGCCAATAAGAGTTTACGGCTACTGCTTTCAGGTTCATAAATTTAAATGGCCCAAGTATTACCTTCATAAAATTGTTAAAGGAAGTAAATATGCTTACAAAGAGCGTTGAAGTGAAGATATAAACTGCAAACAAAGCAAGTAAGTTAGTTGTTTCTTTTGATTTAATTGCAGCAACAACATT
>Ga0209542_10019484_pt1 | contig 10857 bp, 13 predicted proteins | sample RifCSPhighO2_01_FD_184028 | JGI IMG/M metagenome (GOLD analysis project Ga0209542, IMG submission 184028) | Soil microbial communities from Rifle, Colorado - Rifle CSP2_plank highO2_0.1 (SPAdes) (version 2) | ecosystem: Environmental > Terrestrial > Deep subsurface > Rock core/Sediment ...
TGGTTTTTGTAAGAACTTATGTATGTCATTTTATACCTCTTTATTTTACCGACGGTAAAATAATTTATTTAATTAATATATCGACGACAAACGAGTATTTATATTTTACTAATTATGGGACAGCCTGTTTAAGGCGTGGTGAAACGCAAAGAGTTTTTTGATTACTCGTGAGAAATCTCCAGCTTTTAGGCTGGAGTTTATTTTGTAGATTTCTCTCGGTTCTCCCAAAGCCCAAAACAAACCTCGGCTTGAAAGCCGAGGTAAACGCAAGGGCTTTGTGATTTTAAAGAAAAATCCCCCCGCCCAAGTCTGAGATAAAACTTGATACCTTTGGAACTTTAATACTTCTAATTCCTGTAATCGTGGTCAAAAACAATCTTTTCTAAATAAAACTCTTGTTTTTCTATATTATATGAAAAAATAACTCTTAGTTTATCGATTCTTAAACGACTGCTTCCAGCCAAATTATAATGCAGATGTTTATACCTGACTGGATTTTCAGCGACTTTTCTAATTTTATTTTTAATCATTATTTGAATAGAATTGTCTAATTTTTTAAAATCCTTTTCAAATTCTTTTGTGGGAAGAATTTCATAAGGCATTCCAATCACAGAATTCTCTTTTTTTAACCTGTTCTTTTGCCTTTTTATAAGAATCCATAAACTCCTTATTGCTCATTAGTTCTATAGATTCTACTACAGAATCAAACTCTTCTTTTAATCTTAACAAATCAGCTATAGCACTTTTGTTTATAGTCAATGTTTCTGCCATATTTTTCTAAGAATTCTTGCAGTTAAATATCTTTCGTTTTAAATAAAAAATCCCCCCGCCCATACAGAGATTGATATCTCTGTCCCTCAAACTTCCATAAAAGAAGTTTAAGGTAATTGAACTGGGGAAGAATTAATTGAATTGCACTGTTAAATCCTGGAGAAATATGCCCTCTAAAGAGAGCATGAATCCCCCCGCCCAGAGTGTATCAATACTGCTACAATTGGGGTTTTGAAACTAGAAGATATAACCTGCTTGGAGAGGATAGGGGTAAAATTTATATATGTTCGTTTATCTTAAATAAATATGGAAAATACGACACTCGATGACTTGTATAATGAATTAAAGTCTATTCATAGGAGCATGGTTACTAAAGAAGAAATTGCACGATTAGTTGAAACAATTGTAATCCTGACAAACAGAGATACAATGCGACAAATTGAAGAGAGTGAAAAAGATATTTTAGCAGGAAGAGTCAAAAGAATAAATTCTATTGTTGATCTCTAATGGCATGGAATATTGCTGAAACAAAAACTTTTTCACAAGAGATAAAGAAATTTAATAAGAATAAAGAGCTTCTTAATGCTTTAGATAATAAAATAAAAAGATTGAATGAAAATCCAGATAATGTTGGCGGATATCTTTCTGGAAGGCTTCATGGATACAAATCAACTCGCCTTGTAAAGAAGTTCAGATTAATCTTTAAGATTAATCAAAATGAGAATACTGTTTATTTATCTGCAATAGACCATAGAAAACACGATTATGAAGATTTTGATGTTGGTTCTTTTGAATAATTTTCTAATTTATAAAAAATCCCCCCGCCCAGAGAGTATCAATACTGCACTATTTCTATTTAGTTTATATGCATTTTTCAATTAAATATTCTTCCTTTGGGGTTGTTTTGCCCCATTTATCATATTCAAATCTATCTAAAGATTCATTTTCAAAATCAATATGCATATTAAAACTACTTTTTGGCGGAATATATTTACATTCTATTTTTGTATATTTATTTTGTATTTTATAATAATCGATATTACAAAGTTCATTGCCCATGTAAGAGGTGCCATGAGAATTCCCAAGTCTTTCATATATCAATAAATTAAAATCTTCTGCAACATAGCGAGAAGGATTATAAAGATTAATTTCTAAATAATCATTCGTTTTAGAGCAATTTATTTCGATTTGAGGAAGAGGATTAATTATAGCATCAATTTTAGGCAATATATAACCTTGTGATAATATAAATACAAATATACTTGCAACTCCACCTAAAATAATTATTTCAATAATCTTTTCTTTCCACCATTGAGGACAAAGCAATTTATTTTTGCTTTTTTGCTTTTTAATTTGCAAAGATTTATTGAAGGGAATTTTAATCTTAAAAAATAAATAGAATAAAAATGCAATAGAAATAGTATATGCAAATAGAGTTATTGACCTCATTATCTCTTTATTTTGCAAGCTCATAGATTCTAATGCGAGGGGCAGCATAGATAAAGCTATAGAAACTATTAATGAACCAATTCCAACTTTGATGCAGATTATTCCTAAATTTAAATCGCTAGTAGATGAAACTATTTTTGCGTTATTATTTATTTTTTTCTTGCTTTTTATTCTTTTTTTCAATATAATAATAATTGCTTATAATTAAAATAATTTTTTCGTTATCTTCAAATTTGTTTATTAATATACCCTGGTTATATAATTTAAATAATTCTTCAAGATTCTTGACCTCATAATAATCTTTTATATTATCTGGCAATTTTTTAATATGAATCATTTTATTTGGAGGAACTTGCTTATAAAATTCGGATATCCTCTGGATTGGTTTTTCAATAGCTCTGGAATTAAGAATTAACTCAGTAGATTCTTTAATAATGCACGGCTGATTCGGTGTTGTGGAAACAATTAAAAATCTCATATGCTCAAAACCAGCAAACCCAAATTTGCTACCAAATATGTCTTGTAAATCTCCAAAAATATCTGGAAAACCTTCACTCATCAAGTCTCTTTTTCCTTGTGTTCCGCTAAATGCAATTACATCTCCTTTTGTCACAGCCCTTCCTAGCAATCCTTTCTTGAATATTTCAGAATCAGCCTGAACCATTAAACCTTTCTGGGCAGGTGCAATTGAAACCCTCTTGGCAGGCACAGCATTCACTTTTCTAACTATTACTTCTTCCCCAACATCAATATTAGCATTTTTTCTAATTAATCCATCAATGCGAATTATGCTTTCTCCAACATCAGCCGAATATGCTTTATCAACAATTGAAAAAGTTTCTCTCCCCCCGTTTATAGAAATTACATCACCTTTGCTAATCCCTAATTCTTTCATCATTTCAACATTGATTCTTGCTATGCCCTTATAGAGATCTTCTTTTAAGGCCTCCGCAACTTTAAGGACTAATTCGGTCTTATTTTCTTTCTTGGTTTTCTTAATAGATTTCGATTCTACTTTTTATTTATTTTTCTTCTCTTTCCAAAACCACTGCATATTTAATAAAGAGTATTTAGATTTATAAACCTGTCTTAAAAATTGTTAATAAGATTATTTAATAAAATGATTACTACCAAATATTTTTTGCTCGTTCTAGAAGTTTAAACACCTGCCCATCATCATCCAATGTGGTGCGGCCTGTTAAGTTATTGATCCATCTTTTTGGAAGGCCTTTTTTCCCATGCAATGCACCTACGGCAGCACCAACTATTGCCGCAATAGTATCGTTATCTTTTGTATCGTTTACTGCCCGCACTATGGCTTCTTCAGGATCGTCAGCATATTTCATTAAAATATAAATGCAACTAGGCCATGTTTCATATAAAAATGCGCCAGATTGCCACATTTCACAAGCTTCTAAGACAGATAAATTCTGGCTATATGCCTCAGATACATATTTTTCAACATATTTCCAAAGTGGTCCGTTATACTCTTGAAAATCTCCACCTCGCGGAGTTTTACCATCATCTATTTCTAAATCTTTTACAACTTTTATATAAGTTTCAATCCACCATTCGGATTTTGGAGTACTTTTCATTTTCAACAACTCCCATAATATATTAATAAAGCTTATACATGCGGAGGTAGAGGCTGAGTCATTATGGGTAATCATTGCTGATAATGCTGTATCTATCCATAATTCTGAGGTACTTATCTTTAAGTGAGGAATTATCATGGGAGCTATACGCATTAAAGCACCATTACCTGCCGATTTGGGGCCACTTAAATACCATGGTTTCTTATTATCTTTATAATTATGGATAAATCCTCTTACTGTTTTTCCAATTCCAAATATTTTATTACTACAAAATCTCGTAGCAACATGTTCTGGAATAAATCTACCGTCTATTAACATTTGTTCTAATGTCCAAAACGCAAGTTGCGTATCATCTGAAGGGTAGCCTAATGATTTTCCATTATATTTATTAGGTAAATAATCGCGAATTTCTCCATATTTTGATTTTCTTATAGCAGGTATTTTACTTTCAGAAGTTACGCCTAAGGAATCACCTATAGCTAAACCAAGCATCATTCCTTCAATTTTTTCAAAATTAAATCCGTTCGGTATTTGCGAAGGGTTCTGATTAAATATTTTCCCAGCTTTAAGATCAATAATCTTTTTCTGAAATAACCCTTTTAATGTATCTCGATTTGTTGTCATTGAATTTAAACTAAGCCACTACCACATTTAATACAAAATTTTCTCCACTTTTCATTTATTTTGCCACATTTTGGACAAGCAATTCCGGATTTATTTTTAACTTCTTTACCACATGAGGAACAAAAAGTGCTTCCTTCTTTTAAAGGTTTTCTGCAATAAGTACAATTACCAAAATCGTTTATTGGTTGCAGTTGTGCTGGAGAGTTATAACTTTTTTTTCTATTATAAACATAAATTCCAATTATCCCCAGAATAACAGTCATAATAGTTATAAAAATTATTGTTCCAGATGAAGAAGATCCTCCTTCGCCATCTATCACCCTGCCGGTTATTGAAGTCGTGTTTTGAGAATTGGCAGAAATTTCTTTTAAAGCAGAACTTAATGTACATTTATTTTCATTACTACAATAACTTCCTTCTTGACAGTTTTTATCATTGCAACAATCAACTTTTATTTCATTAAATTTGCATTTCCCATCATCACAAAGAGGGGTTTTTATAGTATTTGTAGTCCAATCACATTGAGTTGAAACCCCGCAATCGGAGGATTGAGAACATTGAACATTTTCTTTGCAAGTAAATATAGTTTTATCACAAAAATAATCGGTTCCGCAATCAGTATCCCCACAACATTGAACTTGTTCTGCATTTTTTATACTGCATCTTTCTCCAAAGTCAGCACTACCGCTAGAGGCGGGCTTGGATTTATCACTTCCCCATCCACTATCAAATGGCCCTCTATCTTTTTCACTTATAGAAGAACCATAAGACACACAACCATAAGTTTGCAACATTCTTCCATTACATTCCTTATTTCCATAAGTGTGACCTCCACAATCAGAGTCTGATGAACAAGATTCTTCTTTATAACCACAAATATGTCTATCTCCTGATTGAAATGCTAAAACGCATTCACTAACCGGAACAGTATAAGAACTGGTTTGAACTTTACCTGAAAGAGAAGAAGTTGAAGTATATAAAAGGCTATTTAAGGGGCTAAATTTACAATTATCCTCCCCACTAACAATAACGCCCACAGGACAACCGGATTTTCCGCAGAAACTTAATTCTGGCCTGGTTATTTTTATTTCAATAGTTGCAGTTATGTCTCCCATAGTACCCCAAGTCTTATCTTGAATATACACATTATCATTAGGATTCATTACTTTTATATTCATTTTTTCATCATCACAAACCCATGCGTGCCATACTGTTCCTTCCATATGACAATTTTGTGAACCGACATATGAATTTATATTGTCCTTTGATAAACTTAAAATATAACACTTATACGCATAACTTGGACATGTCCAAGGAGCTTCATCTGAAACCTCGTGCGAACTTGTAACTTCAGTTTTTTCATTGCAACAAGTGAATTCATAATCATTACAAAATATGGGGGTGAATGTCTCTGTGGCACCAACAAAACCTAATAAAACAACCCCGATAATAAAAAGTAAGATTATCTTTTTCATCCCCAACTTCCTATCTTAAATTTAGTTATCCCGATATCTATATAAGCATTAGCATTCCATGTTTCTTTGCTTCCAGTAAACAAACTAACAAGCCATTTTCCTACAGAAACCGCACCCCCGACATAAGAAACCTTTACATCTGCTGGCAAATCTTTCGTAGAATATGGTCCCATAACAATCATATCGGTTTCTCCTTCAGCTACTTTTGTAGAGCCATATCCTGCATCATAAACCACCCTTCCGGCTATAACTGGAATAAAAGTAGGATTTTCAATTCTAATAGTTGTAGATGCAGAAGCAGAAGTTAAACTTGTACTTCCTTGAAGACTAGAAACAGATGAAATAATGCTATCTAAGGAAAGTACGGGTTTTAATTGCCCCATGGCCCAAATATCTAAAATAACATAACCAATTATTAATAAAAATAGGATAAAAACAACAAAACCCCTGTGGTTTTTCTTTACAGCTCTCTCAATATTTTGTTCGGCATGTTCAATAAACTCTTTAATTTTTGTACCGCAATGACCGCAGAAATCGTCATTTTCACTTGCGCTCTTGCCACATCTATGACAGTAAGGCATGATTATTATGAATTTATGAACTTTATAAGTCTTTTTGCGTATGTTCTCTCATTACTGAGATTTGATAGGATTCTGATAAATAAAAATTTTAATTTTTCCCAATAGTATAAAGCCGCCAATTAATCCGATGACCATAACAAATAAAGTTGATATTCCTCCAATCCATATGTGGCTTTGAAAAAAAGAGGGATAAAAATTCATAATATTGCCAATTAAAGTAAATCCCACTACAATAAAAAGAGCTATAAAGATTATTATTGCAGTTATATCATAAAATACAGAAGCCCATTTTTCACATCTTCTACCGACATTACTATAAGTATATTGCATTGCAAGCAAAATAAGATAGACAAAAACTGCAAACAAAATTGTTAAAAAGGATATTCTTGCCATAACAAAAAGGATAAATTCAAAGCCCAATACTTCATATTTAGCATCTTTTGGGATATATGAAAGAATTCCAAATAAAATAGCTATAATTACGGCTAAAATACCTACTCTTGTGATAGTTTTGTTATCTTCCATTAAAATTAGCATAAAGGTTGCTTTTTAAATATTCTCTTTGAAATGATATTTTCTTTATTTATTACCATATATATCTATCAATTCTTGCGCTATATTATTATCAATTTTTGGTTTGCCACATATATCTTCATTTTCGTAAACCGAATTACAATCAAGCAAGGCATTCATTAAAGAACAAACATTAACATTTTCTCTATGCTCATACCCAAAAGCATGTAGAATTTCATGAACTTCTACAACAGGAAAATATCCGCAAACAGGATTACCAAAAAAGATTACAGAACTATTAAAAATAACATTGCCATATCCTGATTCGATTCCGCCCAAGCCTAAAGTTTCCTTTTCCCCATTATTTATTATCTGGCCGATGCTTTCTTGAGAATAACAATAAAAAGATATATCTATATGTTCTCCTTCTTCACCTTCTCTAAAATAAACAGAGCCGTTTGTCGATTTATTAAATTCTTGAAATGCTTTATTTAAATTTTCTATCCTTGAACTTCTGCTTTTACAAGAATTATCTATTCTATAAATTAAAGGCATATGAGGATAATGCCAACCATTATATTTTGAAAATTTATCTGAATACAAAGCAGTATAATCTTCTATGTAACTCTCTGATACAGAAAAGGGCATGTAATTATAATCGAAATATTCTGATAAATCATAATAATATGCCTCAAAATATTGACCATTATAATTCCCTTTAAATAAAATTTCTGAAGGCATTTCGTTTAATACGGTTGATATATTTCCATTGTTTGTAAAACCTATAGAAATATTATCAATTAAAACTTCCCCATCAATTATATCTCCGTTTTCATGTTTAAACTCTAAGGTTTTTGTATTTTCGATAATTTTTGTTTTATATTCTGTTTGAAAGTGGTTTTCATTATCTTCAGTAGAATTATTAGATATTAGTAAAGGGGCAAAAAGGATTCCTAAAGTAATTAATGTTGTTTTAACATAGCCCATGATTTTTAAAGTAATATATAAGATTTAAATCTTCCTTTTTAGAAAAACAAAGTTCTTATTTTTTGAGTATAAATGCTCAGTCCCGCAACTTTTGTTTCGCCCAGAACCGAGCATTTATGATACATCCCCCCGCCCTAACCCGAATATAACCTATTTCTTTAGAACTCTTTTCTGTATTCTGAAATTGTTTGATTTACATATTGTTCAAAAAATTCATTAAATCCTTCTATTAAGGTTAAGTGATATTGATTTGTTAAGCCATTTATATCTTCGGGTCTAACATATAAAGGAGACTCTCTTTTTATTCTAATTATTTCTGGGACAGGAAAAGCCACCCACTTATCTTGCGTTTCATATCTTTCAATTGAATCAAACCATTGAACAACACCCTTGTATTTTCTTTCTTTTACATCAGCAAATCTTATTTCTGCCGAATTTATGCCACAAAATCCCAAACCTGTTTTATAAGTTTTAGCGAAATTGGCTGAAGGAAGTTGAAGTTCATTTTTAATTACTATAATATCTCTGCTTTCTTTTTGAGTTTTCTCAAGATTGTGTTTAAGAATTCTAATAAATGCATCTAAATAAAAATCCTGCTGTATTGGGGGATTTTCAGGAGTATTTGTCCTGTAATTTCTCTTAAAAAAATCACTTTCTTCTTGAATAGGTTCAAGATGCTCTTCTAAATCTTTTGGCTTAAAAGTAACTATTCCAATTGGCTCGATTGATTTTTTTATTATTCTTAGCAAATCAGGAATGCCTGCTTGAGATTTAAAGAAGGGATGAGAAGTTACTTTATCCAATTCTTCTTCTCGCAGGCTTATCATTAAAGAACCATCATCAACCTCTGACAATCCTTGAATATAAAAATCATAATTCATATAATTTGATTTAAATAGGTATTTTTAAATTTATGCAAAAAAAATTGTAATTTTGAGTAGTAAACACAATAAAAATTGAATTTGAAGGGGAGTTCGATTCCCCCTCCAAAAAGTTCGATCCCCCCGCCCAGAATCGAACTGGGGATCTTCCGGGTTCTGCTTTTCAGCCAAACCCTCAGTGAAAGGCTTATCACGCTTCATTCAATGCTCGTGAAAAATCTCCAGTTTACGCTTTTGATTTTTCCCGGCAACCACAAAACCGAGATGTGTCAAGGTTTTGTAGTTTTCCCGAAAGGGAATGTCCACGCTAGACGATTTCTACAGCCAGACGCTCTAACCACTGAGCTACGGAGGGATAAAATAATTAAATTTGGGCTCTATTTAAAATTATTGTTTGAACTACAAAAAAGAAATGGCCTCACACAGAACCAGAAATACAAGCTTTCTTTGTAAAGAAATCTTCTATGTTCTCAAGATTTTATGAATCTTGGCAACTTCAACTATAAATAGATTGAAGTAGTTCAAAGAAACAATTTGCTTTTATTTCATAAAAGTTATCTGCGTATGCTCGATGAGATGGAAATAAGGGATTTTACAAACCCTTAAATGGCCTCACGCAGCACACGCAGAACAAAGCGCACGAGATAAAATCTCGGCGCCACAAAACTATCGTTTTGTCGGTTCCGCGGTGCCCTCGCTCGCCTCTAAGCTCGCTACGGGAATCGAAAGTTCGATTCTGTAAGGAATATAATGCAATCTTCGATTACATAAATGGCCTCACGCAGAATCGAACTGCGGACCGATCGGTGTAAACGATCTGTTTTGCCACTAGACTATGAGGCCTTCTTAAGGAAACCAAGTACTCAAGATTCCTAAGAATCTTGGTAACTTCAACTCTTACGAGATTGAAGTTTTCCTTGAAGTTCAACCTTCCTTTGAAGATCAACTTCCCTTTAAAACCAAGGTGTTTAATAAAGATAACTGGGAATAGTTTTTAAACTTTAGTAATATTTAAAAGCCAGAGAAACTTTTAAAATAAGATGAAAGAGGAAGAAAAAAAAGAAAAGGAAAAAACCGCGAGTCCCGATGTAATAACTATAAGAAAGGATTCATTATGGAAATATTCTACTTTTATCTTGGTGGCAATACTAATTGTTGGGGCATTTGTTCTTTTTATGGAAAAAAATAATTCTGTTGCGCCGACTGGACAAGTAATTAACGAGCCTGAACAGGGAGCATCGCCAAGCCCTGTGATTGATAAGGTAAATGTAGATACTGAAGGTTATCCATCTAAAGGAAAGGCTGATGCACCAGTAGTTATTGTAGAATATTCAGATTATCAATGTCCCTATTGCGGGAGGTTCTTTAGTGAGACATCTCCTCAGATAGAGAAGAATTATATTGATACAGGAAAAGCCAGCATTGTATTCAAGGATTTTCCATTGAATTTTCATCAGTTCGCCGAGAAGGCTGCTGAGGCCGCACATTGTGTGAGAGAACAGAAAGGTGATGAGGGCTATTGGCTAATGCATGACAAACTCTTTGCAAATCAGGAAAGCTTAAGCATAGAGAATTTCCAGAAGTGGGCTCGTGAATTAGGAGCTAATGGGGCTAAGTTTGATGATTGCCTTGGAAGCGGAAAGATGGCACCTATTGTGCAGAAATCATTTGGAGAAGGACAGAAAGATGGTGTCAGAGGAACGCCTTCGTTCTTTATTAATGGCAAAATACTAAGCGGGGCATTGCCGTTTAGTGATTTTAAGCAGGCAATTGATGCTGAGCTTCAATAAGAAATATTGGATTCCGTATATTTGGGGTTATGTGATAATAGGAATTAATGACGAAAGTAAAGTTATGAGCAGATGTTGATAAAGTGACATTAGTGGACTGCACCCTTATTTTTGGACACTAAGTTAGATTAATACTCTTTCTAAGCAGCTCTTGTTTTTAAAACCTCCCTTTCAAATTCTTCTGGTGGAAC
>Ga0209542_10019486_pt1 | contig 10856 bp, 11 predicted proteins | sample RifCSPhighO2_01_FD_184028 | JGI IMG/M metagenome (GOLD analysis project Ga0209542, IMG submission 184028) | Soil microbial communities from Rifle, Colorado - Rifle CSP2_plank highO2_0.1 (SPAdes) (version 2) | ecosystem: Environmental > Terrestrial > Deep subsurface > Rock core/Sediment ...
GATTCCCGAGAGTGTAACCGAGCCATTTTGGATAGGTACTACTACCGAAGAACCAGCCAGAGTAGTCATAATCTTTCTTGTTAATCCCCTTTTTGAGGTTGCTAAGCCCATTTAACAGAGCTTTGGCATTTATATCTTTCCTGAATGTAATCGGTTGCCTTTTCGAGTTAATTTCAACTTCGAATTGATCTGCGAGTCCTTCAGAAATTACGGCATCCAAAAGCGTAGACGGAAATCCAAATTTTCTCTGTCTCACCGCATGATACATCTCGTGACAGATAGTGAGATATAAGGTTTCTGGATCTAGTTTGCGCTTGGCATCTAGTGGAATCTCTATAACGTGCGTTGTTAGAGTTTTGCCTCCAATCCCAGTTTCTTTCATGACATACGCAGGGTTGTGATAGATAATGACATCAACATCATTTGTAGATATAAGTTTCTGGCAGGTTTTTACGGCCTTATTGAAAGACATGCGAATCATACTAATCTGATCATGCTTTAAGTCTTTGCCTGTATTTAGTAAGTGGAGATTTATCATTATTACAATTAACTAGCGAGAGATTTTAGGTCTATTTGCGGGTATACTGGAATTTTGTTCTCAAGTATCTCATTTATCGGCACCCAAACTGCTTCGGTCTCATACGTAGGTTCAACTACGTGGATTGTTTCTTTTTCGAAGACTGATTTATTTGTTAGATTCCCGGTATAAACGAAACAAATTTGGTGTCCCTTTTTTCCATCGTATTCAAAAATGTTTTGTATTACATCGAGGGGTTTTAAATTTTCTATTTCGGAGTTAAGTTCTTCTCTTATCTCACGCCTTATGGCGTCCTCCGCTTTTTCCTGAAAGTTTACACTACCTCCGAGAAGTCGGTAGAAATGCTGATTCTTCGTTTTGTCATAACCCTTGCCAACCAAAAGCTTCCCGTCATGGATTACGACGAGCATGACTTTTTGATCAATTTTTCCCTCTTTCATATGTTTAAACTTACAAGTATTGGCAAGTGGTCAGAGAACTCTGTTTGGATAATCTCCGCCGATATACAATTAACATCTTTAGATGCAAAAACGTAGTCAAGTCTCCATGCAATTTTATCTTCCTTGAAACCGTTGTAATCAAACGGTTTATTCGCCCAAGTGTTTTGATCAAGATTTGGACCGCAATTTTTAAGATACTTAGATAGTTCTTTTATGGTGTATGAGTCTGGAATGGAATTGAAATCTCCTGTGAGAATATAATTTTTCTCTTTCCCTAGAACAATCTTTACTAAGTTGTCCACCTCTGTTTTCTTTTCTTCTGTAATTCCGAATTTATGAACATACGAAAGGTGGGTTGTGCCGACAGTTAAGTCCGTGTCCCCTATTTTAATTGTTGTCTCAACGTAAACCCTCCCCTCACTTGAGTAATCAACAAATTTTCCTGTTTGGTTTTGAACCTGTTTAGAGAACGTACTGGTTATCGGAAAACGAGTAAATATTCCGTTGCCGATTGCGTCTAGCTCTTCATCATCTTTCCACCGCTGTGCCTCCTCAAAGTATGAGTTATAACCCAGTTGGTCCTTAATATATTTTGCCGTACTTGGGATTGTCGGATTGAATTTACAGTTAATCCCAAGCTCCTGAAGACACACAATATCTGGATTAAGTTTTTTTATAGTCTTCGCAATATCTTTAATCCTCTCCTTGTATAAAATATTCCATTGAAGAAGTTTTATTTGCATACCAAAATCATACCATACAGACATTAACACAAAAGTAATTCTCAAATTCTCAAGAATTTGAGAATGATGTTGTGGCTTTTGAGAAGTGAGGTACGTAAACCTCGTTTTTTTAATACATGTGCTTCACAAAACTCACGAAAAAAAACAAAAACCCTTTGGGGGGGTTAAAAAATTTAGAGCCCGGGTACGACACAAACCCCGGTTCTTAAGTTACACCAGGGTTTGTTTTTTCTAAAGCAAAAGCCACTGCGCGCAGTAGGTCCTCGCCTATGCTCGCAGTAACTTGTTCTATTTAGAACATCAATTCTTCCACATCTCATCAACTTTCCTGGCTTTGAATCCCATTATGTTTTTATAGGATTCTGGGCCGAAGAGAAATGGATAAAACGACTCTTCGGCGTAGACTTGCTCATCACCAATTTCTCCAAGCGTTTCTCCTTTTTTACAAAGGACTAGGTTGTGAATACCAAGTTTCATCTTGAAACCATCTGGACGATTAACCGTGCCATAAACCTCAAAATATTCTGTGACTTCTCCCGATTCTGTCATTGCGGAAGCAATCATATTAAACTTGGCCAGCACACGCATAACTCCATTAAACGAATTCATGTAGGTGTATTCATCCTCGTGAGGGCCGTACTCTAAACTTACAGCGCCATCGAAACTATTAATAAGTGACCCGTCGCCTATCCCATGCGGCACTAAAACTACGCGTCGTGGAGAAAGTTTTCGTACAAGCGTACGTACCTTTTCTGTACGATTCTTAATTATTGCGACATCGCGCGTGTCAGTAGTTGTCGAGTGTACGTCGAGTATATAATCGGCTTGCTTGAGGGTTTCCCCAAGGTGATATGCCATCTGTTCCTCAAGTGTTCCGGATTCGTTTCCTGGAAAACTCCGATTGAGATCTGTATCAATAAACCGAGTGTGTCTTTCAAGCGCACACGGGTTGGCGACTATGCCAATAAATGTGCCTTGCGTAAGTTGAATGTCACGAAGCTTTTCTACGATGCGGCGACCAACTTGCTCGTCTCCATGAACGGAGCCAACAACTGCAACAATTGGGTGTCCGTTCCCAACTGTATAAACAATCGGCCAACACGACTTTTCGATCATGCGCGCATTGTATCAAAAATGAATAGGGCTGCATATTTGTGATATGCAGCCCTATTGGACTAGCAAATAGCCTCTACAAGGATGTGTGTTTCCTCAACACAGCTCCTGATCGCCATCTGCGACTCGGTCGTACCGAACATGCGGAACTCAACTGTTCCTGTCAGTGGCTTGTACCTAACCAGATCCCAGACGTTTCGCTCTCCCCCTTTTGTCTTTATGTAAGACATGAGCCCAACTGGGTCCGAGAACTTAGGCGGTACTCCATCGGTTTCTGCCATAGTTCGATACGCAGCGAGACGCTTGCCACCAGAAAAATCACCGAGCTTTGCAAGCTCATCAATCACGTCTATGCGACAGTGATTTAGTACTTGCACGGCCTCACCCGGAGTAACGCTCACGTGCACGTGAATAGCCGCGACCTGCGAGGCAGCGACCTTCCTTGCATGCGGAATTGCAGACCAGATCTGTTTGTGGCGCTCACTAAATCCGTTTACAACGAGTTCGCCTAGTTCCTCTTCAGTCACGTATTCGATACAACGGAACTGGAGCCCGAGGCAATCGCCGACCTCCCGAAGTGTTTGATCATTCTCATCAAGCGCTATCATGATGCCATCGACACTCTCTGTGGGCCTAGTTCGATCCTCAACCTGTCCAGCAAAGAGTTCGTACCCAAATAGATCAAGAGGGAGTCCGCGTTCCCCACAGAAACGATGAAGCTCTGGGAGCAGTTTGTCTATAGACGGAACGATTTCTCCACTGCGAAGAATAAATCGTTCACGCTCGACGCCGAGTGTACGCTTTCCCATTTCTCCTCCTTGTAGGTTTTTAGAGAACTCCAGCGCGACTTTTGTGCTGGTGGCTATATATTTTTTTGTGAAAACATACAGCCACCAAAACGAAAAACTCCTCCCGCGGATCTTGGGAGGAGTTTTGGAAACTTGAGTGTTTTTATTATTATGCCAAAACAAAACCAGGAACCTGCGGGGAAGTCCACAGAGTCCACCACCAGTTCAATAAAGTTATGTTTCGGTTGGATGTCATTGGATTATTTTTGGAATATAACAAGTGCGTGTTTATCTGTCAATAGACACAAAAACATTATGGAAAATCTAAAAAAGAGAACGGGCCACCATTTATGGGGGCTCGCTGTATGTAAATTGTGCTGTTTTGGATACGAAATGAAAAGCGGTTGCTAAGCGACCGCATTGATGCGAATAAAGAACATATCAAGCACCTCCGCCACGCCCTCGTTGGGGACGGCGAAGTTCTTTGGCAGTGCAAAGGCCTATTTGAATAATTTCAAATAGCCAAGATTGAGTTGTTCTTTCAACCTCGCGTTTTGTGTTTGACTAAGATGTTCGCGTAGGGCTATGGCTATTTTTTCGGTAACAATGCCGCGAGTTGCCATATTTGCCGTGATAGTGGCTATGGTCTTTGCTTCATGTTTACTTACGGGCACTGTTAGATATTTTGCGATTTTTCTAGCGATGGGCGTTTGTAATCGTTTGCGCCGCCACGATATGTGATTAACAATTTTGTTCACATCGCTACTCCTCACCGCAGATGGATCAAGTTTGTTTTGATTAGTCGTTTTCCAAGTGTGGCGAATAATTCCCAACAACCCCACCTTTTCGAGAACATCAGCATCGTGCACAACTTTTGCTTCTAGACTTTTTGGCTTAGTTGTTCCTTCGTGTGAGGCAACACATTCGGCAATCTTATCAATTTCCTCTTGTGATAAATCAAAGTCCTGTAGTAATTTTCTCACTATCTTTTTGTTTTCAGAATAATCGTAATCATTACCGGACGGCAAAGCTGTATCATGTAAAAAGGCGCCTGCTGTAGTGATAGCAAAATCCGCGCCGGTTTTTTTAGCCAAAAATTGTGCAATTCTAACAACTCTAAGTAGGTGTCTATTTCCTTTTGACTTGCCGCCAAATGCAATATTGTGATCTATTTTTAGCGCAACTTGTTTAATTCTTAGCAAAGTTTCCTTATCGAGCATATGCAAGTAAGTTAATTGTACAGCTTATCCTTAATGTCTAAAAGAAAACGGGCTGGCTTTGGCTCTCGCCGCAGCCAGCCCGTTGCTCAAATGAGCCTGATCTCAAAGTACCGACAGATATTGGCAAAGTGGGAGGAAGGTGATACGGGATTGGCGAGCCGGATTTCTTTGATCCGCCCCCCGAATCGCATAACCATCGTGAACAGCTCACCCTGAAACGACTTTAGATCGATCTCGGAACCGATTACGAGTCGTATAACCTCCGCAGTCCTTTGGATCGCGGCAACCGCTTCTTTGATGTCCTGCACGGAGTTAATGGACACTTTGACTGCTCGCGCACTTTCCTTACGACTTTCGTCGTCTTCGGCCAGCGTTGTGGGCAAGAATTCCATCTGCAGGATTATAATCCTGTCAGTGTTGTCCATTACCCACTCGATTTGAATCGTTCCGCCGAAGATTTCGTGAAGTCGATCAAGGATAGAAACAAGAGAAACGAGATTGTCGGGTGCCTTTACTCTTCCCGAAAACCTGTACTCTTTTGTCTTTCCTCCTGAAGTTGCCTGCTCCGCAGTCCGAGCAACGGAAATATGGTACTCCTTGTTACCATCGTCGGGAGTGCAGGCAATAGTGGCTACACCACCGCAATGTCCATCTTGATATGGCTGAAGTAGAACAGCAATTTCGGCTCGTCGTTCTCTTTCGCTCAACCCCTTGGCTTGCCTGAAAGCAACTGCGCTTCTTTGGTGATACGATCGGACACACGCTTTGATTGCTTCCTCAAGCTCCTTACGCGGCACTCGCAAAATCGTCTCATAGACACCACGCGCTGTTCCCTCGTCCATCGAGGAGGAACGCACCGCCCACACTTTGACGTGCGGCCAGTGATTGCGTGCTTCATCTGCGAACGTCTTGTGTCGAGGGTTCTCGATATCGTCCATCGAGATGACGAGACCCGGTAGCACGTGCTCTTGGCCAAGCACATACGACGCGAGCGTTAGCCCGATCGGTTTAGTGCCAACCAAACACGGCTGATTGAACTCGTACGTTGCTTGCGAAATCAGCCGACTAGAACGCTTCCAATGGTATCGCTTGTTTATTGTGAGGGCAATGTTTAGCCTCCCTTCGTTAACGATGAGATCCAGCAGAAAACGTCCCTTAGCAGAAGCCGCGTCGAGATTCAGTACCTGCGGTCGGAGCTTTGCGGTGTAGACTTCTCGAAAATCCGGTTTCCAAAACTCCGGATGCGCGTCCAGTGTCTCGAACAACTCATCGGCTGTGTCGCAAACAGACGCGTAGGTCCAGTTGCGCCCCGAGAAGTTTTCTGGTCCCTCAATCAACGGAAGCCAGTTGAAGAAACGGATCCTTGCATTCATATCCGCAAGAACCGAGAGGCAGTTGAGATGTTTTACTTCTCTGCTCTTTGTAACGACCTCCTTCAACCCTATGACTGCTTCGTGTTCACTTACATCTTCCTTCTTGCCTCCCACTCGTGTAGGGATCCACTGCAACACGTTCGCCGCAAAGACGATATGTGCAGGTGTAACTCCAATCAGTCCTGACAAGCCAAGAAGGATTCCAGCGTGCGATGTGTCGTCGAGAGCTGTCCCCGTGAGGCGATAGATCGACGGCCAGTCAAGACCGTTCCAATTGCCAGCTGTTGCTACAACATATCGCTGAAGTGCGGCTGGCAGAAGAAACGCTGCAACATCGAGCTCTCCGGTCGCTGCCTGATTCTCCGAGTCATCGAGACCGAGCCATCCAAGATCGTCAACCATCGCCTCAAGGTGATAGAACGGCGCCATGAGGCCAAACGCCAACTTGAGACGACCGACAAGCTCTGCAACTCGCACTGCAGGGTTTCCGGGCAACGGCTGAGCAGTGAACTTAGCTGTTAGGTTCCGATCGATGAGCCAAGAATTGCGCCAAGCGCGGCGCAGTTCTTTCTCCAGAAATACTGGCTGTTGTCTAGCCTTGCTACGCCATGCGTCTTCATCCATATCAGAGAGTGTCGGAAGAATGGGCGGAGCCCATTCTTTGAAAATGCCACGTCTGGTTCCGTCCTCACGGACGATGACAAACTCGTCTTTTCTGCCACTACTCGGAAATGTATTGTAACGCCCAAACAAGTTTGAGAGCATACAAATCTGCTTTTGTGTCCACATACGGTTCCTTCCTTTATTTTTTGGGATGTGAAAGAACAAAAACTGGTCTTCCATGAGACCAGTTTCAGAAGTCGAAATTTTAGCAGATAGTTTATGTCTTATTCATACTATTACTTCGGCGTCTTAGAACTAGCCTCTTGGGTAGGTGTGAATAATAGTAATAAGCAACGGTCAAAATGCCGGATGAAACAATATTTGATTGTACGCTTTCCTTTTTCATATGTGGCGATTGTGATTGTAACCTGGGCACAAATTAGAGTCAAGTCTCACCAAAAAAATCCGCCGGCCCAAACGAGGGCACGGCGGAAGGGTATGTGTGGTGGGGAGAGTGGGATTCGAACCCACGCAGGCGTTAGCCGACGGTTTTACAGACCGCTCCATTTGTCCACTCTGGCATCTCCCCAGCCAGGAAGACTGTGGCTGATAGTCCGTCGACACCAGCTACAGCCGGGCATGAGTTAAAATCTTTCCAGGATTTCTCCCAAAAGAACCACACCCAAGTTTCCTGCAGATCTAAACCTAGCAATCTTCTTATCTCTTCCCCACTTGAATTATGTCTGTCAAAGTGCTCCCAAGAACATTTCAGGAACCACTGTCGAGAAAATCGCGACAGACATCTTCGGGATCTACGAGAAAGAGATGAGGAGGTAACGCCACTACCCCGGTACGACACGAACCCCGGTTCGTAAGTCGCACCGGGGTTCGTTTTTTGAAAATACCATAGACAAACCAATCCATGACTGATATACAGTTAGCAGGCGGTAAATTGACCTTTAAGAATCAAACACGAGGGGGTATGAAATGGAAATCATCGAGCGCGTTTTAGGGCCTGATGGTGTTTCGACGAAGTATCTTCAGAGAACAGAGGATGGGTTCGTAGTTGAGGCCACGTATATCAAAAAACCAACGAAGCACACGCTCTGTGTTTCAACGCAAGTGGGATGTCCACTTCGCTGCACATTTTGCGCATCAGGTCTTCGTATGGACGAGGAACGATTTCAGAGATCGCTTTCGAGCGATGAGATGGTTGAGGAGTGCTGCAAAATCTCGCAGGAGATGGACTTTGCGGCTATCCCAGGGCCAGTCACATTCGCTTTCATGGGTGAAGGAGAACCATTCCTCAATTTCCAAAATGTTGTTGAGGCATTTGGAACACTCGCCACAATGAACTGGCAAGTGCCAATGAAGCTTTCTGTGTCCACCTCTGGCATAAAGCCATATCTGATTCGCGAACTCGGCAGAATTGAATTCACGGTGCCTCTTAAGCTCCAGGTATCCCTTCATGGGCCGAACGATGAGGTTCGCCATCGTGTCGTTCCAGCGACAAGACCAATAGCTAAAATTGTCGCAGCGACAAAGGATTATCGGGAATTGTGTGGTCGGCCAGTCGTATGGAACTACGTTCTTTGTGACGGTGTAAACGACAGGCCGGAGCATGCAAGAGAGCTCATTCGACTTCTCGGTCCAGGATGGACGGTGAAGTTCACGAGATTGAATCCAACGATTGGCTCGCCATTTGCCCCATCACCGCGGGAGCGTATGGATGTCTTCCGTGCAATCCTTGAGAATGGCGGTCTCTTAACAAAATATTCGGAAACCGACGAATCTCATATTCAGGCAGGGTGTGGTCAACTGTCGTACCACTTCATGCACAAAGCGGGATCAAGGTGAGTTCTGCTGATCAATCCGCCTCTTGGATTTTTTTCAAGAGGCGGATTCTAATTTAAAACAATTGAGGTTTCTGTATATGACAATGTTTTTTTGATATAGTCTAGATGCTGTATGAATAATATAAGTGAAAAGCTCAGAACGAGAGCAGTCGGGTGTTTTTTGGAACGCAATGGCAAATTTTTAATTATCCAAAGAGCTGTGGATATGAATCAAGGCGGAAAATGGGGTCTGCCTGCAGGTGGTATAGAAAGCGGTGAGAGTGACTTGGACACGATTACGAGAGAGATATACGAAGAGATTGGATTGAAGGTCCCGCGCGAAAAACTCAAGTTTTTGGAAAAAGTGATTTTTGATTTTTCAGATAAAATAACTGAGTACTCTGTATATCGGCTCAAGTTAGGGTCTAATATTGATGTCGCTTTGCACAAACATGAACATCAGGGTTATGCGTGGGTTACAGGAAAGGAATGTTATAAGCGAAACGATTTGATGCAGGGGGTTCACGAGATTTTAAGAAGAACTGGCCACATAGACTAGGTATACCGGAGAGTATTTTTTATTGACACTTCACTGATTATGAGGTAGGGTTCCATCAGCTCATCTCATCTATTTGTAGCCGAACAGGAGGTTCGAAATGGCTCGCATTATTTCCGTAGAAGGTCTCCCGGGTGCTGGCAAAACGACAATCATTGAGATGATTGTGCATGACCTCGAAGAGCGTGGAGTCAAAGTCGGGATGGTTGATATTGAAACCACCGCCGATGCACCGATTCTGCGCCCTATGACCAGGCAATATCCACCTGGGCATCCATCGCGCATCATGCTATTCTGGATTCTCAGATTACAGCAGTACGACATGATGCTAAAGATGATCGAGAATGGCGCAGACGTAGTGATCGCGGATCGTTACTGGGGATCCACAATGGCCTTCGATGTTTATGGTAATCGTCTACCACGAGAAGTGGTGGATTGGATTGGCCGGTACATTGTCCGGCAGCCAGACATCACCCTTTACTTTGAAGCCCCACTTGATGTGGTGCGTCAGAGGAAAGAGTCGACAACGATGAAGGATCTCGAATTCGCTCGGCGTGTCGAGCAGGGATACAAACTGCTCGCCAATGAGCTGTCGTGGATCCGAATCGATGCCACCGAGGAACCCGAACAAGTCAGAAAGCGTTGCTTGGAGATAATCCTTGCCGCACTTTGAGAAAACATGGCAGTAGCAAAGGCGGGTGAGAGCCACCGACAGGTGGCGTGCTCGGCATCGTGTAGATGAGAACTACATGATGCCGGGCGCGTCCGCATATTTTCAGATTTACGCGTAGTTAATTTATTATGATAAAACTCAGCATACTAAACGCAGGCGAAGCGCTGAACGAAGGCCAGCTTTCTAGTGTTCATCTTACGTTTAACCGAGCTGTTAGGACGTGCAAAAAATTAATCTCAGTTGATTTAGTGGACGTTGTTTTGTTCCATAATCCTGAATATGTAATGCTCGAAACTGGCATCGGAGGTTCAACACCGACAACACACATCATCAACATCCAACTAGATGCCAAGCGCAGACTTGATAAGGAGGTTTTATACCTAGCTTTTTGCCATGAATTTCATCACGCAATGAGGCAAAGAAAATTCGGTTTTCCAAAAACACTACTAGATGCAGTAATATCCGAGGGCCTGGCTGACCAATTTGAAAAAGAAATAAATCTTGACGCGAAACTTATCACGTATAGAAAAGATATAAGTAAGAAGATACTATTGAACGGTTTTAGCAATCTCAAAAAGGAGATGAACAGTAACAGTTACGATTATTTCGGATGGTTTTTCGGTACGAGTAAATATCCAAAATATTTTGGGTACACGCTCGGGAACATGATAGTTGAGAAATATCTAGACCACACTAATACTACGCCATCGGCATTGGTACGGACGCCGGCCAAGTCATTTATTAAATACATAGGCAAGACCACCCTATAGGTTCTGCAGAACAGAAAGGCGGCTGGTGCCGCCTTTTACTGTATCAATATGATTTAGAAATTCTACGGCCTCACCTCGTGGATAAACGGCACAATGACTATAGCAGAATCTGAACCTGACTCCCCTTCCGTGTTAGTGCATGTAATCATGTATGTGTTTGTGCCTAGGTTGTCTGGTGTGGCTGTGGTTTGACCCCCGGCGCCG
>Ga0209542_10019487_pt1 | contig 10855 bp, 6 predicted proteins | sample RifCSPhighO2_01_FD_184028 | JGI IMG/M metagenome (GOLD analysis project Ga0209542, IMG submission 184028) | Soil microbial communities from Rifle, Colorado - Rifle CSP2_plank highO2_0.1 (SPAdes) (version 2) | ecosystem: Environmental > Terrestrial > Deep subsurface > Rock core/Sediment ...
CCGTCTCATTTTGCCCACCCACCGAATTCGCATTTGCTTGCAAGACAGATTCGGATTTCGCCCACCCCCTTCTCCTCACCGCGCGCAAGCGCGCGGGGGAATTTTCCGACCAAGTTATGAATTGTGCACCCAGCAGGATTCGAACCTGCGACAATCTCCTTAAGAGGGAGCTGCTCTACCAACTGAGCTATGGGTGCAAAATGAACATATGAGTTGCAAAAAATGGAAGGGTCTGTCCCGACTTTTACATTAATTTTTTAAAATAAAGAAAAATTGAAGACCCTCGATTCCGCTAGAAGCGGAATCGGGACTCTGCCAACCGACCTGCCTGCCAGTAGGCATGGCTATGGGTGTGGTCAGTCGGGATGCTAGAAATTAATTTCCTTTTCGGAAATTCCAGGGCCGAAAGCTATCCAAAGCCTTGTTTGTGCACTCGGCCCGTCAAAAGAAAAAGTGTTTACTTTTGGTCTCAGCCTTCATGTACTCTTGCCTCGCCAGAAATGCTTATTTTTCGGGATGCTGGGAATTGAACCCAGCCTTCACAAATCACTATGCGATTTCCGGGGAGTGCTATGAATAGCACTCCCGTTAAACATTTTACTCGGGGCGCAGGGAATCGAACCCTGTCTTTACGCACCCGAAGCGTACGTACTACCGGTATACTACGCCCCGAGAAAAATGTTTAACCCCAATGCGTGCGTACTGACGATATATTCAGATTTTCTCTCTGCTTTATGGAGCTAGAAAATCAAGGTCTCTCGATTTCATAATCGCGTAGTGCACAAGTGAAATCGGAGCTACATCCAAGTTTCTCACTTGAACGCGCTATGATCTTATTCTCACAGGAAAAATTCGGGTATATTTACCCTACTCTATTTTCGGCCAATCTTCAATAAAGAGCATTTTTTTGTCTTTCAGAGGAAGCCTTGACCATATTTCTTCCGTAACGAACGGAAGAAATGGGTGGAATAGTTTTATGGATTCACACAGAACATAAAAAAGAATTCTATTCGTGCTTTCCCGCAGTGAAGCGTCCTTTTTCTGATCTTTTGATTTTTCGACGTATATATCGCAAAACTCATGCCAGAAAAATTCGTACAGTGAGTGAAGAGCTTGTCCAAATTCGTATGCGTCAATATCTTTTGAAACGCCTGTTTTCACTATTTTGAACGACGCAAGGATTTTTTTGTCTTCTTCCGTCTTTGCTTCCGGTTTTTTTTTGTATCCGGTCTCCAAAACGTTACTGTCTTGTAAAACAAAACGCGAAGCGTTCCAGAGCTTGTTCGCGAACTTTTTCCCGGCCATTACATGTTCTTCGGACCAGTGTATGTCCTGCCCGCCCATTGCTTGCCATATCAACCCAAAACGCGTTGCGTCCGCTCCGTATTTTTCAATCAGCGTCATCGGGTCAACGCCTGTTCCGAGAGACTTTGACATCCTCTTCCCGTCTTTTGTAAGAATCGTTGCATGGATAATAACATCCGAAAAAGGTTTTTCCTTCATAAATTCAAGGCCGGAAAACACCATGCGGGCAACCCACAAATTGATGATGTCGCGGGCGGTTGATAAAACGCGCGTCGGATAGAATTCTTTAAGAGCCGGCGAATTCTCCGGCCAGCCGAGGGTTGCAAACGGCCACAAGGCCGACGAGAACCATGTGTCGAGAACATCCGTTTCTTCTTCAACGAAGTCGCTTCCGCACGCGCAGGATTCCTCTGTTATTGCGATGTTCAAAATTTCAGCGTTCCTCAAAACGGCAAAGCCCGTTTCCTCAATGTGCATATTTTTAAGCTTATGAAAAAGAATCAGAAGGGTTGCTCCATGTGAAACGATGACAATGTTTTTATGGTGATGCTCCTTTTTATGGTGGTGGAGCAAATCAAGAATTCGGGCCTCAACATCGTTCCACGACTCCCCTCCTTCCGGGCGATTGCTTCTGTTGCCATGGAGTTTTTCGCGTACCTGGGCAAGCCCTTTTGTTTCGACTTCTTCTCTCGTAAGCCCTTCAAGGACACCGTAGTTTCGTTCGCGAAGTCGCTCGTCGAATGAAACTTCGACTCCGGTTTCTCGCGCGATTATCTCTGCCGTTTCCTTTGCGCGGGCAAGGTCGGAACTTATGACGAGGTCTATGGGGTACGCTTTCAGTACTTTTGCCGCAGATGCGGCCTGCGCTCTCCCCGTTTCGTTCAATGGAGCGTTGCCGGACTGTCCTTGAGTTCTCTTTTGAACGTTCCAGTCCGTTTCGCCGTGGCGCACGAAAAACCAATTACTTTTTATTTTTGGCTTAAGTCTGACTTCTCCGCATGAAACACAATATGCTACGGGAATTTTATGCCCCCACCAAATTTGCCGCGAAATGTTCCAGTCCCTGATATTTTCGAGCCAGTTTATGGATACCTCCTTCCACCGGTCCGGGTGGAATGCTACATCGCGAGACCCAATAGCTTTTAATGCTGGTTTGGCGAGTTCTGACATTTTTAAGAACCATTGCAAATTCGGAATAGGCTCAATGATCGTGCCACAGCGGTAGCAGATTGCGATATTGTGGCGGTAGGGTTCTTCTTTTTCTATAAGTCCGCGGTTTTTCAATTCAAGCACTACTTTTTCTCGGCACTCTCCTGCCTTGAGCCCTTCGCATATTTTTCCGGCAGTTTCCGTCATTTTCCCGTACTCGTTTATCACCTTTCGGAGCGGTAACTTATTTTTTTCTCCGATTTCAGCGTCCAGCATATCATGGGCCGGAGTTACTTTCACGGCACCCGTGCCAAAATTCATATCTATTTTTTCGTCCGCAATGATTGGAATTTCACGGTTTTGTAACGGAAGAAGAATTTCTTTTCCGATAAGTTTTTTGTAACGCCCGTCATTTGGATTAACCGCAACGGCCGAATCCCCAAGCATTGTTTCCGGGCGTACGGTGGCAACAGTAACAAATTTTTTAGGGTCATCGGCCAACGGATACTTCATATAATAGAGAGTCGCTTCATCCTCTTTATATTCAAGCTCAAGGTCAGAAAGGCTTGTTTGGCATCGGGTGCACCAATTAATGACACGCTCGGCTCGATACATCCACCCTTTTTTATAATAATGGATGAATGTTTCCTCGACAGCCTTTTTATAAGGCTCATCCATTGTGAAGCGGGTACGCGACCAATCCATTGAAGAACCAAGGCGCTTAAACTGGTCCAAAATGATGTGGCCGTACGTTTCCTTCCATTCCCAGATCTTTTTTACGAACTTCTCTCTACCGAGATCATGGCGGGAAATTCCCTCTTTTTTCAGATTTTTCTCGACAGCGTTTTGTGTCGCAATTCCGGCATGATCCGTTCCCGGAAGCCACAATGTTCTATACCCTTCCATTCTTTTTTTACGAATCAAAATATCCTGAATTGTTACGTTCAGGGCGTGTCCCATATGGAGAGAGCCTGTAATATTCGGCGGAGGAACGACGATTGTGAATGCCCTCACGCGTTCTCCCGGAAGATTGTCGGGGTTAAAAAAACCTGACTCTTCCCAAAGCTTGTAGGTTCTCCCTTCGGTCTCCCGTGGGTCGTATTGGGGCGGAAAGTCCGTTATTTGCTTGTCCGCGGTGTTTGACATGAGCTTCTAATATATGTACTAGTTAAAAAGCATGGAAGCGGAAACGGTTTTTGCACAAAGCCGTGCAACGGCCGAATACGCTCCCTATTATTGCATAAAAAACGCACTTTGAAAACCGCAGAAAAAGGAGAAAACCGTGAGCCAGGCGCTAATGGTGAACGCATGCCCAGTGATTCCGAAGCCACAAAATTCACCTTTTGTTAGTTTTGCCAAGGGGACGAAAGAAAGAGACTTACTTCAAAGAGAAATTGAAAGGAGCCGCTCCAAAAAGCATTTGGATTCTTCCGCTATCCCGCTTTGGATCAATGGTCCTGTTGTGACGGGCACAAAGCGTTATTGCATTGTCCCCCACAACCTAAAGCAAGGGTTGGGATTGTATAGCGTTGCAAGCGAGTATCATGTGGCGCGTGCCGTCGAAACGGTTCTTGCCGCGCGCGACCGATGGGCGCAGGCCCCGTGGTTCATGCGATTCCATATTTTCCGGAAGGCGGCCCGCCTCATTGAGACGAAATATCTTATTCCGCTTGTTACCGCCGTAATGGAAGATTATTCCAAAAATGCGTTTGAGGCCTTCATTGATGTGCAGGAGCTTATCGACTTTCTGAATTTCAACGTCTATTTTGCCTACGAACTGTATTCGAAACAGCCTGATAGCAACGCGGATACGTTCAACATGATCAACTACTCTCCTCACGAGGGTTTCATTTTTGCCGTTTCTCCCAATAACTTCATTGCCATCAATGGGAACCTCTGCACGGCACCCCTCATCATGGGAAACGTCGTTATCGCGAAGCCATCGTCTGATGTCGTCTATTCCTTTAATATGTTCCTGAACATTCTTATCGAAGCAGGTCTTCCGCGCGATGTTCTTGCGGTACTCTATGGCGACTCCAAAGTAATAGGCGAAATGCTTCTTGATCATCCAATGCTCGCCGGCGTTCACTTTACCGGCGGAACAGACACGTTTAACGCGATGAACCGCACAGTTGGCCAGAATATCGAAAAGTACAAGAACTATCCGAAGATTGTCGGTGAGACGGGCGGTAAAGACCCGATTGTTGTCTATGACGACCATGACCCGCTCCAGACCGCAACGGCAATTGTTGTTGGAGGCTTTGGGGCGCAAGGCAGAAAGTGTTCCGCCACATCCCGCGTTTATATGACGCAGGGAATGCTTGTCCGCGTTTTGCCTCACCTGAAAAAGTATTTGGGGATGATTAAAGTAGGAGACGTTGCCGATTTCAGGAACTATATGGGCGCTATTATTAATGAGTGCGAGTTCAAAAAGATCAATGAGTATATTAACCGCGCGCATCTTGATAAGGATGCGAAATCCATTCTTTCCGGCAAAGTGGGATTTGCATCAAATGGATACTTTATTCCCCCGACAATCATTCTTACCACTAATCCGGATTACGTAACCGTGCGAGAAGAAATTTTCGGTCCCGTCGTGACAATCGTTACTATTCCGGAAGAGCGTTTTGAGAAGGAAGTGCTCGACATCTGCGACCGCACGTCTCCCTACGCACTGACGGGTGCGGTACACACAGGCGACGTTTTGAAGTTCTGCGAAGCACTTCAGAAGCTTCGCTATGCCGTCGGAAACTTCTACGATGACAGAACGACGGCGGCCATGGTGAACGCCCAGCCGTTTTCAGGCGGCCGTAAGTCCGGCACGAATAGCAAAGTAGGCTGGTGGCCGAACCTTATGAACTGGGTAAACATGCAGACTGTCTGTCTTCGCCTTTCGAAGACGACATTCCCGCCTGCGTGCGTTGACCCGGAGTAAGGGCATGGAAAGGCGCAAGGTGCGTGTTAATCAGAATCTTTGCCCCGTTTGCAAATCAAAATATTGTTGCAATTGCAACAAAAAGCGTTTTTAGGAACCGAGTCTAAGATTTGGTTCTGCCCGGAGCTCTCTCCGGGTTTTTTTATTTTTTCCGAATACTGCGGCAATTCCTATCATCAGCGCGTTATCTCCGGTTACGTTAGTAGGTGGCAGATAGAATGTGGTATGTAGCAGTTTATTCTTTGATTCGCTTGCGAGGCGCTCGCGCAAAAGTTTGTTTGCGGCAACTCCCCCGCCAATCATGAGTGTTTTTACTTTATATTCCTTTGCGGCGCGAATGGTTTTTGAAACAAGGACGTCAACAGCTGCTTTTTGAAACTCGCACGCGACAGCCGCTTTTCCAGCTTTGCTTTTCAGGAACTCTGTATGGAATTGGAGGAAATATAAAACAGCCGTCTTCAGTCCCGAGAATGAGAATTTATAGTCATTTGATTTTATCATTGGCCTAGGAAGAGAAATTTTAAATTTTAAATTTTTAATTTTAAATGACTCCGCAAGTTTGGAAATCTTTGGTCCTCCGGGATAGCCAAGCCCGAGCATTTTTGCAACCTTATCAAAGGCTTCCCCCGCCGCGTCATCGAGCGTTTCGCCGATGATTTTATATGAGCCGTATTTTTTTATGAATACGAGCTCCGTATGTCCTCCGGAAACTATCAAGCAAAGCGCAGGGAACAAGAAATTCTGAATTCTGAATCCTGAATTCTGAATTTTCCAATTTACCGGAAGCAGATTGGTATAGATATGTCCTTCAAGGTGGTTAACGGGAATGACCGGCTTATTCCAAATCAGCGAAAGAGCCTTCGCAAAATTTACTCCGACCCAAAGGGCCGGAGCAAGCCCCGGTCCGTACGTTACGGCAATGGCGTCGATTTTGGGCACGGAAATGTTTAAAACACTCTTTTTAATTCGACTAAGGAGCTCAGGTTCGCGCTCAAGAATCGAATTAAGAATTATGAATTTGGAATTATTAACACTTTTTTTTCCCGGTTCTGTATTCTTACTTTCTAATTCTAAAAATCCGGCCTCTCGTAACGCCTTCAATAACACGGGAACAAGATTTCTCTGGTGTTCTCGTTTCGCAAGCGCCGGAACAACACCTCCGAACTTCTTATGGAGAGCAACTTGCGAAGAAACGACCGAAGAAAGGACACGGAAAGATTTGGATATTCCTAAGCCCTTCACTTCAAGCACTGCAATGGCGGTCTCGTCACAGCTTGTTTCAATCGCGAGTATTTTCGTCATAGCCATCATACTATGTCAATTCTTGCTCTTTTTCAATAAGCGGGGTACTCTCGTGGCATGTACATTGAAAGCTAAAAAAGGGGGAATGAGCATGAAGGACATGCGGTTTTACGACTGCAGATACTTTGAACTTTCAAACGGCCTTCGTGTTGTCATTACCCCGATGCGAAACATCCTCGGAGTAACCGCGTCTCTTATGGTTCGCGGGGGAACCCGTGCGGAAACGCTTGAAACAATCGGCGTTTCTCACGCGATGGAACACATGTTCTTTAAAGGGGGAAAGCGCTATCCGAACTCGCTCGCTCTCGCGCGAGCGATCGAAAGTTCCGGTGGTAACCACAATGCGCTTACCGGCAAGGAGACGGTCTCTTTCTACGTCCAGCATGGTTCATTCAAGAGAAACCTGGGGCTTCAGGCGTTGGAAGACATGATCATCTACGGCAAGTATACAGAAGAAGAGCTCGAAAAAGAGAAAACGGCAATTAAAAGCGAGCTTCGGGACGACTTTGACGACGTGGATAAGATTTTTCTGCGCAAGCTTTGCAAGAAACTTCTTTTTGGAGAACACCCGCTCGGATATTTTTATAAGGAAAACGAAAAAACAATAGCGCGCCTGACAGTCGGAAGCCTTATGCACTACAGGGAACAGTTCTATAAAGCGAATAATCTTGTTATATCGGTCGTTGGAAACGTTTCTATAGACGCTACGATAAAAGACATCGAACGGAGATTCGGGAAGCTTGAACAAGGAAGCGTTCCTTCCTGGCAGGAATTTTTGCCGGAGCATGTTCCGCAAGAGCGCGCCCTCGTCTTTCCGCGCAAAAAAAAGAAGGATGCAACAATTGTTCTTGCGTCTCCCGCCTGCGGATACAGCGACGCGGACTATTATGCGTTTGATATTTTATCGAGCATTCTCGGCGAAGGCATGGGGTCCCGCTTGTTTCAGCGCTTCCGTGATAAGGATGGACTTGGGTATTCAATCGACTCCTATACCGACCAATACTTTGAGACAGGATTTCTTCTGACTATGTGGAAGACCGACCCGGCTAACATTGAGCGCTCGGTTGTTGCAGTACTTGACGAATACAGAAAATTTTTCGAAACGGGAGTAACCGACGAGGAGCTTCGCAACATGAAAGGATATCTCATAGGAAAAAGCGGTATTGAATTGAAATGTCAGGAACTTTCCATAGATTATGGGAATGATGTGGCTCTTCTCGGAAAGCCCCGTACCATTAATGAATATGCCAAAGGCATCCGCGCCGTAAAGAAAGAAGATATTCTTCGTATTGCCCGGACATATTTGGACAAGATAAAACTAAAACTCGGCATTTGCGCCGAGGAACAGTATTGCGGCAAAGAGAAATTTGAAGAATTGCTTTCAAGCGCTTCGTAATACGAAGCGCTTTTTTCATGATATGAAACGTTGGAACTTTCTTTCAAATTATAAAAAACGGGCACCTAGCCCGTTTTTGAATTTCCGCACGAAAAGCAATATTTTTCTTCCGGACCAAACGTAGCTCCACAACTGCACTCGTTTGCTCCAAGCCTTCGTTCGGTTGGGGTACCGCAGTCGGAGCAAAACCTATTTCCGGTCCGGAGTTTTTTCCCGCAGCCGGTACAATACGCGCTCTTTCGAATCTTTGTAGAGGGCGGTGTGGACGAAGCATGTCCGCTCCGGCTGTACTCATACGGCCGCGAAGAAGTTTCGTAATATGGCGAATCGTGCTTCCACACGGGGTTCTCCTTTGTCTGGTTGTTTTATTTTTCATTATTTCCAAAAAAGCTCTGGTTTACATCCGCAACGGCTGCAAAATGAGATCTTTTTTCTTCGTGTTTCAAGTCCGCATCGAGGACAATATGCGCCGTCGGGCTTGAACAATCGCTCCGCCTTTTCTGCCCAGTGGTGAAGCGTATTGAACCCAAGCGTGGAGCGAACAGATGTAAGATATTCCGGTTCACACATGGTAGGGTCGAGAAGAACACACTCCGTGTCCGGGGGAACGCCGTGAAGGAGAACTGTTTTGATAACGCGGGAAGCAGAAATGAGTGAACACGCAACTCCAGCCGTCGGGCGCTCCGAAAGACTGAAGTCAATACCAAAAAAATCTTTTTCTTTTTTGGGATCCGCAAAAAATACCCATCGAACAAAGTTTCCGAACCCTTTTTTATGATTGGGGCTGTAACACTCCATTCCGCTATCAACGTTCTCAAAACCAGAAATCAAATCTGCATGAAGTCCCCGGACAAGGCTTTTGGACAGGGCAAGAACCGAGAGGCTTTCTGTTGGATTTGTAACGCCTTTTATAATTCCGTAGCCAACCCATTTGCATCTGGTGGCATCTTTTTCCGTCATGAGAGATACATCCATGAAATGTCGAGAGGAAAGAGATTCCCGAAGATATGGCCCGAGAGAAATAACGGGTCTTCGTATGCCTGCCTCAAAAACAAATGCGCCGTTTTTCACCAGTCTCCTCCGTGTGATGTTGAAAACACGTATAGGACGGAAACGAATCCCCCCGTGTGCCACTTCAATGAACTGCCTCTATTATACAAAGCATACTGGCGCGAAAAATAGGATTTGTCGAAAATTTCGACAAAAAGAATCGCTTTGTGTATACTATACCAATGCCACAAACAAGCCCTCAAAAAAGTGTTCTTGGAATGAGTCTGAAAGAAGAGGCTTTCTTTCGGGCCCTGCTTTGTCATGGTCCTTCCTCAATTGAGGAAATAGCAAAGAGGTCCTGCGTTGAGCGCACCACCGCGTATGCGCTCGTTGAGCGTTTACAGGCGCGGGGTTTTGTTAAAAAAACGCAGGAAGGAAAAAAGAAGCGATTCCTCGCAGAAGATGCAGGCTCTCTGCAGACTCTTGTTCATGATGCGCTTAATGAATTAACGGAAGGCATCTCTCAAAAAAGGGAGTTTTCGGGGAAAGAGGAAAAGTCAAAAATTTTCTTTTACAAAGGCGACGCCGGGTTCAAGGCGACCTGGGAAACACTTTTTAACTCGGGCGCTAAAGAATACTGTATTATGACGAACGGCGAAGATATGCTTAGTTTCGTTCGCAAAGAATATATCACGGGAAAGATTATACGGGAAAAACTCGGAAAGAGTATCCGGAGCCGGCAAATTATTCAAGTTTCTTCATACGCAAAGGAAATAGCAAAAAAAGACATTTTTGAGAACAGGAGCACAAAATTTTTTCCGTATCCAAAAAAGTTTCCTTTTACAAAAATTATCTTTGGCGACTCCGTTGCGTTTATCTCGCCAAACCTTGAAAATACCCTGTTTGTCGTAAAAAATAAGCTTCTTAAAGAGGCAGAACAGTCGGCATTTGACTCCTTGTGGGAGCTTTTGCCTTTTCGAAAATAATTAATGCGTCCAAGTGCTCGTTATTGATTCTTTTATTAAGGTAGCGTACGCTTTTTGTATCGAATAAGTTGTTTGAAATTTTTAAAAAAGGAAAACCATGAACATCTATCTTGTAACAATTGTCGCGATGCTCGCCGCAGAGTTTCTGCTCGGTCTTGTTGCCGACATCCTCAACCTGGGGGCTCTGAAAAGCAACTTGCCGAAGGAGTTTGCTGGGATTTTTGATCCCGAAACTTATAAAAAGTCACAGGACTATACTTCCGTCAAAACACGGTTCGGAATACTTGCGTCTTTTGTTGGTCTTCTCGCCCTCATGTTTTTTTTGGTTGCCGGAGGACTTAACGCTGTCGACGTGTTTGTGCGGACATTCGGATTTAATCCGCTTGGTACGGGCACGCTCTATATCGGTATTCTTTTTTTTCTGCAAAACCTGCTTTCTCTGCCGTTTGGCATTTATGGCACCTTCGTTATAGAAGAGCGCTTCGGATTTAACCGCACCACCGTCAAAACATTTATCACGGATATGGCAAAGGGAGCTCTTCTTACGGCCGTTATTGGAATACCCATTCTTTTGGCGGTGCAGGCCCTCTTTCTATACGGCGGAACTCATGCGTGGCTTTACGCGTGGGCGACGGTTTCGGTGATTATGGTCGGACTCTATTTTGTGGCACCCATTTGGATAATGCCCTTATTCCAGAAATTTACTCCTTTGGAAGACGGAGAACTGAAAGAAAAAATATTCGAACTCGCTCGGAAACTTTCATTTCCCCTTTCCGGAATTTATGTGATTGA
>Ga0209542_10019488_pt1 | contig 10855 bp, 12 predicted proteins | sample RifCSPhighO2_01_FD_184028 | JGI IMG/M metagenome (GOLD analysis project Ga0209542, IMG submission 184028) | Soil microbial communities from Rifle, Colorado - Rifle CSP2_plank highO2_0.1 (SPAdes) (version 2) | ecosystem: Environmental > Terrestrial > Deep subsurface > Rock core/Sediment ...
TTGATTATATAAAAACAGGAGCAACAATTTCTCATTTGTATCAAGATACATTCGAAAGATTTTTCTTTCCAATTCCACCAAAAATAGAACAAGTCCAAATCTCTGAATACTTAGACAAATCAACATCAAAGATAGATGAAACTATAAAGAAAATAGAAATAAGAATTGAACTGCTGGAAGAGTATAAAAAGTCGCTCATCCATAATGTTGTAACAGGTAAAGTTAATGTTCAAGGTGGTGATAAATAATGAAAACTAAAAATAAAAAAGCTCCACAACAAAGAGATATAAAAGAAATTGTAAGAGCCATCTTAACCGTAGTAACATTTATTGCATTTCTCGGATTAATCGTTTTTGCAATTGTTTACAATACAATGAAAAATCAAATAATGGATAAATGGTATTGGGGTGCTATTGGAGGCTTAATTGTTTTAATTGGTATCTCAGTAAAATGGTATTTTGGAGGTAAAAAATGATAAACACAATTCCAGCTTTAATTGCAAGATATAAGTTTACATTTTTAGGGGCAATAGCAGGAGGGCTATTAATGGGCAATATCCAAGGAGTATTATTACTAGGAGTTATTGGGTTTGTCTTAGATAATATCGGCATATAAAATGGTAGAAACAGACACATCGGAAAAAGGATTTCAGAATGATATAATCGCCCATTTAGTTAGTGCAGGATACATTAAAAGAGCAACTTTAACTTTTAATAAGCCGACTTGCCTTGATGTAGAATTAGTTTTAAAATTCATTCATGATACTCAAGAGTCAACATGGAAAAAGTTTGAGAGAGTATACGGAAGTAATGCAGAGAAGAAATTCTTTTTTAGATTAGTAAGTGAGATTGATAAGAAAGGAACAATTAATGTTTTAAGAAATGGATTTAAAGATGTTGGATGCGAGTTTAAGTTATTTTATCCAAAACCAAATAACAATAAGAATCCTGATTTGTTTGAAAAGTTTGGAAAAAATCTCTTTTCTGTTATTGATGAATTAGAATATGAAGACAGAGAAAAAGGCAATAGATTAGATTTAGTAATTTTCATTAATGGATTACCTATAATCACAATTGAGTTAAAAGATACTTTCTCACAAGGGGTGGAAAGAGCAATAAAACAATATAAAGAAGATAGAGACCCGCGAGAAGCCATATTCAGAAAGTGTTTTGTTCACTTTGCTATGAGTGATGAAAAAATATTTATGGCAGCCAAATTAGAAGGTTGGAAAACTAAGTTCTTACCATTTAATAAAGGACTAGAGAATCCTGTTATAAAAGATGACTACAAAACATCGTATTTACATAAAGACATACTCAAAATCGAAAAGTTGTCTAAATTAATCGATAAATTTGTTTATATGGAGATAGACGAAGAAAAGAAAGAGGAAAAGCCTATTTTTCCAAGGTATCATCAATTAGATTGTGTTGATCTATTAATGGCTGATTCTAATCCGAGTAAAAATTACTTAATTGAGCATAGTGCTGGGAGTGGAAAAACAAAAACAATTGCGTGGTTGGCTCATGGCTTAATCAATAAATTTGATAGTTCTGATAATAGAATTTACGACATGGTTATTGTAATTTCAGATAGGAAGGTTATAGACAAACAGCTCCAAAATCAAGTCCAAGCTATTGAAAGAGTAAAAGGAATAGTGGAAGTAATTGATGATAAGAAGACCTCTCAAGACTTAAAAGAAGCACTAAAAACAGGCAGTAATATAGTTGTTACAACACTCCAAAAGTTTCCTTATATACTAAAGGAAGTTAAAGATTTACCAAGAAGAAATTATGCGGTTATTATTGATGAAGCTCATTCATCACAAACAGGTACAATGGCTAAGAAAATGAAACAAATTCTTAGCACTAATAGTCTTGAAGAAGCAGAAGCATTAGATAGTGAAGTGTTGGACGAAATTGATGAAGAGATACTTGATGAAATGGAATCTTATAGGAATCTGAAAAATATTAGCTTTTTTGCTTTTACAGCTACTCCAAAGAATAAAACTTTAGAGATGTTTGGTTGGAAAGATGAAGACGGGCACTACAATGCTTTTCATACTTATACTATGAAACAGGCAATTGAAGAAGGATTTATCTTAGATGTTCTTGAAAACTATCTAAGCTATGCAACCTACTTTAAACTTATTAAGAAGATACAGGACGACCCTGAATATGATGAAAAGAAAGCTAAAAAATTATTAAGGAACTTTGTTGAAAAACATCCAGTAGCTATTATGAAAAAGACAGATATTATGTTAAATCATTTTATGAGTTCATCAATACGTAAGATTAATGGGAGAGCCAAAGCAATGATTGTTACAAGGTCTAGACTTCATGCTGTTTTATATAAGATAGCGTTTGATAAATTAATTGAAGAATATAAGTATCCCATTAAAACATTAGTAGCATTTACAGGCATTGTAGAGGATGATAATAAACAGCAATATACTGAAGGTTCTATGAATGAACTGCCACCAAAGAAAACAATTGAAAATGCTTTCGAAGAAGACCAATATAAAATATTGATTGTAGCTAATAAGTATCAAACAGGATTTGACCAGCCACTATTACATACTATGTATGTTGATAAGATGCTTAACGGGATTACGGCAGTGCAGACATTATGCAGGTTAAATAGAATCTATCCACCGCATAAGAATGATACTTTAATTTTAGATTTTGCTAATAAAACAGAAGTTATTGAAAAAGCATTTAAGCCATATTATGAAGCAACTTTCTTAAAAGAAGGAACAGACCCACATAAGCTTTATGAATTAGAAGAAAAATTAATTGATTATCAAGTATTTGATAAAACTGATGTAGAGGCATTCGTTAAGGCGTTTAAAAAAGCAGAATCACAACCTAAGCTTCATAATATCTTACATCCGATTGTAGAGGAGTTCAGAAACAAAACTAAAAAAGACCAAGTTGGATTTAAGAAGACAATAAGAAGATACCAAAGCATTTATTCTTTCTTATCTCAGTTAATTCCTTTCTCAGATGTAAATCTTGAAAAGATGTTTATCTTTAATAAGTTTTTAATAAAGAAGCTTCCAACAATAAATAATCCTTTACCATATACCATTCTACAAGACGTAGACATGGACTCTTATAAAATTGTAAACAAAGGAAAGAAAGATATTACTCTTACCTCTGATGGAGAACTTAGTCCTATTTCGGCAGGTGTCGGGCAGTATGCTCCTGAGATAAACACACGACTATCTAAGATTATCAAAGACTTAAACGATGCATTTGGAACTAGCTTTACAAAAGATGATAAAATATTCTTAGGTAGAGTAAAAGATAATCTCTTGGAAAACAAAGACTTAGTTGATAAGATGGAACATAATTCGAAAGAGAATGTTAAAGCTGTGTTTGATAAATTCTTCTGGATGGAAATGAAAGACTTATTGAAGAGTGATAGTCAACTATACAAAAAGATAGTAGACAATGATAAATTAAGAGAAAAAGTCAAATCAGCATTATTCGATTTAGTTTATTACGAATACGATAAGAAGAAAAAAGGAACTTTAGAAGACAAATGACTGCTTTCAAACTCTCTCCCTCATCTCTAAACCTCATGAATGAGTGCCCTCGTTGCTTCTGGCTAAACAAGCACAAAGTCTGGACGAGACCTTCTTCTCCGTTTCCTCAGTTGCCCAATGGAATGGACAGGGTGATAAAGTCCCATTTTGACAAATTCAGGGATAAGGGCGAGCTACCGCCAGAAATAAAAGACCATAACCATACAAAAGGACTGAAGTTATTTGATAATAAAGAACTACTTACCCTATGGAGAAACAACAGGAAGGGTATTCAATGGCAAGATAAGGATGGAAATATTCTTAGCGGTGCAGTAGATAATTTACTGATAAATGGCAAGAAGATTATTGTTCTGGATTATAAAACCAAAGGTTCTCCCTTGAAAGATGAGACTGAAGCTGGAAATGGATACCAAAATCAACTAGATTTCTATAACTTTCTTCTTAGAGCAAATGGTTATGAAACTGAAGATTATGCCTTCTTGTTATTTTACTATCCTAAGGAAGTCTCCGAAGATGGTAAAGTTATATTTGATACTATCTTAGCGAGAAGAGAAATAGATGTTAAAAATGCTGAAAGGATATTCGAGAAGGCAATAAAGCTATTAAATGGAGAGTGCCCTAAAGAAAATTGTGAATGGTGCGAGGGAAGATGAATAGACTAGATAAGCAATGGTATAAGTCGTTGAAATTTTTGTCAAAATGGACTTTAGATGATGCTTTTAGTATCCTTAAGAAAAAAGACCCAAAGAGGTTCAATAGATATATGGAAGGAGAACCATGGAATACCATGCATAAACTCGGCTATGTGACAACTACTAATACTTCCCATCAAATTGTTACTGCCTCTGGTTTAGAAGAGTTAAGGATGCTTGAAGATATAAGAAGAAAGGATTTAACTCTTATTGCTTCAGTATTTGCGGTATGTATTTCTTTAGTAGCTCTAGCAAAAAGTATGAGTTGGATATAAAATGGACAAACAATTTGAACAATGGATTAAAGAATTTGATAAAGATTATAGAACATCTAAGACTTACACCGTATTAACTGGTAAGGGATATGGTGAGGTTGACCAGAAAGTTTTAGGTTGGTATCTTCAATTCAAACAGCAACAATCTAGTGAGAAATTAGTATACTGGACTAGATGGCTTGTTTTCGCTACATGGGTTTTATGTGGAGTTACACTTCTCTTAGTAAAATGAGGCTAAATAATGGATAAACTAAAGAGATATTTATATGATATTTATCCTTTTTTCATTCCAGTATTATTATGTATTATTGTATTTCTACTTCCTTCCTCTTGGCAAGAAAAACTAATTTTTAGCCACTCAACTCTTAATTGGTGGAACTGGTTTACTTATATATTCACTCATGAAACCTTAACACATCTTATAGGAAACATGATAATATATTCGGTTGCTATTTGCCTGTCCTATTTGATATTACCTGGCAAGGAGAGAGAAAATAGCTGGCTGTTGATAATTATAATGCTATTACTTACTCCTTTAGTCACAGTTTTCTTAGAAATGCTCTTTATTCCAAATATGCAAGGCTTTAGTAGAGGTTTTTCAGCGATAGCTGCCGGAACATTGGGTATTTTATGCTTCGCAATTAGTAGGAGAATCCATATTATCTTTGGCAATGATCCTAAGAAAATGAGTTTATTGACTTCGAGTTATTTAATTTTTATACCAAGTCTGGCATTTCTAGTCTGGAATTTAAGCCATGGTCTTTTTGCTGTTGCCTCTCTTCTATGGGTTAGTCTTGTAGTTTTGATTATTTACAATGCGAAGCAGGGTAAAATAACTAGTGTAAATGTCCCGAATATGAAAGATTCATTGAAAATATGTCTAGGTATAATAGTTCTTTTACTAGGAATGCCTTTATTAGTACCTGTAGTTCTAAAACAAACTAACGGTTCTGTTGTAGATATTCTGGCTCATTTTCTTGGTTTTTTGATAGGGTTTTTTCTTATGTTCTTTAAAGTATCTTCCAATTTTGGCAAATGATGCGAAAAGCATCTTGAGCGAAAGCTCAAAAAAGAAAGAAAAACCCCTCTTGCGAGGGGCGTGTTTAATTCTCTACAAAAGTAATCACTTGATACTTTTGACGAGGATCTCCTGCTGAGCGTCGTGTCTTGACACCACAGGCATTTTGCCAAACTCTTCGAACCGGATTCCATCGAAAGCCAAGTTGTTTGAGGAAGTCTACTTCCTCCTGGCTTAATCGCTGCTGGAACTCAGCCCATACCCATGCACCGACTGCATAGCAATGATGTATCAGTTCTGGATTATAGTTTCTGACAGCTTGGATAACTTCGATCTGTTTAGCGTTTTCGCTTTCAGTTGTGTTTTCCATGTTTTTCTAACCTCCTTTCAGCTTTGTAAACATTTTTTGTCATACCCGAAGCCCGCGCAGAAGAACGCCTTTTATGATTTCAGGAACCGAGGCAGACCACGTTCCGACCTTTCAAGGAAAATCTTAAATGGCTAGTTCTGGGGTATAGACAGACAAAAAATGGAAAAGCGCAAAAGGGAAAGAAAACAAAGGAAAAGAAGAAAGGGAAAATGCGTCTAAGAGAAGTTAATAGGAAGAAACCGAGAGAACTGAAAGTCTATGCACAAAGGTGTAAGAGAAGCTGAGAAAGCGACTAAACAGGGCTTTATTGGCTTGAGATGAGTGAGAAGGGGCAAGAGGCAAAATGCCAAGACAAGCAAGGCAGGTAAGGCAAAAGTTAAGATTACTAGAGAATTAAACCGAGCAGAAGAGGGGTTTTTCTTTTAAAAAGCGAGGAGCCAAAGGCGACGAGCAATAGTATCTATCTAAGGTTAAGAGAATATTGAAAATTGATTAGTTATCTTTCTAGCACCACTTAGCGTACTTAAGTCTTGAAGAAGAATCCAATCTAAAAAATCAGTAAAATAGTTTATATTTACAATAAATATGCTTTTAACGCTTCTTTCTTCTTTTGCACTTGGCCAGTTAAGAATTTCAGGATAATTATAGACTACTGCCTTTACTTTCTTTAAAGAATTATAATCAACAAGATTACTTTCTTTGTCTATCTGTTTTGAATCATAATCTAAAAAAAGAAGAGGAGCATTTGTTAGAATAATTGGAATAAAAAAAGCAATAGGTTTTCTTGACTCTGGTTCCCATCTAAATGCCTTAGTTTGAAGTAAGACTCGTTTAACTGCTCTATGAATAGGATCTTCTTGTCTTGATTGAGTCTTTAGAAACTTATTTTCGTTACTATGGGGGGCTAGTGTACCATCTTCATTTACAATAATCTCCATGGGTTCAGAATAACAAATCTTAAAACTTTTCTCTTGAAATGATCGAACTCTCATCCCATCTTCATATTCAAATATATAATTAGTATTTTCATCTCCTACTAGTGATCTTGGAAAAACCCATGCAAAGTCTGTCTTCTTACATTCTATAATTAAGTTCTTATGATCTTGCATAAATATTAAATCAATTTCTATTCTATCATCAGGAAAGGCCAGATTATAATTTTCTGGAATAAAATTCTTCTTAAGGTCAAATAAGCCATTCCTTTGACTTAACAAACTATAAGCTTTTTCTTCTAAGAAAAAACCTTTTTTATTAATTGTATTTATCAACATACTCTTATCTCCTTTAGATAAAGTAATTTCACTTTGATTAATAGAATCCATTTTATAAATTATAAAGACCTGAGAAAATCCTTACATTTCTCCCTTTGATCATCATCAAGTGCCTCCCATAGAACCGTCTGTTTAAATAACTCCCATTGATTCTTTCTCCAATCTGGATTTTGTGTCCTGTTTATATTGGAATTTTGAGATGAGTTAAGCTCCGCATTTTGACTGGTGTTTATATCAGCATTCTGGCTTGGATTTAGTTCAGGATTTTGAGAAGGCATTAAATCTGCATCATCCCAATTCTCTTCTTCTAACAAATTAACAGCAAAATTGATTAATTTGTGCATGATATTATTAAGATCTTAAGTTTAAAAGATTTGTTATACAAAAATAAATCACCTCTTTCTCCCCTGAGTTTATTCCTCTTTCCTATTATTGCCTAGAACCTTCTCAAAATAGCTGACAGGCTTGATGTCTGTGATAACAGTCTTGTGGATAAGCCACTTGCCGTCTTCACTCATACTTACAGTGCTTTCTATAATAGGCTGCTGGTTAAGTTGTCGAACTTTCATTGCACTAAGCTCAAATTCTACAATTCTTTCTTTCTGCTGTGTCTGTTGTTTTTGTGTCATTTTGTAAAACACCTCCTTTCAGATGTTGAGTATGAAAGAAAAGGCTCGGAGTGCCGACACGCCAGGCAAAAAGAGGCACGGAGAGCCGTATATTCATGTGCGGACAAAGAAGCACATACTGACAGCCTTTATCGTCGATACAAGCTAGGAAAATAACACATTTTGGTAAGTTTTCCTGCGGACAAAAATAACCATAATTAGACATTTTTACAGATCTCCTGTAATTTTTGTATTACATTGCGCTTAGTTAGGGTTTTACCTAATTTTTTATATTTTCCAGCAATATTTTTATCAGTTACAACAAAGAACCAGTTTTTACCATATTCCTTATTAAGCAATCTCACTTTTTCTAAAAGTTGTTTTTTATTATTTCTAAAGACTTTTCCGGTTTCAATTTCAATCGCATATTTCTTGCCCTTTATCTCAAAAATAACATCGGGCTTGACAGAAGTGTAGAGTTCTACCTTATCAGTTGTCGTTCTCAAGTATTCTGCAATATTAAATGTAAGAAAACAATGTTCCTGTCCTTCGTTTGCTCGCGGCTTGATAAGATAACGTTCTTTCTTGCCTTGAATATTCAGGCATTGAACTTCCTTGTATCCTTTAGCTAACAAATACTTCAAATCGGCTAAAGGCAAATCCTTATGCCTAAAGAATCTCTTTTCTGCATCAACTTTCACTATAACCGAACGTTGCTTGGCTAAAGCCTGAAACGCAACGTTCTTTTGTTTAGGTGAAGTTTTATCGGTCTCGCTTTGTGCCAGAAGTTCATCGGCATTTGTAGTTATTTGCTTATGCTCTTCTTCGGAAGCTACTATTCGTATTTCTGAGTGCTCATCATCCATAATCAGAATACCTTCACCTACGGCTGCGGTTAGAAGAGCCAATCGTTCAGTATTGCTTAAGAAGAAAGTCTCCTGTATTTGCTTTATGACTGCTGGCTTTTGCCTCATTAACAACGTGTAAGAGCTATTTGCGAGTACAGAACGACCAGCTTCAGAGGCAAGCATACCTTCTACTTCTTGGTTGATTAAGAACAAAGCAAGATTGAACTTTCTACAGGTTTTTACAATCTCAAAAATGTATGATGCTTCTTCTGCTTTTGATAACAAAGACCATGCCTCATCTATGACTAGGAGCTTGCGTTCTAAATCCTTTTTCATTTTCATATAAACGTAGTCAAGGACAAGAAACATCAAGGTAGGCTTTACCTGCTTTGGAAGATTGCCAATGTCAAAACATACAAAACGATTATTGAAATTAATCTTAGTATGCTTATTTAGGAATGAGAAAACGCCGTTTACGTGCATATCAAGTCTGTTGATGAGACTTCTAATTGTGGACTCTTCTACTTTGACTGCCTTCTTTTCCATTCTCTGTAAGGCATTGAGAACATCTTCCAGGATTGGAGGTTTATTATTCCATGTTCGAGGATCGTTCGTTATACCATGCAATAAGTATGCTTCAGTCAATGCCTTATCAATAAAGGATTTCTGAGGCTCTGAAAGCTCACCAAGCATAATGGGCATTAAATCCATTAAGGCAAGACGTTTTTCTCTGTATTCATGCCCCATTAAATCCAATGGATTGATAATAGTCTCAGAATCAATGCCTAAATCTATTCTCTGACCTTCAAAACGCTGTACAAGTGCTCTGTATTCTCCTTGAGGGTCTATAACTATAACCTTTGTGCCATGCAAGAGATGACGAGCTATGAATAGTTTAGCCATGTAGCTTTTACCAGAGCCAGAAGAAGCAAGGCAGAAGCCGTTAGGATTGGAAAGCTTGAATATGTCTTTGATAATAGGGATGTTGTTCTTATTGAGTCCAAGCCAAATGCCCGTCTTATCTGCCTGCAAGAAAGAAGAGGTAAAGGGGAAGAATGCAGAAAGGGCTTCTGTTGGTACATTTCTACTCATAGCGAGTTTATTTTGAGCTAAGGGCGCGCATGATTGCAAACCCTGAGCCATTCTAAACTGAGGCTGTTTAGGGATGATAAGCAAAGAATTAAGCTCTGATTCCACTTTTCGGGCTAATAAGGCTAAATCTTCTTTCGTAGATGCTCTGCAATTAATGTATAAGCTGACATTGAATAGTTTTTCCTTACCCTTCTGTAGATTTTCAAGAACTGCTTTAGTATCCGCATATTTTATTTCTAAACTAGGATTGAGAATGCCTTTAAGTTGTGATGCATAGAGGTCTGCTCTTTGTTTTTGAAGTTCTCTATTGAGACTTACCATCATTGTTTCTATATCATAAGGTTCAATGTGTAAGGAAAGGTCGAAATCTCCTAAGAGACTAACTATTTTGTCTAAGAATCCCATTTCTACATTTCGAGGGTAGCCATGAGCAAATAGAATCTTATTGAATGTATTTCCAACTTTGATAAAAGAAGGTTCATTTTCTATTGCTGAGGGTTTATTATTATGATAAGTAAAGAACTTCTCGATTATAACTTTGAGCTTATCATTTTCTACTCGTGAGCTTCTGAGACCAATAGTCTCAAGTTTTTTCTGGCAAAGAGAAAGTTGTATTTCTAAATCGTGCTTTTCTGGAATAATGAGGTAGAAATTTCTGTTTAAGATATTCTTTTGTGAGATTATCTTTTCTAAGTGTTCTTTGTATTTTGGAAATAAGCCGGAAAAACTCTTTTCAGCGTTGTTTTCTATTTCCCTGAAATAGTCTGAAAGGTTAAGAGACTCTGTGTTCATGATAATTTGCACTGGAAAGTCTAATGAATTCAGAAACTTCTGGAAAGAGCTAATAATTGCTTCTTGTGTTCCTTGTGGCTTAATTGAGAAGTTTACTGGTTCTATCTTCAAGATAGCAATCTTTCTGTTATCTAACGTATGAATGATATTGTCTTTTACCTCCTTAACTCCGATGAATGCATTTAGTTTTTTCTTTTCTGTTATTTTTCTCGACCTAAACCACACAATCCAGCCTTTGAGATGATAGCTCAAATTGAGAAACATAAATCCTGCTGCGAGACAGCCCAATATGGTTACAAAGATGACTTTTACAGCAATCGGCAGTGAAGTTCTTAGAAATAT
>Ga0209542_10019489_pt1 | contig 10854 bp, 10 predicted proteins | sample RifCSPhighO2_01_FD_184028 | JGI IMG/M metagenome (GOLD analysis project Ga0209542, IMG submission 184028) | Soil microbial communities from Rifle, Colorado - Rifle CSP2_plank highO2_0.1 (SPAdes) (version 2) | ecosystem: Environmental > Terrestrial > Deep subsurface > Rock core/Sediment ...
CCGGGAGTTGTGCGAGATGTTATTTCCAATTTACTCAAGGGAGGCGCTTTGACCAAAGAAAAAATAATCGAGACCGTTTCCGCCAAGCGATTTGTCAAGCCAAATACCATTCTTATAAATCTAGAGAACAAAAAACACTTTAAGAAGTTGTCTGATGGCAGGTACTCTGTTCGATAGCCAAATTTTTAAGGACGCAATTATAGTTTTTACCCGAAGCTGGGCTTTTTGGGTGCCTCCGTTGTTTGCGGTCGTTTTTTGGGAGACGTGGGTCGGCTATGTGAGGGCTTATTTCATGGCAAAGATAAAATGGGTTTTGCTCGAAATTAGGATACCGCGCGATGTGGCAAAAAGCCCAAAAGCAATGGAGAGTATTTTGGCCGGGATTCACGGAACATCCAGATCCGGCAATGCCTATGAACGGTATTGGCTAGGCTGGCTTACGGCATGGTTCTCGCTGGAGATTGTGGGAGACGCGACAGGAGTGCATTTTTACATATGGACGCAGGAGTTTTTCAGAAGGATGGTTGAATCGCAAATTTACGCGCAATATCCATCATGCGAGATACGCGCGGCGGAAGACTATACAAAGCAGGCTCCGGGCGCGATGCCAACTTCCGAATGGTCAATGTGGGGAAGCGAATATATATTAACGAAACCCGATGCTTATCCCATCAAAACTTATGAAGAATTCGACCTTGTTGATATAAGCTCAAAAGAAGAAGAAATGAAAATAGACCCTTTGGCTGCTTTGGTTGAATTTTTCGGCTCATTCAGGAATACGGAAAGAATATGGTTGCAAATAATCGTGCGTCCCGCCGGAGACGGCTGGCAAAAAGAGGGCTCCGCAATAGTTGCTAAACTTTTAGGTAAAAAAGAGCCGCCTCGAACCACATTGATCGGGAAATTTGTAGATTTGGTTAACGGCATTTTTGCCATTATTTTTGGCGCGGAAGCTTCAGAAAAGAAGAAAGAAGACGCGCTTTTTGCTCCGATGTTCCGCCTTTCTCCCGGGGAGACCGAAACATTGAAGGCTCTGGAAAGAAACATGACAAAGATCGGTTTTGAAGTGGGGATCCGCTGGATCTATCTCTCAAAGAAACAGGATTTTAATATGCTTGCCGTTCCCGCTGTCAACGGGATTTTTAAACAATTTGCCTCGCCAAGCCTGAATGGCTTTAAATTGAATAAGAACGTTTCGAGCAGCGTTGATTATATTTTCAAAAAAACCAGAGAATACAGAAGAAAGAAAAGAATTTATAATGCTTTCCGCATGCGTTCGTTTTTCCATCCGCCCTACCGCGGAAAACCAATGGTCTTATCCTCTTCCGAACTCGCGACAATCTATCACTTTCCCGGCATGGTCGTAGGCGCTCCTTCCATGGAGCGTATCGAAGCCAAAAAAGGCGCCTCTCCGCCCAATTTGCCAATTTAATTTTGAATTACTATAATTAATTTATGGCATTAACCAAACAAGATTTAGATGCGATAGGAAAAGTTGTCGAAAAACAGCTTGATCCTATTGTTTTGGATGTTAAAGAGCTGAAGACAGATATGATTTTGATAAAGCAGGATATCCGAGAGATAAAAAATGATTTAAGCGGCTTGCGAGAGCAAATTCAGGCACTGACAATAACTTTAGATAAATTTTTAAAACGCCTTACTGACCACGAAGAAGAATTTACGATTCTTAAATCAGAGATGAAACAGGTAAAACAAGTTCTTAAAGAAAAACTAGGCGTTGAGTTCAAGGGCGCGGTAAACTGGTAACTGCACACGTGCTATTGACAGGCCATATTTCATTTGCTACACTTAAACTACTAATAAGGCGCGGGTTAACTATACCTGTAGCTTGCTATTAGAGGGGCGCCGCACATCAAGTAAGCGCCCTTCTTTTTTAAAAATGATATAATTAAGCTAAATGAACGACGACCAGAAAATTACATATTTTGGAGAGGCTAATTACCGCAATTCGCGGAGCCGTTTTGGCATAAAAAAAATAGATCGCAGGAAGCATATGTATGTTATCGGGAAAACCGGCATGGGTAAGACCACGCTTCTGGAAAACATGGCCATGCAGGATATTCAGTCTGGAGAGGGAATTGCTTTTATCGATCCGCACGGAGAAACGGCGTACAAATTGCTGGATTTTGTTCCCAAAGAGCGCATGAAAGATGTGATCTATTTTGATCCGGCCGACAGCGATTTTCCTATCGGATTTAACGTTATGGAAAATGTGGACCCTGACCGCAGGCATTTTATCGCATCCGGCCTCATGGGAGTTTTCAAAAAAATATTCGGTCCTGATGTATGGTCTGCGCGAATGGAATATATTTTAGGGAATACCGTTTTAGCGCTTCTTGAATACCCTGACTCCACGCTTCTTTCAATAAACCCGATGCTTGCGGTAAAAGAATATCGCAAAAAAGTGGTGGATAATGTTACTGATCCGGTTATCAAAGCTTTCTGGACGCAAGAATTTGCTAAATACACAGAACGCTTTGCGGCTGAGGCGACTCCCGCGATTCAAAATAAAGTCGGGCAATTTACCTCGAACGCGCTTATCCGAAATATCATAGGCCAGCCAAGATCCACATTTGATTTTCGAAAAGCAATGGATGAGAAAAAAATATTGATAATCAATTTGGCCAAAGGCAGAGTTGGGGAGGATGCCTCTAGGCTCCTGGGCGCGATGATAGTGACAAAGCTTTATTTGGCCGCGATGAGCCGCGTGGATATTGAAGACGAAGCGCACCGCGCAGATTTTTATCTTTATGTGGATGAGTTTCAAAATTTTGCTACGGAATCTTTCGCGAATATTTTATCGGAATCCAGAAAATATCGGTTATGCCTGATTTTAGCACATCAATATATGGCACAGCTTGCGGAAGAAGTGCGCGACGCGGTTGTTGGCAACGTGGGCACCACTGTTTCTTTCAGGGTCGGCGCGGAGGACGCTGAATTTTTGGAAAAAGAATTTGGCCCGGATTTTATGGCGACCGATATAGTAAATTTAGGCTTCGCGCAGGTTTATTTGAAACTAATGATAGACGGCGTTGCTTCCCGCCCATTTTCTTCAACAACTCTACCGCCAATTCAGGTACCGCATGAATCATTTAAAAAAGAAATTATTGATCTTTCGCGCGCACAATTTGGCACGCCTCGAAAAAAAGTTGATGATCTTATTGCAGAGTGGTCAAAGACAGTTACGGGGGAGACCGGAGAAAAAAAATCAATTGTCGCTAGCGCCGGAACTTTTGAACCGGCAAAACCGCAAGTCACAATGTATGACGCTATGTGCATTGTTTGCGGAAAAAAAATCCAAGTGCCTTTCCAGCCCGATCCGAACCGTCCGGTCTTTTGCAAAGAGCATATTGGCATGGCCGGGCAATATCAAGCACAGGCACCGCGGCCGCAGAATAATTTTGCGCCGCGTTTCCGCCAGGAAATTCGACAAGAGGTTTCCGGGCCAAGGGAGGGCGGGTTTGTTGAGCGCCGTCCGAGGGATAGTCAGGCTCGTGAAGTGCGCCCCATGTCTTTAAGAGAATTAGAGCAGAAATTACCACAACGGAGTTTTAATGCGTCGAGACCTGCACCGCGCATGGAACAGCCGTTCAAAAAAAATGATAATCTGCAGGCATTAAGAGAAGCGTTGAAGAAATCGCTCGTCCAGACTGAAAAGAAAAGCGAAGAGAAGAGTAACCCACCCTCGTCGGAACGAGACCTTCCTTACTCTAATGGAGGCAAAGTGGAAGATAATAAATCAGGCACCCTTCGCCCCGGCGAAAAAATCGAGCTATAGACAACCAAACTTATTTATGCTATTCTCTTAGAAGAAAGAGAGGTCTTTTTATGCTGTTTTGCGCATATTCAAAGAAACGCAAAGAAACTAAAAAGAAAGTAAGACCCAAAAAACTTTGGCGCACCCAGAAGGGCGCGAAGAGATATAAGAATAAGAAGCGGTAAATGGAAGATAATGAATGTAGATATCACACTTTATTATTCAGAAAAGGAGCCCGAAAAAACAAAAAAACGAGACAAATAATCCCGTTTTTTATTTTTTCTCGGCGCGTTCGGTATATTCGCCGGTGGTTGTGTTTACTCTAATTATATCGTCCACGTTGATGAACGTTGGGACCTGAATATTCAATCCGTTTTCCAAAACTACGGTTTTTGAGCCGCCTGTGGCTGTGTCGCCTTTGTATGAAGGAGGGGCCTCGGCGACTTTGTAATCAATTTTTACCGGAAGCTCGATGTTTATTATTTTTTCTCCGAATTTATAGGCCATTACTTCGGTGTTGGGTTTTAAAAATTTTGCCTGGTCGGCGATTTGCTCTTCTTTGAAAGAAACGCGGTTTTTCGGGTTGTCTTTTTCGCAAAACCAATACTCGCCCCTGTTTTCATACAAAAACATCATCGGCATTTTATCTATTTCGGCTTCTAGAAAAGCATCGCTTCCCTGGAAAGATTTTTGAACTATTTTGCCGGTAATCAGGTTTTTTAGCTTGGTTTGTACGGTCGGCTTTCTTTGCTGCATGCGTAAAAAAGTATATTCCAGAACGAGATAGGGTTCGCCATCCATGACAAATAATACGCCTTTGTTTAATTCAGTATATGAAAGCATTGAAAAATAGTGTATCATATAATCGTTATTATGCAAGAATACGGTGTCACAATCGGGATGGAGGTGCACGCGGAGCTTCGGACGAAGACGAAGATGTTTTGTTCGTGTAAGAACGACCCCGACGAAAAGCACCCCAACATCAATATCTGCCCCGTTTGCGTGGGGCACCCGGGAACTTTGCCCGTGGCCAATGGGCAAGCAATAAAACATGTGCAGCGTGTGGGGCTTGCGATAAAAGGGGAGCTTCAGAAAAATTCGCAATTTGATCGCAAAAATTATTTTTATCCCGATATTCCGAAAGGATACCAAATCTCACAATACCAGCACCCGCTTGTTTTATGGGGCTCTTTAAATGGCATAAAAATAACGAGAGTTCATCTGGAAGAGGACACGGCGCGGTCTATACATGAATCACGCAATATGAAACCTAAAGCAGAAAGAAATTTTAGTTTGGTGGATTTTAACCGCGCCGGAGTTCCTCTGATGGAGCTTGTAACCGAGCCAGATATTACTTCGGCAAAACAGGCAAAAGATTTTGTGGAGGAGCTTCAGCTCTTGCTTCAGTATCTTGGTGCATCCGAAGCGAATATGGAAAAAGGGGAGATGCGTTGCGAGGCGAATGTGTCGGTTTACCAGTCAGAAAATTCGTCAAAAGGCGAGCGCTTTCCGGAGGGCGTACGCGCGTCGGAGCCCCCGCAGAGAGGGTTAAGCGCTAGCAATCCGGAAAGCGCGAGCAAAGAATTTTCTGACCTTCGCCTGTCAGGAACCAAAGTTGAAGTTAAAAACTTGAACTCGTTCCGTGCGGTGGAGAAAGCGATAGAATTTGAAATCAAGCGTCAAATTAATCTTTTGGAAAAAGGCGAGAAAGTTAGGCAGGAAACGAGAGGCTGGGACGAAAACAAGCAGGTCACTTTTTCCCAGCGCTCAAAGGAATCCGCGCACGATTATCGTTATTTCTCGGAGCCAGATTTGCCTCCGATGGAGTTTAATGAGGCGTATTTTGATGAACTCCAGAAAACCATACCCGAACTTCCCGCTCAAAAGCGGGTAAGGCTCGCCGATGAATACAAACTGGAGCCAATTGCCGTGGATATTTTAATAAGAGACAGGGCATTGGCGTCATTTTGGGAGAAGATGGCAACGGAATTGATGGAGTTGGTAATTAGTTTGCCGACGGCACAGGTTTTGCAAGACCTTGCGCAGACCGACGGGGCGAGCAGAGCAATCCCGCAGCAGCGGGATATGCGTGTTCTTGCAAAACCTGGTGCCGAGGCAAACGAAAGCGCGAGTAAAGAATTTTTAATCGCGCTTAAACTTGCCGCAAATTATTTTACATCAGATCTTTTAGGTTTAATTAAAGAAAAACAAATCCCGGCCGGCGAGCTTTTGGTGGAACCGAAAAATTTTGCGGAACTTATCAAAATGATAATGAAAAAAGAAATTACCTCTCGCGTAGCTAAAGACGTTTTGCGGCACATGGTGGAAGAAGGCGGAGACCCGTCAAATTGGGTTGAAAAATTGGGGCTTGTACAAATGAGCGACACCGGCGCGCTTGAAGAAACAGCACGGAAAGTAATTTCTCAAAACGAGAGTGCCGTTTCGGACTATAAGAAAGGAAAAGAACAAGCTCTAAAATTTTTAATCGGCCAGATGATGAAAGAAACCAAAGGCGTCGCGAATCCAGAAGCAACTCGAGAGGTATTGACAAAAATAATAGGAGGAGTACAATAGAGCAGGTAAGGTCGGATTCTCGGGTGCGGCAAAATCCTAAGGCGACCCGTGTAACATAGACCTTCAGCCGGTCACGCTAAAGTTGAGCCGGCATTGGAAAAGCCGCGAACGCCAACTTAGGGAGGCGGAGGGGCTAGTGGGGAAACCCAACGATGAGTAGCCTCTCCGCCGAATACCTCAATTTATAAAGGGGCTGGTCTAACGAGAAAGACGGCGCATATGCCCAATGTCGGTGCAAGTCCGATACCACATTTTAGTCGATGAGATCCAGCGGATCTCCTTGTTTTTTTTAAACCAAGTCATCTGGCGCTTGGCATAGTGCCATATTTGAGAATTTAGTTGGTCGGTGAGTTGGAATTTGGAAATTTTTCCGCGCAAATAGAGCGATGCGTAGCGGTATTCCAAGCCCAATTCAAAAAGTCGTTTCCAGCTCAACCCTCCGCCAGTTGGCGGATTATGAAGTTTTTTGACTTCGCGGATTATTCCGGGGAGGCGCATTGTTAATCTCTTATGAATCCGTTTTTTCAATTCTTCAGGCGGGCGTTTGATGCCGATCCATTGGATGCGAGAATCAGATAAAAATTCTAGTCTCGCGCTTTCCGTTTCGCTAGCGCTTAACCCTCTCTGCGGGGGCTCCGACGCGCGTACGCGCTCCGAAAAGCGCTCGCCTTTGGCAGAATTTTTATCTGCTTTTTTCGCTTTTATTATCTCAATCGCCCTGATCAAGCGCACCGGATTCTTTTGTTCCACGGTCCGCGCGCGCTCCGGGTCAAGTTTCGCAAGCGTTGCATTGAGTTTCGCAAGCGAATAGTGTGAAAGTTTTTTTCTTAGTTTAGGATTCGTGGGCACGCCACCGAGTTTCATGCGCCCAAGCGCCGCATCAATATAAAAACCGGTTCCACCGACGATTATAGGTGTTTTTCCGCGCGATAAAATATCCACGATTGCGCGCTCCGCGCGATTTTTAAAATCGAGCGCCGAGAAAATTTTTTTCGGATTGGCGATACTTAAGCAATGGTGCTGGATGCCATGCATCTCCATTTTTGTAACCTTGCCAGAGCCGATGTCCAATCCTTTATAAACTTGCCGAGAGTCAGCGGAAATTATCTCCCCATTTATTTTTTTGGCGATCTTTATACTAAGGCTCGTTTTTCCGCTCGCATTCGGCCCGACTATTACAATGATTTGCTGTTTCATATGTGCAATTTAGCATTTTAACGACCTAAATCAAAAACCCAGACTAATTGTCTGGGTTTTCTTTTTTCTCAGCTATAAGTTCGGCTTTTTCGGCCTCAATTCTTTTTTTTCGCTTCTTCCGGACAATCACTGTTTTCGCGCGGTTTTTCGTTTTTATAGTTCTGGGTATTCTGCCGGCGCGATCCTCCCGCCTTTTATGCTTTTCCTCCCAAATCCTCAATTGTTCTTTTACGGATTCCTCGTACGTTTTTCCACAGTTGTCTTGGATGCTTTTCGCGCCATTATTGATTAGCGAAGACGATTTTGGATAAGTCGGAGAAATTACGATTGTGCATCTGTCGAATTTCCTCCATTCTAATGATAAGTATAATTCGTAATTGTCAGGCCGGCATTCATCTTCATTTTCACGCTTAATCCAAATCTTGTCTTCGTTTGCGAGTTTTACGATGCCGAATTGTTTTAAAATTTCCCTGACCGAAACATACGTCGGACCTGCTTGTAATCTTAGTAGCCGGCCACTAGATTCATTTTTATACAGATAAACCAGCGTTACATAAATGCTTTCTTCGGCCATAAAGCCCTCAAATACGAATGCTTCTGCTTTCTATGATAGCAATGTTGCAAGAAAACTTTCAATAGTCATCTGCCCGACATCTCCCTTGCCTCTTTCGCGGACAGCTACTTTTCCGGCGGCCGCTTCTTTTTCGCCGATAACCAAAAGATAGGGGATCTTTTGCAGTTCAGCTTCTCTTATCTTTTTGCCGATAGATTCATTGCGGCTGTCCAGTTCCACCCTAATATTTTTACCTTTAAGCTCCGCGGTTATTTTTTTTGCGTAGTCCAAAACTTTATCATTTATCGTAAGCACTTGCACTTGGACGGGGGATAGCCAAAAAGGCAGAGCACCGTTGAAGTGTTCCAGCAATATTCCGATGAATCTTTCGAAAGAACCGAAAATCGCGCGGTGAATTATTACCGGCCTGACTTTTGCTCCATTTTCATCGACATAAAATACATCAAATCGTTCAGGGATTTGAAAGTCGATCTGCGCGGTAGCAATAGTCCAAACCCTGTTTTGCGAATCCATGATGTCAAAATGTATTTTCGGGCCGTAAAAAGCGCCCTCGCCTTTCATAATTTCAAATTTAAGTCCGAGACTTTTTAGTGATTCTTCTAAAATTTTCTCGGCTTCATCCCATGTTTTTTTCTCGCCCATCGCTTTTTCCGGGCGCGTGCCGATGCTGTACGTAACTTCCAGCCCCAGGCGTTTATAAAATTCTTCGGTCATTTTGAGTACGGAGGTCAGCTCTTCCTTTATTTGGTCAAACCGGCAATAAATATGCGCGTCGTCCATTGTCATCTGCCGCACCCGCAATAGCCCGCCCAAAGTTCCCGAAAGTTCATTTCTATGGAGACGGCCAATTTCGGCAAGCCGCAACGGCAGATCTTTATAACTTCTAATCGTTGAACTAAAAACGTATGTTGATTCAGGGCAATTCATCGGTTTGATCGCCAAGATCTCATTTTCATCAATTGGGTTTTTGAACCAAAACATGCTGTCTCTGAAATGTTCCCAGTGCCCGCTTTTCTCAAAGACATCTTTTTTGACCATTATTGGCGTGGATATTTCCTGATAGCCGTGATCGTCCTGAAGTTTACGGATAAATTTTTCTAGTTCTTTTACGATTATCATTCCCTTGTGGTGCCAAAACGGCGCGCCGGGGGCAATCTCATGGAAACTAAAAAGGTCCATTTCCTGTCCCAGTTCGCGGTGATCGCGGTGTTTATTTTTAGGCTTGTCATTAGGCATGGCTTTATGCTAACATTTTTCTAGAAATCTTTAAAGCGAAAAGGAGGAAGCGACTTTGTTTTCAAGGAAACTAACCAGAGCGAGGAAAGGAGAAGAATATGAGATGTCCTAAATGTGATGTGGGTTTGTGCATCGAAAATTCGGCTGGCGGATATGAGTGCCAAAATAGCGAATGTAGACACATATTTCATCCAAAGAATGAATGTTTGGAATGCGGCAGTGATTTAAGCAGCGGATTTCACAACGACGGCTGTAGTCATAACGGCTTTTACACGCCATGGCCAAAAGTAGATATTTCTGAAAAAGGCGGGCATCAATAGCCCGTTTTTATATTTTCCTTATCTCCTCGGCGATTATTGAAGGGAGGTCATTCCTGAAGGAATATTGGCCGGAGATGAGGACGCAATTGTTGTCCATGATGTGTTCGCCGAATTGCCGGAGCGTCCGCGGAAAAACCACGCATTCGATCTCATCCGTCATATCCTGCAGTTTTAAAAAAAGCATCGCCTCGCCTTTTTTTGTGATTATCCTTCTTGAATTCAAGATCAGAGCGGCGATAACGGCTTGAGGCCCGTATGCGCCGCCATTTTTGGCCTTGAAAGATTTAATGGTTATGGCGTTATTATTTTTCTTATTATTTGCATTATTGAATTTTTCCAAAGGATGTCCGGAAACATAAAGGCCCAAAAGCTCATGTTCCCAGGCGAGCTTTTCTTCGAGCTTTGCGGGTGCCGCTTTCTCCAGCCTCAATTGGGGAAGGGAAGTTTTGTCCGACATCATGCCGAATAAGGATGTTTGGTTCCCGGCTTTTCCCTGATGATGCGATTTTGTAAATTCCAAAATGCGTTCGATGTTTTTTAATATTTCATTTCTTTCCGCGAATTTATCCAGCGCCCCGGCTTTGGCCAATGATTCGAGCGATTTTTTGTTCAGGTCCTTTGATTCTACGCGCTCCAGAAAATCCGCTAGCGATCTGAACACGCCATTTTTCTTCCTTTCGGCGATAATCGCCGCCACAACGTTTTCCCCGACATTTTTTATGGACGTGAGGCCGAACCTTATTTCTTGATTGTCGCCGTCGGGAATAGAAAATATTTCATTGCTCCTGTTGATATCCGGCGGGAGGACAGAAAGCCCGAGCTCCTTGCATTCTTTTATCAAAAAAGAAATGCGTTCGGTATCTTTTTTGTCGGCGTTAAAAAGCGCCGTCATAAATTCCAACGGATAATAATATTTGAGATAAGCGGTTTGGAAGCTTAAGGTCGCGTATGCGGAAGCGTGAGCCCTGTTGAAACCGTATCTGGCAAACGGCTCCAATAGCTCGCCGAGCTCTTTCGCTGTCGCTTCAGGGATATTGTTTTCCATCATGCGCTTAACAAGTTTTTCTTTTTGCTCTTCCAGGAGTTTTCTTATTTTTTTACCTATTGCCTTCCTTAAAATATCTGCTTCCGCCATTGTAAATCCGCCCAAGTCTGCGGCTATCTGCATGACCTGT
>Ga0209542_10019490_pt1 | contig 10853 bp, 20 predicted proteins | sample RifCSPhighO2_01_FD_184028 | JGI IMG/M metagenome (GOLD analysis project Ga0209542, IMG submission 184028) | Soil microbial communities from Rifle, Colorado - Rifle CSP2_plank highO2_0.1 (SPAdes) (version 2) | ecosystem: Environmental > Terrestrial > Deep subsurface > Rock core/Sediment ...
AAGCGCATAGAAAACACCATATCTGCTCAGCTTTTTAATCCGAACCACAAAATAAAGCATAACAAAAACAGTAATAAACCTTGTTGAGCTTTAAGAAGTAGTAACAAAATACTTTACCCGTGACCACCAATCGAAAACAAACCTAATACAACTTAAACACTTTCCTCAGCGCAACGCTGAACACCAGCGAAAAAATAATGTACAATCCCAGCCATCCCAGCCAATCTCTATATCCAATCGGCAAAATCACGAGTTTCTCATAGCCGATTGCGATAGATTTCACCGGCCCATCAAATGCCTGCAGCTGTGACGCATATCGCAATTCTTTACTAACAATAACTTCTTTCGAATACGGCTTATCATCATATTCAACGTCTACAAAGTAATCTCCTTCTTCAACCGCTTTCAATCGAAATGAGGCCTCTGACTCCACTCGTTGCGTGGCATTCCCAACTAATTCTAACCCTTTTGGCAGTACGAGCTTCGCATTTCCTTCCTGACCTTCAGCAAACGTTACGGTGAGCGTAAATTCATCTTCAGGCATAATTGGCTCATACGCAAGATGTGCACCAAGCCATCCAAAAATCAATATGATCGGGATAAACGTCACAAGTGTCGGCTTGAAACTGTGCTTCATATACTGCATGTTTGCGCCCATTGCTTTCTTTTGCAAATCAATCATGCTTGTCGCATTATCTTTCGGCGCTTCCTTCATCTGTTTTTGATATTCTTTCATCTCGTCTTTGAGGCGCTTCATTTCAACCTGATCCGTGACAAGCTTGTAAATTACTGTGATCAGCAATGACACAAAAAACGAAATAATCAGCAGCGCCCAAAAAGGTCCAAGCGTAAGTAATGGTCTAAACACAGGATCCAGAATCGTTTCAATAACTCCCATTATTCCATAAACTTGCGCATCATCGGGTGCATGTCCATCATATGATGGCGCGCAATATCCTCATATAGATTATAGATGATCATCACTGCAAGTAAGATGCCCGTCCCGCGAGATAACGCACCAGTCAAGTCCGCAAGCGCAGCAATCAACCCAACAGCCGCGCCGCCAAGTATCGTGAGTGGCCAAATATATCGCTTTAATATTCCTTCAAGCACTCGTGGATCTCTTCTGAATCCTGCTACCTGTAAGCCGCTGTTCATCATGTTCTCTGCCTGGCTGCGCGGATCCATGTTTGCTGTCTGCATCCAAAACACGGAAAATATAACTGAGCCTATAACCATAATCAGCAAATACAGCAGAATGCTCGGCAGCACGAGCAGCAGACCAGAAAATCCTGTCGTGAGCGACGTTGTCAATACGTCGGGAGGATTAACGAAACCTGGTGTTTGCCAGCCTGCAAGCTGCGTCCAGAGCTGAATGTTTGCCAGCAGTGCTGCAACAAGAATAACAGGAATATTCGAAGTATAAAAAAACTTCAGTGGCCATCGGATGCCTTGACCTCGGACGCGGCCAAAACTCAATGGTATCTCTACTTTCATGCCCTGTGTGTATACAACAATAAGGAAAACAACAACCGTGCTGATGATTGCAGCAAGTTTCAATCCAGCGGTTTGTGGATCACCTGCTGCTAAGCTTTGAATCAATGCAGGAATCGCTCCCGCCGCGATGTCAGGGTTTGTTGGGCTTGGCAATGGATTAAATGCGGTGATAAAAATCTGTTGCGCAACGCCAGCGACGATAAATAAACTTATTCCTGAGCCAAATCCCCATTTTGAAATCACTTCGTCCATGAAGATAACAAGGATGCCACCCAATAAGAGCTGAAACACAAGAAGCAGTTCAAACTGGAAATACAGTGGTGTTCCGCGCAAGCTTTCTGACGGCGCTAACCCCCCCATGAATACATAAATCAGCGCTTCAAAGAGCACAAAAAATAAACCTAATATTTTCTGAATGCCCTGGTATCGTGCACGCCCTTCATGTGTGTGCACATCAAACTTAACAATTTGTGATCCCTTGAGCAGCTGCAGCACGATAGATGCAGTGACTAATGGCCCTATGCCAAGGCTCATGATGCTTCCAAAGCTTGCACCAAGGATGATTGACAAAAATTCAAACTGCTGCAGCCCGTTTTCGCCCAGCCCATACAACGGTATCAAGCTGAGGACCAGAAATAACACAAGCGTAATCAATGTCCACTTTAGCTTCTCTTTAAATGATAAGCGCCGCTGCTGTGGACCTTTTACTTCCGGTAAAAATTGTGCAATCCGTTCCGATAACGACATGTTACTCCTGCGGCAAAACTACATCTCCGCCTGCCTTTTTAATCTTTTCTGCTGCTTTCTCTGAGCATTCTTGGGCAGTAATGCGAAGCTTGACTCGAACGCTGCCTGTTCCTAAAATTTTTTGAATGCCAACGCGTGCAGCATCAAGAATATACATTCCTTCTTTTTTCTCTGCTTTGCCCTCTTTTACCCACGATTCAAGATGAGATTGAATGTCTTGAATATTCAATGCGCGAAGATTCTTCGTCGCACCATGCATAGTAAATCCTTTGCTTCCTAAAAATATTCCTTTGTTGATATACTCCATTTTTCTATGGTCACTTTTCTTACCTCGACCGGTCATACCGCGTCCGCCACGGTTGCCTGCTCCTCTAGCCTTTTTCTTGCTTCCGCAACCATGTGTTGTGCCGCCGCGCATTCTCGACGCTTTTTTTCTTCGGTGAGTGACCATTACATCATCCTCTCCAATAAATCATTAATTTTATCTCCACGATTGCCTAAAGCGCCGCCTGTTTTGAATTGAAATTTGATTCCTTTCCGTCCAAATCCTTTTCTTGGCGAGTTCAAATGTGCAACATTGTCAGTCATTCGTTTTTTCAGGGCTGCTGCAACGTCTGCTTTCACTTCTCCCCATGTAATCTGATCTTTCACTTTGTTTATCATGCCTATTATCTCAGGCTTGTCTTGAACAACGACACAGCTATTTTTTTTTGTAAGTCGTAATCGATGCAGTGTTTCACGTATCTCGGGGCGTGTGTTAATCAGTCCACGAACCAATAATACTGCAATTTCAGCCATTATTATCACGTATCTTGCCTTCACACAGGCCAGACAGCTCCATATAATCTTGTTTCACTTTTGTTTCAACAAGCTTTCTCAGCGCATCCATACAGGCGCGCACAAGATTGAGACGTCGGTGTGTATTTCCCTGCGTCTTGCTCCATACATCGTTGATGCCTGCGAGTTTGAGTATCTTTTTCAATTCTTCCTGCACGATAAGTCCTTTTCCTTTTGGCGCAGGCATAAGCTTTACTTGAATCGCACCACACTTGCCACTTACTGTGTAAGGTATCGAATGAGGCTGTTTGCATCCGCACTGCCAGCTGCCGCAGCCGCGCCGGATCCGAATAAGATTGAGTTTTGCTCGTCTGAGTGCTTTGTCACGTGCAGGAACAGTTTCTTTGCTCTTTCCATATCCTATGCCAACATAACCATTCTTGTTCCCAATGACCGCACACGCAGCAAAATTCGGCTTGTTTCCTTCCGCAGTTTTCTTCTGGGTTTGCCTGAATACTCGACGCTGTCCGCCGCCAAACTTTCCTTTTGCCTGTCCGATAAGCAGTAAATCGCTTTCTACGTTAGGCAGCAGTCTGTCCACAATCTGCGGCTCGAAAATAGGGATATTTTTATCAAATATTTCTTCGATTGTTGTTATTGTGCCATCTTTTACTTTCTTACCGAGATGTGTTCGTGGAGTCCATGCCGCATGCTGCGGCGTCTCTTTCAGTATTTCACCTGGAACCTCTTCAATGACTTCTTCCGGCACGCTCTCTTCAACTTCCATGATTCGCCTCGTCAATTTTTTTCTTCACACTATGGAACAACTGTGCCATCTTTTCTTGAATGTGCAGCCCTTGAATTCTTTCTTCGGATGGTAAAACTTCTTCTGATATGGGAACAATAACACCAGCGTCAATGACGCCCTTGACGCAGGCATAAATCCTGCTCCCTTTTGACGGTGTTCTGAGACCGCTGTCCAATATAGCATTGGTGATGCCTTTCTTTTTTGCAATCTTTCCTAATCTGTACCCTGTTAAATACGCAGCAGGCGTATTACCTTTATGAACAGTCCAGCCAAGTCGTTTGAGTGATTGGGAAGAGGTGCCAGCCACCATCTTATCTCCTCGTGCATTATATGTCGCAATCTGGACATTCATGTTTTGCAGCGAAGGCCGTACAATAAGGCGTGGAATCTGAGACTTTAATAGGTTGACTCTCTTTGCATAATTTGTCTTCCCTTCTCTCCGTCGTCGGAATGGAACTACCTTGAGCCGAACTCTCATTTCTTAACCAACCCGTTCTCTTCAATATAAAGCTTTATATGGCGCTTGTTGCGGAAAAACCCGCCTTTCACTTTCAGATAAAGATTGCGATACGCAGTATTATCGATAGTTCCACGCTCTCTGAGCTGTGAAAGCAGCCCACGCTGGCTTCTCACCTTATTTATCCATCTCTCCTTTCGAGGGCTGCGCGCACTCCACATTCCTTTTCTCTTTCCCGGACCTTTGCCTTGACCACGCCGGCGTCGCACAGCCTTCTTGCGCAGTCGCCCGTGCGATATGCCCTGCATTGGCACTTCTTTAATCACTCCTTCGCGTACAAGTCCTCGGACATCTGTTTTAGTAATCGCTTCTTTAATGTCACTCAGGCGAGACTCATCAAAGCGCACTCTATGCGGTGAGCAATTTATCACTTGCCCTGCAAGCCGTTTTTGGTTTTTTGTGTTCATTTTTGGATCATTATTTTCTCAGCTTCTCTCCGCTGGCTTTCTTTTTCATCTTCTGCTTGCTCTTCTTTACTTTCCTTTTTCTCTTCATCCTTTTTCTGTGATTCTTTTTTGCTTTTTTTCGCTTCTTGTTCATCCTTTTTAACGTCTTTCTCTTCTTTGAGCGTTTCTTTTTTCTTCTTTTTGCGCTCATTGAACGAGCTTTCGATTTGCTTTACTGATTCTTCAGGATTCTTAACATTATAAACAGTTATGCCCCGCTGCATCACTAACTTCAATAATACCAGTCTCTTTCTTGCACCAACTGTCGCACCGATAATAACCGTCTGTTTCTTCGAATCAATCTTCTCCACGTCGCCCATACTTTCAACATGAACAATCTGTTTGCCATCCTTGCTCATACCGCGAACCAATCGTGGGCTTCTATATCCCGGCTTGACTAATGCGCCTCTTCCTGCAACTTTAAGCCTCATCTTTGAATGTTGCCCGCGTGGCTGGCGCCACATTTCACCAAACTTCTTTCTGATGTGCCAGTCCTGTCTTCTGAATGTTGGCTTTTTCGCCTTTGCGCGTGCACGAACTTCAAGTAATTTTTTCAAATCTTTCATGTGAGCACCTTGGTATTTATGAGGAATATTCCATCCTGAAATATACGTCGATCGTGATGGCGGATGCGTGTCAACAGCTCGATATCAGATGCGGTCATTCCTGCTAACTCCTTGTCAGCGCTTTCAATTTGTACAATGTCCCCGTTCACTTTCACCGTTACACCCTTTCTCAATGTCAATGTGCGTGGCATATGCTCGCCGATGAAATTTTTAATGATGAGTTGGCTTCCTGAAACACTGACATTCATTGGAAAATGTGCTGCACATATCTTCATTTCATACCTAAATCCATATGCTGTGCCTGTTATCATGTTTCTCAAATGAGCTGCAAACGTGTACAATATTTTCTTTTCGCGCTTCGTTGCTTTTGCTGATTTCAAAACAACATTATTGCCTTCATGCGTAATTTGAACTCGTTTATCTTTCATGATCCGTGAGACTTCTCCTTTCGGCCCTTTGACCTTGACAAGTGTAGGTTCTATCGTTACCTTTACTTGTGCCGGGACCTCGACCATCTCACTCACATTAGTTCTCATGTTAGTAGCAATAAGCGATCAGCTTTCCTCCAATCGCACGTTTTCGTGCTTCTTCATGCGTCATCATTCCCTGCGACGTTGACATGATTATAATGCCAAATCCTTTCGCCGGAAGAAAACGCCTCTCCCATTTTTCAAAATCATTGAGCTTAACGCTAAATCGTGGCTTTATCGAGCCGCATTTATTCATATTGCCGAGCAGATTCATTTTTAATATTCCGCCGCGTCCATCAGCAATTTCTTCATACATGCCTACATACGAATGCTGGTTTAGGATTCCAAGTACTTGCTTGATTACTTGTGAAACAGGTTTGATCAAACATTCTTTCTTTCCAACTTTCTCTGCGTTCATTATCTTGGATAATGCCGTTGATAGTGTGTCATTCATCATAGTTCATCAGCTATATTTCTTAAACCCCAATTGTGTTGCGATTTCTCTAAAGCATTGTCTACAGAGGTGGATACCATAACAACTGATATGGCCGCCTGTTCTGTTGCAGCGCCTGCAGTGCCGCAGCGCTTGCCCACAGCTTCTTTCTTTTGGCTTATTAAATTTCAAGTATTTTTTCCACTTTACTGGCTTTGCGCGCAGCTGTGTGTTAGCTTTTTTCCAGTCACTTGTTGTCATATTTCTGCCTCCTGCACGCCAAACTCAGTCTTGAGGAACTCAAGTGCTTCAGTAACTTTGATGCCATGAGCAGTTGAAATTTTCTTCTGTTGGAACTTTCTCTTTTTTATTCGGTAGCCGGGCCGCTCGAGCGTCACAGCAACTTCAAAACCCATAATCTTTATCTCAGGATCGTAATCAACGCCAGGGACGTCAACATATTCAGGAACGCCGAACGAAAAGTTTCCGTGGGCATCAAACTGGCTTTTTTTAATTTTATTTCCACCTGCTGCAAGCAGTCGCCGCAGCAATTCTTCCGCTTTTTTTCCGCGCAGCGTAATCTTGCATCCTATTGCAAGTCCTGGGCGAAGTGACCATCCAGGAATACGTTTGCTCGTTATCGTTTTCAGCGGCTCAATTCCTGTTATTTTATGTAACAATTTAACTCCTCGTTTGAGCTTCTCTTCATCCTTACCAGCACCCACATTAAGCGTTATTTTCTCTATTTTAATCCGCTTCATGACATTGGTCATTGTTTTTCCTCTGCTGTGATAAATGCTTTATCTTCGCCGACAACAACAATATAATCTTTTCTTGTCGTATATTTTTTCCCATCACTATCTTCATACACGACTTTCTGCTGATGTATTTCGATCAGCTTGCCGTTCATGCCGCAGTGCTTTCCTTTGATAAGACAGATGGATGCGCCTTTTGTTGGCTTTGCTATTTTCATGATCTTGTATTCAGGAACTTGCACGAGCACGCTGTCACCGACGTCTACTTTTGCATCAGTGTGCATCGTATGGCCATCATGGAGTGTTATCTGTATTTTTCCACCGACGGTTGCTCGTTTGCTTGCTACTTTCCCTATTTTTAATGCACTTTCACTTTTTGCAATGTGAATAGGATGAAGTCTTCCCTTCTTGTCCATGATAATGCGATACTGCCCTACTTCCGAAACACTCAGTACATCAAACAGTCCAATAGCCGCACGTGCTGAATCGATCTTCTTTCCATCGACAAGAATCGCGCCTTGTATCATTACTCTTTTCAGTTCATGTGTTGTTTTCCCGACATTCAACATATCTCGGAGTACTACAATCAGCGGCAGCGACAATTCGCGTGGATGCCCGCTTGGCTCAGGGCACACAATGTACCTCTTCTGCTTTCGTTGAACGCGCCATTGCCGTGGCGTGTGTAGGCTTTTCAGGTGACTCATTTTGTATCTCCCATTCTTCGTTTGTCTTCCGCTACGTCCACGAGCAACGCATTTGACGGGTGAACGGGAAACAACGCTTTTGTTCCATCTTTCTTTACGACTTCAATACCCTCAATATAAATCCTGACATTTCTTCTGTCAACACGTTCTATCTTGCCTTCTTTTTTTCTAAATTGACCCCTCATTATCTTTACCTTATCACCAACTCGTACTGCAATGCTTCTTTTTTTGTATTTTTTCTTGAGTTCTTTTGATAGGTGCATGCGGAATAACTTCTTGCGAAGGTGCAAAGGCATATACGCACGATGCTTCCGCTGCTTCCTCGCTTTCGTGCTCGATTTCCATTTGCTTGAATATTTTTTCATTTTCTCACACAATGATGCTAGCTAATCGTGCAACAGCAGGCCAACGCTCTGCCGCTTCCTTTGCGATAGGACCTTTCACAAGTGTCCCTTTTGGATTTCCATCTTCATCTTTGAGTACGACAAGTGCATTGTCTTCGAACTTGATTCGTGTCCCATCTGGTCTGCGGTACTCCTTGCGCTGACGTACGATGACGCCAAACACTTGCTGCTTTCTCATGTCAGGGCGGCCTCGCTTGACGCTCCCGACGACTAAATCGCCGACAGACGCTGCCTGAATGCGCCCTTTCACCGTATTATGTTCTTTGACTGTAAATATGCGTACGACCTTTGCTCCTGAGTTGTCACATGCAGTAACATACGCTCCAAATGGGATACTTCTCACTAGGCTTGCTTTTACTGCTTTCATTGTCCACCTTTTTGTACGACTTCAGTGATTGCAAAATTTTTTGTTTTGCTTAATGGTCGAGTTCTCATTGCTTTAACGACATCGCCAATCGCTGCATTGATGCACGCTGGGTTGTGCACATGTAAACGTGATCGTCTGATTTCATATCTCTCAAATTTAGGCACATGGAGCTGGCGTTGCCATTCTATTGTTGCGCTCCTGTTGGAATCTTTCTTTATGATTTTGCCAGTATAGCTTTCGCTCTTGACAAGTACTTTTCCATGATGCGGGCACTTCTTGTCTCCGCATGTTTGTTCTGTAGTTTTTTTCATTTTATCTCGATAGTCTCCTCAGGAAAACCGAGGCCAACAAGCACTTGTTTCGCTCGCTGTCGATGATCTCCCTGGAGCTCTATTTGGCTCCCTTTTGTCGTGCCGCCGCACGCAAATTTCGTTTTCAGTTTCTTTGCAAGATCGTCCATATCAATACCTTTGCCAAACCCTTTGATGACCGTATATACTTTGTTAAATTTTCGTTTTTCTGTCCCCACTTCAATCTTTTGGCTTTCCCGTGCAATTGTTTCACAAACACACAGCTCTTTTGGTAAGCCGCAATTCGGGCATATATCGGACATTATGTGTTCACCTTCTGCAGCACGGTCGTAATCCTTGCAATATTTTTTCGTGCTGCACGGAGTTTACCTGGACTTTTCGCAGTTGTGCCTAAAGCACGCTGCGCGTTGCCTTTCATGAGTTCTTTCTTCAGCTCAATAAGCTTTTCTTTCAGCTCGCCCGGCGGCAACTTCAGAAGCTCTTTACGCTTCATTTTTTACCTCCGGTTCTTCTTTTTTCTTTCGTGAGCGTCTTGGCTTTTTTTCTGCTTTAGATGCTTCTTCTTTTGGTGTTTCAGTCACCGTCGCTCCTTCTGCAACAACTACGCTCTTTACTTCTTGCGTTTGCTGCACAAGTGGATGTTCTTCTTTTACTATGACCTCCTCTCTAATTCTCACATCATCAGGTAATCGTATATTTGGTGGCATTATGCTTACTCGTACGCCAACAGTCCCAGGTTTCAGCTGTGCAGCTCGTGTCGAGTTTCGTAACACAGTGCGTGCAGCGTCTCCACATTTCTTGACATATCCCATATAAAATCGCCATGAGCGTGCACGTGCGCCTGGCACTTTTCCTGAAATGATAATTTCTATGCCGCGTGCCCCTGATTCCATGACTTTTTCCATCATCTTATGACCAACACCTTTAAATCGTGTCGTTCCAAATCGTTCAAGAGAACTGACAATTTTCTCGGCTACAATGTTTGCATCGAGATAAATATCACTCACTTCGCTGATTTCAATTTGAGGATTTTCAAGATCAAATTTTTTCTTAAGTACTCTCGTGAGGTCTTTGATATTCGCTCCGCGTCGTCCTACCACAAGTCCAGGCCTGCTTGCATAAACAATGATTTTTTCTCCAAGGGGAGTCTTCTTCATGACTGTGTGACTATGCCCAACATTTCCAAGCGTTTTATCTACAAACTCTTGAATCTGATATTCTTTTATTCTCTGTGTAATAAATTCTCTCTCCATCATTTCTTATCACTCTTCACGTTTTTTTCTGTCTTATGAGCTTGTTGCGCTTCTGTCTTTTTTTCTGTTTTTCTAGTTTTTTCCGTTACTTTATATTCTTGAAGGATACATTCAACATGTGTTCTCTTCATGTGATGACCACGATGCCTGCTAGCATGATACGGTCGTGATGCACCATGTGCTGCGACATGTGCAATCCGAAGGTGTGCAGTATTCATTCCTTTAAATTGTGCATTTATTTCCGCAGATTCCAGCACTTTAAGTATTGCCGCTGACGTCTTTATTGGATATCTGCCAGCAGTCATTCCTCTCTTGTGGCCAAGATCCCAATTATACTGTTTATATGGCACAGGCCTCTTCAATGCAATAACTTCTTTGAGCAGCTGTTTTGCAAGTTGCACATCTTTCCCGCGGATAAATGTGCACACGACAACGCTATGTTTCGTACTAATAGGGAGATCTCTTCCTACAGCTTTTGCCCCAGCTATTGTCGTGATATAATTGTGTTTGCTCATTTACTTCACCGAAATCGCAGCACTGCTGCGCGTTGCACCAATTCCAGGTGCGTTATGCTTGACTGATTTTCTAGTGAGTGCAAATTCTCCAAGGCGATGACCGAGCATCTCAATGGTTATGAGCAGTTGCGTCCACTCCTTGCCTGTGTAAATTCCTACTTTCTTGTCAATCATTGAAGGGATAATGATCATATCTCTGCAGTGTGTTTTTACTTTCAGGTCGCCTGATGTGACATCCTCTAAAAACGCTTTTTCCATTGCCGTAAATCCGCGCAAAATCTTG
>Ga0209542_10019491_pt1 | contig 10853 bp, 7 predicted proteins | sample RifCSPhighO2_01_FD_184028 | JGI IMG/M metagenome (GOLD analysis project Ga0209542, IMG submission 184028) | Soil microbial communities from Rifle, Colorado - Rifle CSP2_plank highO2_0.1 (SPAdes) (version 2) | ecosystem: Environmental > Terrestrial > Deep subsurface > Rock core/Sediment ...
CTGGCGAGGGTCGCGATAGAAGAGTTGTTCTTAAGTTAAAGGAAGATGCTTAAGTGAAATTTACGTGCTTGCAGGAAAACTTAGCTAAAGGGCTATCAATTGTAGGCAAAGCCATTTCAGTACGAGCCCCACTACCAATTCTTTCAAACGTTTTAATAAATGCTGAAGATGGAAGACTTAAACTTTCCGCGTTTAATATGGAAACTGGAATTTCTACGTACGTGGGAGCTTCCGTCGAAACAGAAGGTTCAATTACTATCCCCGCAAGAATTCTAAGTGAATTTGTTTCACTCCTTTCCCCTGGAACTGTAACGGGCGAACTGAAAGATTCTGTTTTGCACCTTTCCTCCGGTGGAACAAAATCAAAGTTTGTAGGTATGGCAGCTTCTGATTACCCAGAGCTTCCCCAAATGTCCAAAAAACTTCAAGTACTAGAGCTTGCGCCGCAAAAATTTTCGTCAGCAATAACTGCAGTGGGATTTTCCGCAGCTTTAGATGACAGCAGGCCAATTTTAGGTGGAATTTTGCTTAATTATGACAAGGGTGTTTTAACCGCCGTTTCAGCTGATGGATTTAGACTTTCCGAAAAAACACTGAAAGTTGGCAAGAAAGAAGCAGCCTTTAATGTTGTTGTGCCAGCAAAAACCCTCATTGAGGTTGTAAGACTTTTAGGAGGCTCTGATGGACCAATTAAATTTGCACTGGACGCCAACGATAACCTTGCGTTATTTGAAGCCGACGGAATTTTAATTTCCACACGAATAATTGATGGGGCTTTTCCAGATTACAAAAAACTAATTCCAGGAGAAACTTCTCTAAGCGCGGAGTTTTCTGTAAGTGAACTTTTAGAGGCGGTAAAACTCACAAATGTTTTTGCAAAAGAAATGAACAGCGCAATAAGTTTAACCTTCGATCCAGAAGGAATGATTTACCTGTCGTCTACCGCTCAAGAGTCGGGTGAGAATAATAGCCAAGTTGCTGCAAAAATAACCGGAGAAAAACTGGAAATGGCTTTTAATGCTAAATTTCTACTAGATTTCTTAAATAACGCTAATGGCGAGCGAGTTAGCTTTTCTACAAATGGAAACATGCTGCCAGGTTTATTAAAAGTGGTAGGAGACGAGGACTATCTGCACATTATAATGCCCCTAAGAGTTCAGAATTAGTTAGTTTAACTGCGTTACCCGAGTTTTTCCATCTTCACCTAAGCTTATTAATCCTTGATTTGAATCCTTTGTAGTATTTGGTCCAATGTCTTGTGCTGGAGTTGGAGTTGGGATTGGGGATTTGGGCTGCTGAACCTGCGGCTGTGCTTGCTGCGGCTGAGCGGCCGGAGCCTGTGGCGTTGGTGGCGGGCTTACAACCCTAACGTTTGAAGTTAGCGGAGCTTTAGGAGGTGTTGGTGTTGTGGCCATTGGTCTCGGAACCGTATTTTGCACGCCAACATCCTGCGCCGCATTAATAGGATCATATTTGCCTAGATCCACGCTTTGCACAGGTTTATATATTTGTTTCGTAGGCCTCTGGGGAAGTTGTGGTTTTCGAGCCCATCGACTTGGTTGCGAGGTAGGTATAATTCTAGACTGTAGTCCACTCGCAGCCTCGGACCGCATCTTCAAAATTTCCTCCGGATTAGTTGTTACCAATCTATGTTCCTCTGGGGAGGCAACTACTTTAATTGCCACGTGGTTTGCTCCAGCAAAGAATAACCCCTCCCCCTTATCTGCTGCCAAAAGTAAACGTTTTTCGCCCTCGGAAAGATAAAATACTTCCGCGACCCTATCTATTGCTGCCGGGTGCTGTTTTAACAGAATTTGAATTGATGAGTTGCTAACAACAGCGTGCCCATACTCTGACTTTAGGAAATCATCAACATCCTGGGTAATTGTAGTAAGTCCCAAATAGTATTTACGGGCGCGTTTTGCAATTCCATACAAAAATTGTGCGCTATCCTTATTTTGCATCAAATACCACGCCTCTTCGATTATCAGTAACCTTTTCCGCAGGTCTTTTCTGGTTCGTGTCCAGATAAAGTCCAAAATCATGTAGAAAGCGATTGGTCGTAAAGTGTCCTCAAAATTTTTCGTTGAAAACACATTCATTTTTGAACCAAAATTAATATTAGATTGCTGATCGAAAATTCCAGCCATAGATCCTTTAATAAACTTTTCAAGTCTGTCGGCCATGCTTCTGGCTTCGGGTTCGGAGGCTCCGAGCAGCACTTTGTACAAGTCTTCCATAACCGGCGGCTCGATACTTTGCTGTGTGTCGGGATCTGGTGTAATACCCTTCAAACGATAAGTTTCAATTAAGGCCCTATCCAAAATAGCATCTTCAGTCGGACTCAAATCCCCCAACATCAGCCTCAACAGTGTGTGAAGAGAAAGAAGCTTTTGTCCAAGTTCGTTTTCCCCTTCAACTGCGATTCCGGATAAATCAAACGGGTTTATTTTCGAGGGTGAGTTGGCCGAGAAGTCTATGTAATTTCCACCCAATGCCTCACAAATAGGTTTATACTCCTCTTCAGGGTCGACAATCAGAATTTCAGAACCAAAAATTATTGATCTAATAACCTCAAGTTTTACCATGTAAGATTTTCCAGCCCCCGATTTTGCAAAAACAACCGTGTTAGCATTTTCCAACGAAAAGCGGTCAAAAATTATTAATGATCCGTTATGTTTATTTAACCCATACATAATCCCGCTGTCAGAAGTTAGGTCAGAGGAGGTAAACGGAAAGGTTGTGGCTAGGCTTGTGGTGTCCATGTTTCTTGTTACAAGAAGCTTATCCACGGCGGCGGGGATTGAGGATTGTAACCCCTGCTCCATTTGTAAAGTTGCGTTCTTTGAAATTAAAAGTAGCGACCCCAAAGTTCCTTCCAATTGTTTGGTTATATTTTCGAGTTCCTCCAAACTTTCAGCGGGAATCGTTATATAAAATGAGAATTGAAAGAACTTTTCGACACCTTTTACCAGCTGTTCTTGTAGTGAGTTAGCGTCTTCCAAAGCGGCAGTTACCACAGGGTCAGCAATCTTTCCCCTCTCTGCATCAGAATGGACGGTTGCTTCCAGCTCTGTTATTTTTCTTTTTAAATCATCCAATACCCCCTGTGATTTAACCGGATAATAAAACATAGAGATATCCAGAGAGTGGTCAAAGTTGATTATAGGTGAAAGCCAGTTTGCTCCAACAAATCTTGGATAACCGGAAACAAATAAAGTTCTATAGTAAATATTTCCAACTTTAACGTGGTTAAAGTCCACTTCTATTGCTGAGGGGGCAATTATGTCTTTTATGTCTACCATTCCCCTTCCCAACACCTCCCCAGCTGAAGTACCAGGTTTTGGTTGGGCCTGCTCTTGGTCACCGATTAGTTTCTTTGGTCCCTTCTTTCCTATTGTTAGTTTAGGTAGGTTTATTTTCATCTATTCCTCTAAGATTGCTGGTTCGACCAGCGCTGTTTTATAATCTCCAATGCTTGTTCTAACCCTTTGACTTTGCGCTGTTGCGGGGTTGTAGAAGTCAAAGTAAAGTTCGACTATCTCTTGTGTGTTTAGTTGCCTAGCCTTTATCCCAAGCCTGTTAAACTCCCCGATTAAATGCTCAACTTTTGGAAGAAGATCCGGCTTAGCCCTCAATAGCGCCTGTTCAACATTCACCTTCACCCTTTTTGTGTGCATTCCAAGCAACCTTCCAATCCAATCAAACGGCGAGGAGCCAAGTTCCTGATATTTTGCACTCCCAGAGGGCACTACAACGTAGAATTTTTTATCTAAAACATCATTTACTTTTATTATCTCCTGAATATACTTTCTGTAGGATTGCGCCTGCTGTTTCAAAAGAGGATCAGTAAGAGAGCGTTCAGTCTGAACAACTTTTGTTAAATAATTCGAAATATCCACCCTTTTTGATCTTATTACAACTTGCATCGGAAAAGTGATTGAGTTTAAAAGCATTGAAAATGCTGCGATGAGGGCATCCTGTTCTATTTCAGAAAGTAGTGCAAAGTTCACAGCTGTTGTTGTTATGACAGCAGCCACGTCCCCACTTTTCAGCACTACCAAGTCGTCCTTTATGTCCTCCATATCCAAGTGCTCTTGTGTAGTTGATTTAATTTCTGGAATAGTCATGCGTTATACTACCTTTCCGTCGAGAGTCAAAGGCGAAATAATCTGGCCTCTTGCCTCAACGTCAATTATATCAAAAGAATACCCACTTTCGTTGTTTACATCAGCAATAATTTTGTAATGCCCGTTTGGTAGCGGGTTTGTAATAGAAAACTGTCCCAAGGCATTTGTTTTTATAGCACGTATAGGATCGTTGTGGGCGTTTTTAATTATAAGAAGAATATTTTGCAAACCTTTGTTTTTAACATCTCTCACAACTCCAGCTACTACGTTTGGAATTGTGGTTTCTGGGGGTTTTGCCTCTACCGCTCTCTCGGCCAAAGTTTTGTTTGTGTCTTCTTTTACGGTTAAGTCTGACTGCGCATCTTTGGTTGCGGCGACTTGTTTCAAGAACTCTTTAAGTTGTTGGGCTTTTTCCTCGGCGCTTTGTTCTGCCTCAATTTCCTCAACAGGTCTAATTATTCTTTCTCCCCGAATAGGTAGAACTATGCTCCCATCGCTCGAAAGAAGGTTGGTAAATTTTCTTCCCGTGTGCCTATCTGGTGTTATTAGTGAAAGCGGCACAGACGGTGTTTGTGAAGGTGGAAATCTCAAACCCTGCTTTTGTCTTTTTATCTTTCGCGGCTGCTTGCTCGGAATTGCTTTTTGAATTTTTGGGGCCTCCTGGACTGCCGGCTTTTCGGTCGTTGGCTTGGTCTGTTGCTCCTGAAGCTGCTCGTTCTTGTATTCAGGTTCTGGCGTAGGTAGTGATTCAAACTCAAACTGCTCCCCTTCGGTTATAGGCTCATCGAGAGCAACTGTAGTCTGCGCGGCACGCGCAGTTACAAAAGCTGCGTGAACCTTTTCTATATATGCCTGCTCGGGGATGTCTAAAGGGTCAACAATTTGGGTCTCCTGTTGGTATTGAAGATATTGCTCCAGCTTTCGTCTGCTGGCCGTGGGCGCGAGAGTTATTAACTCCTGTTTTACCAAGGCAATGTTTTCATGAAGAAACACTGCTGGAGGTGTGGGTTCCTTCCGCCAAACCTTTTGACTTTCTGTGTAAACTGCGGTAAAAAAATTAACCAACCACTCATCCAAGCCCCTATCTTCTACAGGTATAAAAGCAAATCCCAGCCCAAGGAGAAGCGAACCTACTATTGCGGGCCAGCGAAGAACAGCGGGAAGGTTAACGTAATAGGCCCCATACGCAATCGCACAAAAAATAAGCAGATAAAAGAACTGACGCATGGTCAGGTCTCCTATGAGTTTAAACTCAACCTGCATTATGTTCTGTGGAACAGCGTGTTGCTGATTTATTTTGGGTCCGTCTCGTGGGGGCATGTGCACCTATTATAAGCGAAGATGGGATTTTTTGAAGGGGAGACTCTAAAAGCGAGAATTATTTTCTTCTTGTCGGTTTTTTAGGTTCCAAGAAAGCTTCTTCAAGACGGCCCGGTATTTTGGTGGATTCAATCAAAATCCACAGACCCAAGAGCGGGGCGGAAAAGGCCACGAAGGTAGCAGTGCCGAGTTGGCTAAGTATGTAGCCTATATCCCAGCTAAGATTTATGTTGAAAAAAGAAGACCACGCGGATCTCATTATAAAGAAGGCAAAATGGAGTCCAAAATACATTGCAGGTATAGACACAACTCGCACAGCTAACAGTTTAAACCAATTTACGGTAAGAGCTTCGTTTCCAGGTATGGCCCCAAACGCAAATGTCAAAGGCGCGCTCACAATAGATATTATTATTTTTAGCGTTATTATGAGTCCTTTTATTGCAATAATAAACCACAAAATAAGCCAAATAATGCCAAAACCAATGAATACAAATGCGGCAACGCCCCCTGTGGCTATGGTGATCCCTATAAGCATTAAAATAACAACAACATCCGAAACCAAACCAACCCAGCCAAGGCTTGCATTTAGGTCATTAAAAATTGCCCCAGGTACCACGTTAAGAGGGCCTGTAAGTGAGGCAGCCAGCGCGCCGATTGGGTAACTGAACGTAATCAGTATTAAGGCGAGCACTACCCTCGGTAGGGCGTTTTGTACGGTTACGTTTACTCGTGGGCTAAGCTCCTTCCTCGTCATAATCATTATGCCGATTACAAGCATAGCTACAGCCAGAGCTCCGTATGCTAAGTTTCTGGTTACCACCCATACCTTAAGTATATGGTCGAGTAGAGGTTGGTTTTTATAGAGTGTTTTGTCTTGCGCAAACGCCGTATTTTTTAGAAGAGGTATCCTTTGTGCCGTGTAGTTTATATAGTAGGCCAAGCTAACCGGAGCGGGAGTTTTAAATGCGGCCTCATTGGTCAAAGTTGTAACTCCCATAAGCGTGCCTGAAGTTCTTGTGTACCTCGACGGGTCGCCGAGACCTTGACACTCCGGTGAAAACCCCCCAAGTCCAAATCTGCTTACGAAGTCTGATATGCATGCGTGTAACTGTCCAAGAGAGTACCCAGTTGCTAATGTGACTGGATAAAGCATGGACGATAAGAAAAGATTGGAGGATGTGCTGCTAATGTCAATATTAGGGTGGGCCTTCCGGTTGTTGTAATATATGCACTCCTCTGGATTGTTGTTTGGTGTGTCACATGGGTCTCCAGCACCTTGAGCAAAAACTGGCAACGGAGTGCTGATTACCAGCACAGAAGTTATAAGGAAAACGGACAGTATCTTTTTAAACCTCAGTTTCATACGCTCTAATTTTTTCACATAATCTCACTTTATTCAACATAGATCTTTGCTATTTATGCTCAGTACCGTTAAAATTTTTTCATGGCTTCAGGAAACCCACTCTACCCCGGCTATTATCCCGGCACACCTCAAATAAGAAGACCTCAAGGCGGAGGCCCCCCCAAACCATATTACGATCCAACCGCCCTACAGAAAATTTTGGAGTTGGAAATTGATACGGCAATCGAACCTATTGTCGGGGTGCCCAGGTGGTTTAAGGAAAGGCTTGTTGAGGATCTCAAATCCAGCTTGAAAAAATTTGTGTCCCCGGCCGGCGAAGATTATTCCGGTGCGGAAGCGCAACAGTTAGCAGCAATGTACAGCGCTGGGGAGTTGGAAGAAATGCCCGGCGTTTCTGGCATAGAGTTTAATTTCAATCCTGTGGATTGGATCACGAGCCCTTCCAAACAAATTACTAATTTCGCTAGAGATGCTGCGAAAAACGTTTTTAATTGGGATGACTTTCAGCAACGAAGAGAAAATGAGTTTTGGGAAAACTTGTTACACGGCAAACCCGCACAAAGTAGGATCGACTCTTGGTTTAGAGGGATGGCAGTAGGAGAGGCTCCCACACTAAGTCTCAGAGGTTATGGCGTTGTTACAAAAAGGCAGAAGGACGATTTTTTTGGAAACAAATATATTCAGACTGCCGATGTTTACGAGGAGGCAGCTCAGGGATTTATTGATGCGATGGCCGGTGCCAAATCTGTTATATCAAGGGGAAAAACTTACGGGAAATGGCAAGGTAAGGTACTTACCGCAGTCAGGGAAGACATTGGTAGATATTTAGATCCTAAAAACACAGACCCTGCGATACGTGCGGTTGCGAACACCCTTAGTGCTACGGAAAAAGGAGCCTTGGAGGCCCTTACCCTCCAAGCTGACCTTACTAACAAATCAGCGGAAGTTATGTCCAAACTTACAAAGGTTACTGAGTCTGTGGACAAAGTTATCACTTCTGGAGCTTCCGTCGCAGACATCCAAAGCAAGCTCGGCTCCTTGTCGAGAAATGTTTCTGATGCCGAGGAAATTATTAATAAGATAAATCAAGGAGGAAGCACCGGTCAAATGGTGATTTCCGTAGAGGTAGAAAAAAGAATCAAAGATATAGAGGACAACATTAACTACATCAAAGGAAATATCTTGAATGTAGATCCAACCACCCCCAACTTTTCACCAAAAGTTTTTAGATCCGTCGTGGAGGGTCAGAGATCATCTATGATCACCGGCAACCTTTTCGTAAACAAAGGCGGGGTTCTTAGGGCTGGTACGGTGAGTAATTTGGCAACAGAAGTAATAGAAAAGGAACTGCTTAACGAAAATTCCGCAGCAAGCAGAGCTATGAGAAAGCTGGGTATGCGGGGACCGGAGGCTACAAGAAGACTAGCTGTTATAGCAAACACAAGAAGAGACCAAGAAGTACTAATTGATTTTCTTGACTCTGTTTCTAAAGGTACCGTCTTAAAAACACACCTTTGGACGTTATTTATAAAGCCTCGAGTTATGGCGTGGACACCTGCTTACACGGCAGAAAAGTTTTTAGAGAAAACATTTTTCTTTGGGGCCTCTATACCTAACGATGCCAAGACATTTGATGAGGGGTATGGGTTTTTCAAGAACATGGTTAAGGGAAAGGGTGCGTTTAAGAACATGGTTGAAATTAATGGGCTTGATTCAGGGTTAAACCCATTGTTCAAAATTAAGTTCCAAGGCGACGAAATGTTTCACGTGCCCAAGGCGTTTTTGGGTTTTGCAGATAAGGCGAACGAAATAAGATTTATTGATGCAATAAGAGATTCCAAAAGCAAAACGGACCTTTTACATTTTTTTAATGGGAGGTTTGCTGCTTCGGGAGTTCAACCAGGAGTGACGGCGACCTTTCCAAATCTTCCTGAAGGTATGCCTAAAGCTTTGGTGCTAAAGTTCAGAAAGTTTTTATATGAGCACAGAGCTGAATTTGGCAATCTTACACAAGAAGGCCTCCTTTTCGATGCGAAGGGATTACTTATTACAACAGGGGCGGATGGCGAGCATAACTTTGCTATAATTCACGCTTTTATTAATGGAATTGGGGAAAGAGAGCGTAAAGGTTATTTCGTAAGCATCACAAGTAAATATTCCGGTTGGTTGGAAAAGATTACACAAAAGCTCAACCACGTACAAAATAAAGTTTATAGTCGTCTAAGTCCAATCATAGGACGAATAACCTACCCAATTACTGTTATAACACAGCGAGTTGTCGATGTGCTTACTACGGCAATCATGGGTGCTTTGGAAGCCGTTTCCGCCGGAGCAGCTGTAGTGCTCGCACCCATTGTTAAATTAATCGTGAAGTTTGTGGTTGCGGCGGTAGCCAGATCAATTGCGCGTTTTGGTAGCTCCATTGGAAAGGCCATTCTCAAATTTGATTTCTCCGAAATATTTGAACAAGCGGCAGAGGCCCGTGAGAGGTCTTTAAAAACAACAGTTATACTTTTATCTATACCACTCCTTCTTGTTGGTTTAATATTTTTCATCGTTTTTGGAGGCATGTCAGCTATTCTCTCTACAATTTCTCCAACAGACCCAACTAGAGGCGCTGTTGCAATAGACATTGATGGAGGCGTAATAAGTGATTACGAGGGAGGTTCTGCAGTAGACATAGACTGCTTTACGTTTGTGGATTCTACCAGCACAATTACGATTGGCGGAAGCACCTATCACTTAAAAGCTTGGGATCAAAATCAAGTGAGTGGTGTTTTTGCCTCTGCTATAGCCGCACTGCAATCAAGAAGCGGAGCTTATTTAGGTAAGCTGTGTGCCGCAGGCTCAATCACTTTATTAAGGGCTTCGGATACGCCAGGCAACTGCGCTCACGTAAGTGCCTCAGATGAGATAGTTTATACAGACCAGTGTAGCTATTCCACACAAACCTATGTTGATTACTTGTTTGCCCACGAAACAGGACACGTTTACGATGGGAGAAATGCTGACATTTACGGACTTTTTGAGAGCTATGTTTATGGGGAGCCTAAGATACCTACCTACTCTTTATCCTGCGGGGGTGGGCAATCCGTCAGTGAAGACTTTGCTGAAACAATAGGAGTAACCATTGGTGTTAATAACGACTGTGCGCCAGCGTACACTTTAAATTGGGCAAACCATCCAAAGCATCTAGAGTTTGCCAGAAACTATTTGTTTAATTAGTGTGAGAATAATATATGTTAAGAAACCTACTAAATAAATATAAAAGCGCCATAATATTACTTTTCCTTATAACGCTTTTGTTCTTTTCCGCAATCTTTTTAAGTGGAGAAGATCCGTCCCAACAGCCCATCCCGGTCCCATTTGTTAAAGAAAGTCGTTCCGAGGAGAAGAATGTGTGGAACGATTTGCTTCCAGGAACATCGGCTGTGTTTGCGTTGAGATGGAAACGCGTGAGGCCGTTGATTCCGTAAACCAGGGCAGGAGGCGGTATACGGGCACGCTTAGACCAGAGTTCGGCTTTGTCGGCCATGTCTCCGACCTCCCCCTGAAAGGGGATACCCTCGACAAGGAGCTCGATTCCGACAGGGGCGAGCAGGCGGCCGTAGCGACAATTCTTGCCAGTATTGCCTCAAGTCAGGCGTAATCCCTGCGCTTTTCTTCAAGGCTGCCAACTATAGTCAGCGGCGCGCCTTTCCCCACATGCAGGATGCTTCCAATTGTGAATTCATATTTTATGTGCTCGCCATCAACGTATATTGCCCCTTCCCTTGTAAGCGACTTTACCGCCAGTCCTTCGGCAAGCGCTGTTTTCTCCCCCCTTATTCCCCTGGAGAAATATTGCATTGCGCTTGAACCAAGCGGCATTACAATCCCTCCTTCATTGTACATCCAGGCAGTTGAGCCTGCTGCGGTGCATACGAGCAGCCCGCTGCTTTTCACACGCTTCTCGTCCGATGCGCCATCTTCCCTGGCTGCAGTTAAAACATACCACATCATTGCTGCCGGGTTTGTGTGCGCAACAAGTATGTCGTTAA
>Ga0209542_10019493_pt1 | contig 10852 bp, 10 predicted proteins | sample RifCSPhighO2_01_FD_184028 | JGI IMG/M metagenome (GOLD analysis project Ga0209542, IMG submission 184028) | Soil microbial communities from Rifle, Colorado - Rifle CSP2_plank highO2_0.1 (SPAdes) (version 2) | ecosystem: Environmental > Terrestrial > Deep subsurface > Rock core/Sediment ...
AAGCGGTGTACCAGTCACCATCAATATTGAATGTCAGACCGCATTCGCGAGCAGGCTCGCTCCCACAGGGGGATTGTGTTCACAAGGTATTGCCTTTCGGTCGAAGGCCTCTGTCACTGATTCGCGGCCGCTCCGGCTCTGGCTCCGCCAACGGCTCGCACACCTGAATTTGCGTGAGGCAACGCTTGGCCAGCTCCTGATACTCACGAGTACCCGCCTGCTTCCACGCCACTTCCTGATCGCTAAGCATGCGTTTGACACTCGCCGGCGCGCCCATGACCAATGATTGCTCGGGGCATTCGAACCCGGCCTTGACGAACGCCGCCGCCGACACGAAAGACCGCGGGCCGATACGTGCGTTGTCCATCACCACCGCATTCATCCCCACCAGCGCGTCGGCGCCGATCCGGCAACCGTGCAGCACGGCACCGTGGCCGATGTGGCCATTGCGCTCGACCACGGTGTCGCTGTCGGGGAAGCCGTGCATCACGCAGGTGTCCTGAATGTTGGCGCCCTCCTCCAGCACGATCCGCCCGAAATCACCGCGCAGGCTGGCCAGCGGCCCTACATAACAGTGGGGGCCAATGATCACGTCACCGATCAACACGGCGGACGGATGCACATAGGCGCTCGGGTCAACCACCGGGGTCAGGCCATCAAGGCTGTAGCAGGTCATGGGAGGTTCCTTGGCAAAGCGATGCAAATATTGACTTATTTTGTATCACGTCGCTTTTACCAGCACAAAGACTAAAAAGCGTATCACTTGATAGCGGCGTTCCAACGGGGTGCATTTCAATCGCCACAGCCCGCGACAGCACCAATAAAATCAATGCTCATAGCGTAATTTTCTGCTTCATGCAGACCACCTTCAGAAATCATAAATCTGACAATAGGACACATTAATTCGTTTTTTATGTTGATTTTACGTATCACGTTATAGGTATACTCCGGCAAAACCGGCCCCTGCGGCCGATCCAATAACAAGCCGGCCTCAGCGCCGAGCGTTCACCGTGAGGGCATCCGCCATGCCTCAAACCCTTGCCGTCGAATTCATCGAGCCTGGCGTACGCCTGATTACCCTGCAGCGCCCACAAGCGCTGAACGCCCTGAACACCCAGCTGCTGGGTGAGCTGGCTGATGAGTTGAGCATCGCCCAAGCCGACCCCAAGACCCGTGCCGTGGTCATGACCGGCAGCCGCAAGGCCTTCGCCGCCGGTGCCGACATCAAGGAAATGGCCGAGCGCGATCTGGTCGGCATCCTCGATGACCCGCGCCAGGCCTCATGGCAAGCCATCACCCGCTTCAACAAACCGCTGATCGCCGCCGTCAACGGCTTCGCCCTCGGCGGCGGCTGCGAACTGGCCATGCACGCCGACATCATCATTGCCGGCGAAGATGCGCGCTTCGGCCAGCCGGAAATCAACCTCGGGATCATGCCCGGCGCGGGTGGCACCCAACGCCTGCTGCGCGCCGTCGGCAAATCCATGGCCATGCAGATGGTCCTGAGCGGCGAGCCGATTGACGCTCGCCAGGCCCAGCGCGCCGGCCTGGTCAGCGAAGTCACCCAGCCTGAATTCACTGTCGATCGCGCGCTGCAGGTTGCCCGCCAGATCGCCGCCAAGGCACCGCTGGCGGTACGCCTGGCCAAGGAAGCGCTGCTCAAGGCCATGGACACCGATTTGGCAAGCGGCCTGCGCTTCGAGCGTCATGCCTTCACCGTGCTGGCCGGCACCCGCGACCGCGACGAAGGCATTGCCGCCTTCCAGGAAAAACGCACACCGACTTTCACCGGCCAGTAACCCGGTTACCCGCCTTACGAATTCCAAGAGAGCGCCAAGACCATGAACTTCGAACACATCCTGTTTTCCATCGAGGCCGGCGTCGCCCTGCTCAGCCTCAATCGCCCGGATCAGCTCAACAGCTTCAACACCCAGATGCATGGCGAAGTGAAGGAGGCGCTCAAGCAGGTGCGGCAGAACCCCGACGTGCGCGTGCTGCTGCTGACCGGCGAAGGCCGTGGCTTCTGCGCAGGACAAGACCTGAGCGACCGCAATGTCGCACCAGGCAGTGCCGTACCGGACCTGGGCGAGTCCATCGAGAAGTTCTACAACCCGCTGATCCGCCAACTGCGTGACTTGCCGATGCCGGTGATTTGCGCGGTCAACGGCGTGGCCGCTGGCGCTGGCGCCAACATCCCACTCGCTTGCGACCTGGTGCTGGCAGCGCGCTCGGCCAGCTTCATCCAGGCCTTTTGCAAGATCGGCCTGATCCCTGATTCCGGGGGTACCTGGACCCTGCCGCGCCTGGTCGGCATGGCCCGAGCCAAGGCACTGGCCCTGCTCGGCAATCGCCTGAGCGCCGAACAGGCCGAGCAATGGGGGCTGATCTACCGCTGCGTGGAAGACGCCGAACTGCGCAATGAAGCATTGAAACTGGCGCAACACCTGGCCACCCAGCCGACCTACGGCCTGGCGCTGATCAAACGCAGCCTGAACGCCAGCATGAGCAACAGCTTTGATGAACAGCTGGAACTGGAGCGTGACCTGCAACGGCTGGCCGGGCGCAGCGAGGACTACCGCGAAGGCGTCGGCGCCTTCATGGAAAAACGCACCCCAAGCTTCAAGGGACGTTGAGTCATGAGCGCATTGAACACTTCTGCACGCATCGCCGTGATCGGCGCCGGCGCCATGGGTGCCGGCATTGCCCAGGTCGCGGCGCAGGCCGGGCATCCGGTGTTGCTGCTGGACAATCGCCCCGGCGCTGCGGCCCAGGCCATTGAAGGCATCGATCGGCAACTGGGCAAACGGGTCGAGAACGGCAAGCTGCCCGCCGAGTCGCGCAGCGCAACCATCGCCCGCCTGCAGGCCGTGGAAGCCATCGAAGCCCTGGCCGATTGCGATTTGATCATCGAGGCCATCGTCGAGAACCTCGAGGTCAAGCGCGCGCTGTTCCGCCAGCTGGAAGGCATCTGCAGCGCGCAGTGCATCCTGGCGAGCAATACTTCGTCGCTGTCGATCACCAGCATTGCAGCGCAGCTGCAACACCCGCAACGCCTGCTCGGCCTGCACTTCTTCAACCCGGCGCCCGTCATGGCGCTGGTGGAAATCGTCTCGGGGCTGGCCAGCGATCCGGCTTTGGCCGAGTGCCTGTACGACACCGCCAAGGCGTGGGGCAAAAAACCGGTGCACACCCGCTCCACGCCGGGCTTCATCGTCAACCGCGTGGCCCGGCCGTTCTACGCCGAAAGCCTGCGCCTGCTGCAGGAAGGTGCCGCCGATTGCCCAACCCTGGATGCGCTGATGCGCGAGGCCGGGGGCTTTGCCATGGGCGCCTTCGAGCTCACCGACCTGATCGGCCATGACGTCAACTATGCCGTGACTTGCTCGGTGTTCGACGCCTATTACCAGGACACGCGCTTTCAGCCGTCGCTGATCCAGAAAGAGCTGGTAGACGGTGGACGACTGGGACGCAAGAGCGGACAGGGTTTCTACGCTTACGCCCAAGGCGCCGAGCGCCCGCAAGCGGCTGAAATCAGCAGTGCGGCGACCGTCGATGGTTGCGTTGCCGAAGGTGACCTGGGGTTCGCCCAAGGCCTGCTCGGGCGTCTGCAAGCGCAAGGCGTTGAAGTCCTCCAGCGAGATGGCCGCGGTTTGCTGCGCGTGGGTGATGCCGTGCTGGCCCTGAACGACGGACGCATGGCCTGTCAGCGAGCCCGGGAAGACGGGTTGCGTAACCTGATTCTGCTGGATCTGGCGTTCGACTATGCCAAGGCCCAACGTATCGCTATCAGCCATGCAGCCGGCATTGATCCGCTGGCACTCGAACAAGGCGTTGCACTGCTGCAACGGGCCGGGCTCAAGGTCAGCCTGCTCAGCGACAGCCCGGCCCTCGCCGTCCTGCGCACCGTGGCGATGCTCGCCAACGAGGCCGCCGACGCCTTGTTGCAAGGCGTGGCCTCGGCCGCCGACATCGATCTGGCGATGCGCGCCGGGGTCAATTATCCCCAAGGCCCGCTGGCCTGGGCCGATGCCGTGGGTCTGCCGCACATCCTCAATACGCTGGACAACCTGCAAGCCGCTTATGGCGAAGAACGCTACCGGCCATCGTTGCTGCTGCGCCGCCGCGTAGCCGAAGGGAGAAACTTCCATGACTAACCACGAAGCGATGAACCTGGCCAGCGACTGCGCGCAAGCGTTGTTCCAGCGCGACAACGCCAGCCAGGCCATGGGCATGCGCCTGCTGTCCGCCGGCCCAGGCTCCGCTCGCGTGGGCATGACCGTGCGCGAAGACATGGTCCAGGGCCACGGCACCTGCCACGGCGGCTACCTGTTCGCCCTCGCCGACTCGGCATTTGCCTTTGCCTGCAACAGCTACAACGAAGCCACCGTGGCCATCGGCTGCAGCATCGACTACATCGCCCCGGCGCGCCTGGGCGACACGCTCAATGCCGACTGCATCGAGCAAAGCCGCTCCGGGCGCACCGGCAACTACGACGTACGCATTGAAAACCAGCAGGGCCAGTTGATCGCCCTGTTCCACGGCAAGTCCTACAAAGTGCGCGGCTCGGTGCTGGCGCAGGAGACCCCCAATGAATGACGCCCTGATCATCGACGCCGTTCGCACCCCGATCGGCCGCTACGCCGGAGTGCTGAGCAGCGTGCGTGCCGACGACCTCGGCGCGGTGCCACTGCGCGAACTGCTGCGTCGCCACCCGCAAGTGGACTGGAACACGGTGGACGATGTGATCTACGGCTGCGCCAACCAGGCCGGCGAAGACAACCGCAACGTCGCACGCATGTCGGCACTGCTGGCCGGGTTGCCGGTCAGCGTACCCGGCACCACCCTCAATCGCCTGTGCGGCTCCGGGCTGGATGCGGTCGGCACCGCAGCGCGGGCGATTCGCAGTGGCGAAACCGGGTTGATGCTGGTCGGTGGCGTTGAATCGATGTCCCGCGCCCCACTGGTGATGGGCAAGGCCGAACAGGCGTTTTCCCGCGCGGCCGAGATCTTCGACACCACCATCGGCTGGCGTTTCGTCAATCCGCTGATGAAAAAGACGTACGGAATCGACTCCATGCCGGAAACGGCAGAGAACGTTGCCGAACAGTTCAATATCTCCCGCGCCGATCAGGACGCCTTCGCCCTGCGCAGCCAGCAACGCGCCGCCGCTGCCCAGGCCAACGGACGCCTGGCGAAAGAAATCGTCGCGGTGGAAATTCCCCAGCGCAAAGGCCCGGCCAAAGTGGTCGAGCACGACGAGCACCCACGCGGCGACACAACCCTTGAGCAGTTGGCCAAACTGGGCACGCCATTCCGCGAGGGCGGCAGCGTTACCGCCGGCAATGCCTCGGGCGTCAACGACGGTGCCTGCGCGCTGTTGCTGGCAAGCTCCGAAGCTGCCAAACGCCACGGCCTGATCGCTCGTGGCCGGGTGGTGGCGATGGCGACCGCTGGCGTCGAGCCGCGCATCATGGGTATCGGTCCGGTCCCGGCCACCCGCAAGGTGCTGGAGGTTGCAAACCTGAGCCTGGCGGACATGGACGTGATCGAGCTCAACGAAGCCTTTGCCGCCCAGGGCCTGGCCGTCCTGCGCGAACTGGGCCTGAGCGACACCGACCCACGGGTCAACCCCAACGGCGGCGCCATCGCCCTGGGCCACCCGTTGGGCATGAGTGGCGCTCGCCTGGTCACCACCGCCCTGCATGAACTGGAGGAGCGCAATGGCCGCTATGCCCTGTGCACCATGTGCATCGGCGTCGGCCAAGGGATCGCGCTGATCATCGAGCGTCTACCCCACTAAAGAATCGCGATTCCCGGGGAGCCGAGAGGTATCCTTGGGGCATGCACTCAAAGCCCCTGCCTGCAGGGACTGGACACAAAAACAATTCGAGTGAACACATGAACATGCCAATTGCCCGAGCCGTGCTAGATCCCGTGCTGGACCCGCTGGAAACCGCCAGCATCGACGAGCTGCGCCAACATCAGCTGGAGCGCCTGCGCTGGAGCCTGAACCACGCCTACAACAATGTGCCGCTATACCGTCAGCGTTTCGATGCCCTGGGCGTGCACCCGGACGACATCAAGTCCCTCGACGACCTGGCGAAGTTCCCCTTCACCACCAAGTCCGACCTGCGCGACAACTACCCCTACGGCATGTTTGCCGTGCCGATGCATGACATCGTGCGCCTGCACGCATCCAGCGGCACCACCGGCAAACCGACCGTGGTCGGCTACACCCAGAACGACATCGACACCTGGGCCAATGTGGTGGCGCGCTCCATCCGCGCGGCGGGTGGCCGGCGTGGCGACAAGGTACACATCTCCTACGGCTACGGGCTGTTCACCGGCGGCCTCGGTGCGCACTACGGCGCCGAACGCCTGGGTTGCACGGTGATCCCGATGTCCGGCGGCCAGACCGAAAAACAAGTGCAGCTGATCAAGGATTTCCAGCCGGACATCATCATGGTCACGCCGTCCTACATGCTCAACATCGCCGACGAGATCGAGCGCCAGGGCATCGACCCGCACAAACTGGCCCTGCGCCTGGGCATCTTCGGCGCCGAGCCATGGACCGCCGAGCTGCGCAGTGCCATCGAGCAGCGCCTGGGCATCACCGCGCTCGACATCTACGGTCTCTCGGAAATCATGGGGCCCGGTGTCGCCATGGAATGCGCCGAGACCAAGGACGGCCCGACCATCTGGGAAGACCACTTCTACCCGGAAATCATCGACCCGGTCACCGGCGAAGTGCTGCCGGACGGGCAGATGGGCGAACTGGTGTTCACGTCCCTGAGCAAAGAAGCGCTGCCGATGATCCGCTATCGCACCCGCGACCTGACGCGCCTGCTGCCGGGCACTGCGCGGCCGATGCGGCGGATCGACAAGATCACCGGGCGCAGCGACGACATGCTTATCATCCGCGGGGTCAACGTGTTCCCGACGCAGATCGAGGAGCAAGTACTGAAAATCAAACAGCTTTCCGAGTGCTACGAGATCCATCTGTATCGCAACGGCAACCTGGACAGCGTTGATGTGCATGTCGAGTTGAAGGCCGAGCACCAGCACCTGAGCGAAGAACAGCAAAAGGCCGTTTGCGGGGAGCTCGGCAAACACATCAAGACCTACATCGGGATCAGTTCGCGAATCGTCCTGCAGCCTTTCCATTCGATCAAGCGATCCGAGGGCAAGGCCTGCCACGTCGTGGATAAACGCCCTAAAGCATGACTGCTGCACCCCTTTGAGCCCCGCTAATGCGGGGCTTTTTTTGCCCCTGTGGGAGCGAGCCTGCTCGCGATGGACGTCAACGATGACGCTTGCTGCCTGGCACCCCGCGTTGTTCTTGCTTCCATCGCGAGCATGCTCGCTCCTACAGGAGTCGAGTGCATCCACAAAAGTCAGGTCGCCTTCGCGAGCAAGTTAGGCTTCGCGCGGCCGACAGCCATCCATCATTTATTCCGAAAAACTGTCAGCTTTGACAGTAGCCAAAGATCACTGCCAGGCGTGTAGTTCAACAACACTTGGCATCCGGGCTGGCTGATCGCTCCGGAACAGGAGCCCTCCATGCCGGAAACCAACCCACCACAGTCCGTGCAAATCGTACAAACTCAATTGCCCGATTTTGTTCAGGCACGAATCGAAAGCCTCTCTGTCAGATGCGCCAATCAGCATTGGGGAGATCAGCATTTGCTGCACGGTGCAACGCCCGGTCCCGACGCACTGCATCTGTCGAGTAACGACTACCTCTGCCTGGCGACAGAGCCTCCACTGATCGAAGCTCACGCTCGTGCGGTCCTTCAGACACGACACCAGCTTTTAATGTCTGCCGCGTTTCTCCACGGTGACACGCCCATGTCCAGGCTGGAGCAACGCCTGGCGCATTTCATAGGCGCACAAGACAGCATCCTTTGCCAGTCAGGCTGGGTCGCCAATGTAGGGTTGCTGCAGGCCATTGCCAATAAGGACATCCCCGTCTATCTGGATATCCAGGCGCACATGTCCCTTTGGCAGGGAGCGCAGGCAGCGGGTGCGCGCCCGATTGCATTCGCGCACAACGACGCTGCCCATGCGCAGCGGCAGATAATGAAAAACGGTCGGGGCGTCATTGCCGTCGATGCGATCTACAGCACCAATGGCAGTCGTTGTCCGTTGGAGGACTTCGCCGAGGTCGCCCAACGCCATAATTGCGCCTTGGTCGTCGACGAATCCCACTCACTTGGAACCCATGGGCCACAGGGTGCCGGACTGGTCGCTCAGCATCGACTCTCAGACAGGGTCCATTTTCAAACAGCCAGCCTGGCCAAAGCATTTGCCGGCCGTGCCGGCCTTATTACTTGTCCAGTCGGCTTCAAAGACTACTTTGCCATGGAGTCCTATCCGGCAATTTTCAGCTCCAGCCTGCTTGATCACGAGCTGACATGGTTTGAAGAGGCAGCGGACTTTCTACAACACGCCGATGAGCGTCGCAGCAGGCTGCATGCGATATCACATCGAGTCAGGACTGCCCTCGCGGAGTTGGGTTATGACGTAAGTGCCGGAACCGAACAGATCATTGCCCTGGAGTCCGGACTTGAATCACGGACACTACGCCTGCGAGATGCACTGCAAACACGAGGTATTTTCGGCTCGGTATTCTGCGCGCCTGCAACCGGTCTCAACCGCTCACTGATGCGACTCACAATGAATTGCGGCCTGACTGATGAAGACATTGACCGCCTCATCGGGGCCTGCTCCGAAATGCGAGATGACGTAAGGCTAGACCTGTGGAGAGGCTACTCGCCCGCGCGTAGCGAATAAATGCACAAGCCGCCCGCGACTGGACAAACGTCCTGAAGCATGACTGCTGCCCCCCTTTTCAAGCCCTCCGGATGCGCGGCTTTTTTGCCTTTTCCCCCACGCTGCATGCCCAGTAGGAGCGAGCACGCTCGCGATGGACGTCAACGATAACGCTGGCTGTCTGGCACCCCGCGTTGCTCTTGCCTCCATCGCGAGCACGCTCGCTCCTACAGGGGATTGGGATATCGCCAAACAACCTTTCATCCCAAAGCGATACAAAAACAAATACGACACGTCATTTTCTGTTTGATATTAATTTTTGTATCGCTTATAAAGTTCTCCATGCCCTCGAACAGATTCACGGCGGGAGACCCCCATGTACGCACAGCTCATAGAAACAGGCGTAAAGCGCATAAAAGACCTCTCGGAGATGTCCGATGAGGAGCGTGCCTTCCAGGAAAAAATCGATTCAGAAATCAAGATCGAAGCCAAGAACTGGATGCCAGATGCCTACCGGCAAACCCTGATCCGGCAGATTTCCCAGCACGCCCACTCGGAAATCGTCGGCATGCTCCCGGAAGGCAACTGGGTCACCCGCGCGCCGACGCTCAAACGCAAATTGCAACTGATGGCCAAGATCCAGGACGAAGCCGGTCACGGCCTGTACCTGTACAGCGCCATGGAAACCCTGGGGGCCGACCGCGATGAAGAGATCGCCAAGCTGCACAGCGGCAAGGCCAAGTACTCGAGCATCTTCAATTACCCGACGCTGAACTGGGCCGACATGGGCGCAGTGGGCTGGCTGGTGGATGGCGCGGCCATCGTCAACCAGGTGGTGCTGCAGCGCACCTCCTACGGCCCCTACTCCCGGGCCATGGTGCGCATCTGCAAGGAAGAAAGTTTTCACCAGCGCCAGGGTTACGAAATCCTTTTGACCATGATGCGTCACGGTAACCAGGCGCAGAAGGACATGGTCCAGGACGCGATCAACCGCCTGTGGTGGCCGTCGCTGATGATGTTCGGCCCAAGCGATGAACACTCGCCAAACAGCGCGCAATCCATGGCCTGGAAAATCAAGCGCCAGAGCAACGACGAACTGCGCCAGCGCTTCATCGACCAGACCATCCCGCAGCTGGAACTGCTGGGCTGCACCTGCCCCGACCCGGACTTGAAGTGGAACGCCGAGCGCGGTCACTACGACTTCGGCGAAATCCAGTGGGACGAATTCTACGAAGTGCTCAAGGGCAACGGCCCGTGCAACACCGAACGCGTCGCTACCCGCCGCAAGGCGATTGAAGACGGCGCCTGGGTTCGTGAAGCCGCCGTCGCCCACGCCCGCAAAAAACAAAACAAGAACGCCGCTTGATTGATCTTCGGCGGCTTCCATGCCGCCAAAAGATCGCAGGCTGCGCCAGCTCCTACAGGAGCCGGTGATCCCATGTAGGAGCTGCCGAAGGCTGCGATCTTTTGATCTTCAGCCCCGTCAGCAAAAAACCGAACAGATGTGGAGTAACTGAAATGTCCGAATGGACCCTCTTCGAAGTCTTCGTGCGCAGCAAGCACGGCCTCAACCACAAGCACGTCGGCAGCGTGCATGCCGCCGACACCACCATGGCGATCGAGAACGCCCGCGAGCTGTACACCCGCCGTAGCGAAGGCGTGAGCCTGTGGGTCGTGCCCTCAAAGCTGATCACCGCCTCATCGCCGGATGAGAAAGACCCGCTGTTCGATCCGTCGGACGACAAGGTTTACCGCCATGCCAGCTTCTACGAGCTGCCGGCCGAAGTCGGGCACATGTGAGGTCGACCATGAATAACAAGACCGATCTGATCGAATACCTGCTGCGCCTGGGCGACAGCGCCCTGATCCAGGGCCAGCGCCTGTGCCAGTGGTGCGGCAAGGCCCCGGCGCTGGAAGAAGAGCTGGCACTGATGAACGTCGGCCTCGACTTGATGGGCCAGGCCCGCAACTGGCTGGACTACGCCGCCGAGTTGCTGGACGACGGCCGCGACGCCGACGACCTGGCGTTCCGCCGCGACGAGCGCGCCTATCGCAACCTGCTGCTGGTGGAACAACCTAA
>Ga0209542_10019494_pt1 | contig 10851 bp, 9 predicted proteins | sample RifCSPhighO2_01_FD_184028 | JGI IMG/M metagenome (GOLD analysis project Ga0209542, IMG submission 184028) | Soil microbial communities from Rifle, Colorado - Rifle CSP2_plank highO2_0.1 (SPAdes) (version 2) | ecosystem: Environmental > Terrestrial > Deep subsurface > Rock core/Sediment ...
ACGAAATAGGCAAGAAGATTTCAGAAAAAGAATTTAGTGAAATTAAGATGAAACAACATAAAATAAATCCAAGATGGAATTATACTTTATCAAAAGTTTAAGACTTTATTTTTAGGTTTCCCCTTAGCATCCCGCCCATAGACATAATGAACCGTGGCTCCAGCTTTCAGAAATTCCTCGGCAATCAGCGCGCCCGTCGTGCCGCGGCTGAAATTACCAATATGGCGGACATCATCTACTTTTGAAATTGTCCCTCCGCTAGTTACAATAACTTCAAGCGGCCGTGACATGGTTATGCCTCCAGATGACGTACCTAAAAATTTTTTCTGCTGAGTGCGTTTTACTCTTCATACTGCACCCCCAACGCTTCACAGACGGCATTAACAAGCATCTTTGCCGAAGGAATCTTGGCTTTGTGCTCGCTCAGCCGCGGGGGGATGAAGGTCATGCCATAGTGCGGTGCTTTGTGTAGATTCTCCTGCAAGATGGGGTTGTCATACATAGATTGGTGCATCGTCGGCGCAAGCAGCACGGGAACTTTTTTTCCTAAAGCGCTCGCAACCAGAGTAGTAACGACACTATCGGCTATACCGTTGCAGATGCTATTGATAGTATTGTACGTCGCCGGTGCTACGAGGACCAGATCTTCCAGACAGATGTGCTCCGCCAATCCGCTGAGGTTGCTGACGACCGGCTTTCCCGTAGCCCATTCTAACGCCATTTCTCCGATGAATTGCAGGGCGGTCGGCGTAACGTATGCTTTGACGTCTGCCCCATAGCGGCGGAGATGCCGGGCAATTTTGGGGGTTTCTATCGCTGCAATGCCCCCACTGACGCAGAGAGCGATGGTTTTGCCGTCGAGAGAATTTCCCAGCCGTTCTACCTGCAGGTCGTCATTCAGCATGGTAAAAGCCTCGCTGCATTGTTATAGTAAATATCCGCTTTCTGCTCTGCGGTTAAACCTGCTTTTCGATAAAAGCAATGGCATCTTCGTGCGTCTGCACTGGAAAATCAGAGCCAAAGAGCAAGCGCTTCGAGCCGCACTCTCCGACGAATCTTTTTATCGCTTCGATCGATCCCGGAATTTCTGGGCGGTCATATTTGGAATCGATGAGACCGCTCATGTCCGCATAGAGATTATCATTCGCTTTCACGCTTTCGACGAGGTCGTCAAGGAAAGGCATTCCCATATGCGCAATAATCACTGAAACATCCGGATGGCGTTGCGCTACTTGTTGCACATCCCGGGGAGTGACGGTGTTAGCGATGCTTGCCGGCTCGGGGGTGCGCAGCGCTGTGTAAGGAGAACCGACATGGAACATCAAAAGCAGATATTTCTTTGCGGCCAATCTGGCCACCAGATCCATTTTCTCTGACGCGAGATCGATATGCTGGTAACTCGTATAGATTTTTATCCCCTGTAAGGCATTCTGACCAGCCAACTCTTCTAATTCGTTATAGCCCTGATAAAAATAATGCTCAAAATCGAGGCTGCCAAACATACAGAATTGAGAATGACCGTCATTCCAATCCAATCGATCATTTATCCAATGAAGCAGGCGATAATTGCTGATGCCCGACTGCTTGTGCGGAAAATAGCTCGCTAGGAGGACAGTCTTTTCAATATCGTGCTCCTGCATTTTTGCGGCGATAGCGTCGAGAGAGGCGGAGGCAACCGCCATATTCTCTAATTTCCTCGGCGTGGTGTGGCAATGGATGTCTATTTTTTTCATGGGGAATACCCAAAAGGACCTATGATTGTCCCTCAGACGATGATTTCTTATCAAGACAAAAAACTCGGGAAAGCAGATCGCTGCGCCGGTATGGTGAGATCTCATAATAGAACTTTTCGCCATCACCTTTATCTTGTACAAACCGCCGTATAACATCTTGGTGACGGGCACTGCCGAGAAAGAAAACCCAATAACTCCTATCTCTCTCGGGATTTATCTCAAATAACTTTTCCCACAACTGCGTTTTTTCTATTGGTTGTTCACCAAATAGTTTAATGACTTCACCGGTTTCCGGATAATCACGAAGCCATCCGTCAAGTCCGAGCGGCGTCGTTCTTCGGCTTACTTCTCCCAATAAGTCTGCATGGGCATAAATCTTTCCGGCGAGCAAGGGATATTGCTCTTGCAGATTTCTCCCAGCACCTTTTTCCAGGTAATCCCAGATAGTAATCGCCGCAGCCAATCGTTCAGTATTAGAACCTCTCTCTAAAAGGCCTATGGTGGCATCACATACTAACAGGAGTTTTTTCTCGAGCTCCCCTTTGTCGACAACGTCTATCGCTAAAATTTCTTCCAGCGGAGCATCAAGATAGACGCTCCAATCTCTATTATTCCCGCTCCTCTTCAAATTTTCTGTGCTCATTAGTGTTGTGATCCTCTCTCTTATTCTTGATTTATTCCCAGCAATGATATAAACTATTTCTATAAATCTATAAACTACTTTAAACTAAGAAACATTTAAAAATAGCGTCATCTTCGAGAGCTCATGCAAGTTGTCGAACGGAAAATACAGGAGATCGGACACTCACTCCTCATTAGCCTCCCCAAGCCCTGGGCGGACGGGCTCAAGTTGAAAAAAGGGGCAAAACTCAAACTGGTGGTTTCAGAACAAGGGCATTTACTTATTGCGCCCGAGTTCGTGCATGCGCCCGAGAAAAAAGAGGCAGTTATTGCTTTTGATCCGTACGTCAAGCGCCGCTTTTTCCGGGAATATTTTCGGGGCAATGAGAAGATTACCATCAAAGGAACCATCCCGGCAGCAGAGCGAAAAGACGTTCATGAATTCCTTACGCATTTCATGGACGTGCAAGTGATTGAAGATACGAAAGAACATATTGTCGTAAAATGTTTCCGCATCAATGAATTGACGGTCGATGAATGCCTGAATCGGATGTTTTATTTATCGCTGAACCTCATGGCTGAGGGCTATAGCCAAGAGATTGCCGCGACCGCCAAGAAATTCTATTATCTGCTGGTCATGCAGATCCGCCGCTTTTTGACCGAAGGGAAGTTCACCAAAGAAAATGAAATGCCCCTTATCCGGGCTTTGGATTACCGCATGGTCGCAGAAAAGGTGGATCGCATTATTCGTCTTACCGAGCAGGGAAAAATCCCAAAAGAAGTGGCAGACTATTATCGGAAAGCTTTCTCCTACTTTGTGAACAATGATTTTGAGAAAGCACTGCTCTTGTGGGATGAAGAAAAGAGACTGCAAAAAAAGTTTGGCAAACAGGCGTTTATAACGCAGGTACTCGGCTATGTCCGGGAGATTTCTATGCTGGTACGATAGAACTTATCACCAGTAAGAGCATTCAAATCGATTTATGAATCTCGTTTATCGTAGGGTCTCCGAGCGCAGTGAGGAGTACCCTCTTTGAAACATGTTCGCCCAGCATACTTGGGCCGCAGAAACGTTTATATAACCTCTTTCCCTGCTTCCGTGCATGGAAGATGTCAATTTGCCGACGATTACGCTGCGCTATCACGGCGTCTTTGATTTCGACGGCTTTTATGCCGCCGTTATCGATTGGGCCAAGAACGAAGGCTATATGTGGCATGAGAAGTCCTTCAAGCATAAAGTGCCCTCGCCCGAAGGAGCAGAACAGGAATATGATTGGGATCTTGTCAAGAACGTTACCGAATTTGTCCGATATAATATTCTTATCACCATCCATGCCTGGGAAGTGCGGGATGTCGATATTGAAGTCAATGGCCGGAAGAAATCCATGACCCACGCCCGGCTGTTTATCCGCATGAATGGATTCGTGAAATGGGACTGGCAGAAGCGCTTTGCCAAAGGCGGAAAGCTGGGCAAGTTCCTAGGCGGGATGTACGGAAAAATTATGACCCGAGATCTCGCGATGTACATCGACCAGCTCTACTTTCGCATGGGCGGCCTGCACGCCACCATGAAAAAGTATTTCGACATGCAGACGAAGAAGTACGAGTACAAAAGGTATTTAGGAGAGGGTTAAAGAAAGCCCTTTGTTACAAAAACGCTTTTCTCAACAGACAAAATTCTCTTTAAGCTCCGTTTAGAAAATCTTCACCCGCTCAAATCATGCGCCCCGCTGTACGATGCCATCAAAGCGCCACCGGCATCGTACATGGATAACAGGATGGTCACATCATGCAGATCGCCAGAGACATCAGGGCTGTACGTATAGCCGGGAGAAGGCAGCCGTACTTGCGTCGTAAGCTTGCTCTTCGCTGCAACACTCTGGGAGTTCTTTGCCAGTAACATCTTCTTCTCAAAATCATAGCCCTCCACCGTCATCATAAAATAGGCGGGCTTAATAGTCCCGGACTCGCCGTTCGTAATCGTATAATCCAGCTCTACAATGCGGCCATAGGTCTCTTTCCATTCGCGGGTGACTTTGTTTAAGGATAAACCAACACTGGCATAGGAAGTCACAATAGTCTCTTCTGCTTTATCGGCTGTTGTGGGGACAGCTGCTTCCTCTTCTGTTTCAGAAGGAGTTGTTTCTGCAGCAGCAGCACCCGTTACCGCTGCTGTTTCTTCCGGTTCAGCTATAGCGGTAGGCGCAGGCTCTTCGGCCGTTACTTCGGCGGTTGCGGAGCCAGACACGCCAAGATCACTGCCAAATCCGGCCACGCTCAGCCTGCCAACATAGAATACCAACGTGAAGAGGGCCAGGAAGAAAAGCACTTTTGCCAGCTTTCCGGCATTGAGCGTGATATGCACTTCTTTGTGCAGGAAACTTCTCTGGGGAGAAGCATCTCTGGGCGAACTCATCGCTCCAGATGATACTGATTCATGAGAAGAAGCATCCTTACCAGACTCTCGTGCTGCAGCCTGGCCTTGGCGGAGCTCCAGACGCGCCCGCTCCTCAGCAGCATGCTCCCGCCGGGCTTTATCTTTCGACGGATCCCAGCCGGTCAGGGGCGGCAATTCAAACTCATCGCCCGGTTGCTTATTATTTGGGACATTGCGCACTTTCATATTAGGGGAGAAGTTATTTTTAATTTATAAATTTGTCGGAAAAAGAAGAGGGATAATAACTGATTAAGTTTTATTTCAAGAGTGTATCAACTTTCTCTGGATCCCAGCCTTGCCCCACTAACCGCTGCTTGATCTGCATCTCAGGAACGCCCCGGCGGCGATTTTCCGCGATATACTGCCGTGCCGGCTCGTATTCTCTCTTCCGCTTGAGCAGGAAAAGCACCAGAAGCGTTCCCGCAGCTGCCAGGATAAAAAAGCCCACGGCCAGATATATCCACGAAGGAAGGCCGGCGGAGATTTCTTCATCCTCTTTTTCTGCTGGCAGACTACACTGTAAAATATCCGGATCACAGCTTATGGCACAGGTTTCTACCGTCGTCCAGCGCTGGCCATCTGCTGAGCATTGCTGCAATTGCTTGCCAATGCAGCGCTTTTCACCCGCTGCACAGAACGTGCCGATGGTATCTGCTGGTGCTGGTGCTCCTGCAGCCTGCGGCAAACAGGCTTGCGCTTCAAGAGGCTTGGCGACGGCAACCACATGGGTAACATTTCCAGACGCTTTTCTTGCATCACAATTATTACGATCAGTACACGTTCTGGCCTGGCGGTTGTTGAGGCAAGCTGACCAGGCAGTGCACTGCCAGTCCTGCCGGCATTCTCTTCTGCTGGTTCTACGGCTTTCTACGGTTCCTGTGTCTCCCGTTCCTGAGGCATTTGCTCCCGATACATTAGCAGAGGCGTTCCCAGTAACAGAAACATTTGCCGGTGGAGCTGCACTTGGAAAAGTGAAATTAAGTTTCGTGACCGCAGCACTTTGGAAAGTGGCATTGCCCAGAGCCGTTGTTGCCCCCAAAGAATTAACGACGCTAAAAGCGATGCGCTGATTATCCGTTCCATAAACCTTGAACGAAGGCCGCACGCCATACCAGCCATCAGCAGCTACGGCAGTTTGATAGGTGCTGGTGCCGACTGCTGCTTTCAGGGTGAAGGTTCCGCTCGGCAGATTGCTGATCTGCCCGTAGAAGCGGTGGAAGTTCGTTAAAGACGGTGGCTGCTCTTCAGCAGCGATGAGAAAGAAGGAGAGAAGGAAGAGTACGATTATTGTTATTCCAAGAGTTGCTTTCATTCTTCAGTCAAAAGTAAGGTTATTCCAACGTGTAGCGTAACTGCAGTTGGGCTTCCGTGAAGACCCAGTACGGCTTGCCAGGAGTAAGAGGCGTTGTTGCCGAAATTTCACCACAGATATAATTCTGCGTGCAGGAAAAGAGGCGGACGTTTTCTGTTGCGGTAAATTCTGCAAGTGCTCGGGGGATCGTTCCCGGAAGGGAAACAAGATCCCAGCCAGCAGGAAGTGTATGGGTTTCCATACCACTCAAAGAAGGCACGCCGGTTACGGGCTGCAGATCCTGCAGGGCACAGGTCCCAGAAACTGTTGTGCTATCGCTCTCTGCCAAAGTCCGCAGCTGCACAAAGTAGCCTTTGAACAGCTCAAATGCGGTAAAATCATCTGGTGCATCACCCTGATTCCAGTCTCGAGGGTTGGATGAAGCCGTATCATACGTATAGACACGCTCAACGACGGTTCCGCCAAAGAGGGTATTAACGGAAGTGCTGCCACCAATCTCGCAGGGCAGCGCGAAAGGCTGCAGTTCTCTGGTTCTGGCAAATGTAATGGTAAAGTTGGCAGTTGCCTCATCGAGAAGTGTCAACGTCATATTTGGAAATCCCGTTTCCTGCAAGGCATAGACGACATCCCCGACGGCAAACGTATAATACGCATGTGTTTCTCTTCCCTGCACGGTTGCCGTGATATCCAAAACAACCGCCTGGCTGGTCTCTGGAGCCGCGTAGGTAAAAGTTGCGGCGGTTGAGTTAGTTTCGGTGTGGGCCTGAACATCCGTCAGCGTTCCAACATTCACGCGAAGCGTAGGCGGTGAAGAGCTATTCGCCCAGATAGTTGCCGTAAATTCTTCCTCTACTTCCAGACGGATGATGGACGGATATGAAACATTACTGCCGTTTACCAGAGCAATTCTCGCCATTCCCGGCTGAATATAATGCAGATTCTTGACCGTGATTTGATTGTTCTGGGAGAACACTTCCAGATCAGCAACATCATTTACTCTATCAATATAGATGAACGAGCTGTCGCGGGCAGTTCCCACAGAAAGAACATCACGGGCAATCCCTTCTGCAGGGGTAAGGCTATCTAAAGAATACCTATAGGTCGTCTCGTCCAGCTGCGCCAGGAAAAAAGTGTATTCTGCCGGAGCAGCATCATAAGGACTCGTCCCCGTCTTTATCGAAATGGGTCGGCCTTCTTCGTCCGGAAGGGCGCGGAACGTGACCGTCTCTTCTGCGGTGAGATCGATTGTTCCCGCTGTCCATGGTGTTTCTCCAATAAAGATGGCTTTTCCCACTCTCACCTGATAGTTAGAGTAAATGCCGACAATAGTTGCAACGAGAAGGAAAGCCATGACTGCAATAATCCACATCTTCTTCTGTTCCGGTTTCCGTTTTGCTTTAGCCACTTCGTTTCACCGTCACGGTTGGTTTTGTTGTATCTGCTGCATCTTCATTACCGATACTTTCGAGCTTGATTTCGACAGGAACGCCATCAAGAGTAAGGCGCTTGACGTCGCCGGCGGCGAAGGATTTGGAGACAAGAGCAGTCTTCCCTTCAGGCCACAAATCTAGTTTGGCTACATGCGTCGTTTGCGGAGAAACCTCCAAATGATAGAGCTCTCCGTTAAGAGAGGACACAAAATTAAGAGCGATAATGTAGCTGATTGAACTAAGGGGAATAACGTTAGTAACCTCCAGCTTCTCCCGATTATCCGGCAAGTATTGGTACGGCCGCAGCGTCATCGTTGCCTCTATCGGCTTTTCCTCATCCTCAGTTTCTTCCTGTTTGAGGAAGACAACTTTATCGGATAAGACGATGCTGCCATTAAAAGAGATGGGCGTGATTCCTTGGATGTTCCGCGGACGTTCGGTTGTTCCACCGGCATACGGAGCAAAGCCGAAGTTTTGCAATTGGCTGTCAGAAGCAGACGGCAAGAAGAACGTGCCGCTGATGTTGAAAACGGGCTTTCTGTTTTCGACTATTTCCGTTGTGAAAGCCAGCCAATCGTCTGCGGTGAATGGAGTAATTGTATTCAACTGTATCATTTTTCTGATGAAGACTTTCTTCTCCGCACCCGTTCTCTGGTTTGATTCTAAAACGTATTTTTCGCTGCCGATGGTGATGACTGTTGCCGGTTCAAGAAGCACACCCGCAGCAGGAAGTGTAGCATCATCCGAGCAAACCTTTGCGAAAAGCGAAGCAGCATACGCAGAAACGAAGCACATGCGGATAGTCTTATCACCAATAGTGACCGAATTGATCAGTGTCAGTGTTGCCATAAATCCACTAAAGCTCTCTTCCGCAAGCAACTCAAATCCGGCCCTCTTTCTAAACTCAATTTTGCCATCTCTAATTTTCACCTCAATTTCAATGCGGCCTTCGGTGACTTCGAATTGGGCAACTCCGCCGACAACACGATTAGGCAGAGGAAAATTCTGCGTTCCATCTAGGCTGCGAAGCTTCAGAATGTTTGGATTATAAAATTGCACGGCTCCGGGAGTGCCTTCGTGCCCTAAGAGGTAGTACGATGAGCCAAACTTCAAGGCAAGCTCATTGCCGCCGGTAAAGATGCTGATGAAAGTATCATTAAAATCGTGCTGCTGGGGGGCACTGGCATCAAGGTCATAATAGTGGTAGAGAGAGACGGATTTAACGGGCGTAGAGCCGTCCACGTCAGCTGAGTGATAGTAAAAGAGGGTGTTGGGTATATTGTTATTAGTATGGGGAACGCCAAAAGGTAAAGTAAATCCAGCTGCTGACTCTCCCGGACGCTGAGTTTCAATATCAAATGTCGAATGGTAGCGCTGTACGTCGTCAGGGGAAGCCCGCAGCGCCCCGATATTTGGCTGAGTAAAAGTCAAGGTCTGCCCGGACGAGAACGACCGGGAAAGCTCCCGCGGCAAATCAATAGGCGCTAGCTCGTGAGCAGCTAAGGCTTTTATCTTGAAAGGAGGAGAAGCAGGAGGCTCACCAAACTGCCGGCGAAGCGTGATTAAACCGCCATCAGCAGCAACAAAGTCGACTTTCGTTTCGCTGCCGACTGCTTGTTGAGAAGAATTTCCGCCTTCTCGATACGTCGTCAAGACCAGCTTTCTCAACGATAAAAACAGCTCTTCGGGGTCCAAGGGGGGGAGGTGATTAAGGAGATATAACTGCCCATCCGGGAACTCCAGTGCCAAGCGGCGCCCCGCCACCATGTTGTCGATGAAGTTATCGTAGTCAAGGTCTGCTTCCTCTCTTGAAAGAGCTTCTAATAAGAAAACGGAAACCTGCTTATCCCCCCGTACCACTTCAAAAAGGAAAGCATAGTTCCCCCCACCAATCATTTTTTTGGTTACTTTCCCCGCATGCAGCGTAAACCGCAGGTCAACTACGCCATCTTCTTCAATATCCTGACACACTTTCACTTGAAGAGGATCTCTCTCATTGTCATCCGGACAGACGGTTAAAAGACCGACATTAGCTGGATTGGTAATACGCACGGGTGTATTGCGCTTGAAGGGTATTTCATAATTCTCCAGCAAATTCCAGGGGATAACATATGCTTCCGGCTCTGCGTCCGGCGCCAAAGCCTGAACACTGAATTTATTTCCAAAGGCGCCCACGGCAATCCGCTTTCCCCCGAGCACGTCAAACGTATACCAGTTCGTTCCGGGGAAAGGTTCCGGCACGGGAGAAGTTCCAGTAGGTATATGTGTCAGCCGGAGGGATGATGACGAAAAGAGCGATTGCGTCGTGTCATAAGATAGCAGGTAGAATTCGCCGTCAAGGACCAGCACGAGACGCTGCCCGGCGAGCATGTTTCCGGCAAAAATATTGAAAGGGAACTCAAAAGGGGTATTTTTATTAGTAAGGTCACGGACGAGGGTAATGCGAGCAACTTTTTTATGCCCCGAAGCAGGCTCATTCTCGTAGAGAAACAGGGTGCTTGTCGCAGGATTATTATTTACATATTTCGGCTTTTCACCAAGGCGGTTTAATTTGGCAAATGAATCGACGACTTGATTCTTATCTACACGATTTTCAGTATAACACACTTTAGCGGTTTCCCGATCAAGGTTTGGATCACAAAGGTAAACGTCTTGTATGGGTAAAGCTACAACTTCGCTGGGAACAGTATTGCCTGGTCGGTATGCGTCAATGTCGACTGTGAAATCATCGCTCTCATTGAGAAGAACTGAAAACCGGCTCGTATTACGAAAGGAATATTTATTCGGGGACGTACAATCATTCACATCAGCCGCATCCGCTTTCCCATCTTTGTCATCATCTTCGCCGTTATTACAATTCCGTTCAGTTACGGTCATCTCACTAGCAGACAGAATTACGTCGATATTGGCATTATACAAACCGGCATCCTGCCATTCATCCCACGTCAAAAATCTATTCCCATCGCAGATTTGCGTTTCGTCTTCGTTGAGCCAGTATTTGGTGTCTGCAAAACAGCGGACTTTCCATTTTGACGTAGAGCCATCGCACTCGTATTTGCCATCCTGGCTGCGGGCGCCATCTTTATCAGCAGAACAAAGATTGTACGTTTGATCCCCCTCGCAAAGAAGCGGAGGGGCTGCTGTTGGCCCTTGTTCGTTACATCCGCCACCCGCAGCACATTGGTCCGCACGGCAGCAATTAATAATCTCTGGGGGCTGGCCCGCATCATACAAATTTGTCTCGGGAGGAAGCACATAACTCCACGTCACAACTTTATTTAGCCCACAGACATTCTCGCGACAAGCCTCCTCACCCCA
>Ga0209542_10019495_pt1 | contig 10851 bp, 12 predicted proteins | sample RifCSPhighO2_01_FD_184028 | JGI IMG/M metagenome (GOLD analysis project Ga0209542, IMG submission 184028) | Soil microbial communities from Rifle, Colorado - Rifle CSP2_plank highO2_0.1 (SPAdes) (version 2) | ecosystem: Environmental > Terrestrial > Deep subsurface > Rock core/Sediment ...
AGAATCCTCAGGCAGTCTTTCAAGCGCATTAAAAATCCTTTGATCAGGTTTCTCCTTGCTTACCCTGTTCATATAGCTCAATCCGGAAAACAATAATCCGCAAACAACAATGAGCAAAATAAAATCCCTCACCAATTTGCTTTCCCATTTAATTCTAAACAACTCAAGGAAGCAGAAACTCATCAGCAGGCTTAAAACCAAACTGAAATAAAAAATTCCAAATTCGACTTTTAAAGAAAACAAAAATAGCAGACCAGAGACCCCGTATAAGAATAAGAATTTTTTTCTGTTCCAAAAAGATGAAAAGCAAAAAATAACAAAGAATAAAGCAAATACACTGCTGCCTATCTTGGCACCCAAATCAGAAATAATTCCTCTATTGAAATCTCCAAGCAACAACGTCAAAAATATAAAAACCCCGATAAGCGCATAAAAAGTCCTCTTCTTTCCATTTATGTACAGCAGGTATAAAGCAAAAAGAAATAGAACAAACATCCCAATCCAGATATCAATCAAGAATATCAAAGCAGAACCAAGAGCAGCAATTAAATATTTCTTATTCAAAAAAAAATAGCTCGCAATTAAGCTGAAAAGAAACGCAATCCCAAATCTCTCGCCGACATTGAATAAATACAGGAAAGCAGGTGAAATAATAAAGAATCCTAAAGCCACCAGTCTCTCCTCTATCTTAAGCATTTCTAAATTCAGAAAAATAAAAAAAATACTAAGCAGGCCTGCAATAAAAAGCAGGATGTTAAGGGGAAAATATCCGAGAATAAAGTTCCACCCGGCTCCAACGCCTGAAAATTGGCCAGCATGAAAAAGATGGTAATAAGGTTTGTCCCCGATGGGAAGTTCGCTATCTCTCAAAATTCCAATCAGTAGCAAAAACACCAGCCCAAGAATCAAGATGCCAATTTTAGCAAATAACCTGATATACTTTGGGTGTTCCGAAAAATATTCCTTTGAAACAATTCTCATCTTCAATCCACTTTAATTTTCCATATTCAAGTTCAGTCTCAATTGGTATAAAAACATAGTCGATATTGTACTTGGAGATTACTTCCAGAGCTTCGACCTCTGACTTAGTGCTGTATAATCTTACAACATCGTTATATCTTTCAGAAGTCTCCGGCGCTAATAGGAAATTATCGTCTAAAACTGTCCTCTTTCCAGCAACTCCAGTTATAATATGCCCTTTGCCAAGAGGAGCCACAATAGTAACATCAGGCAGTGCATTTTCCCGAATCCATTCAAGCACAAAAACCTCATAAGCACTCGGCACTTTTTCTCTTACATAACTCGAAGCAAACACAAAACTAGGAACAGCGAGGCTGACAACGATTAATCCGATAGTAATCACCATAAAACTTAACCTATAATGGGGTAGTTTTGTTTTTCCCAAGTAACTCAAAAAAACATTTAATGTGAAGGCGCTTGCAACAACTAAAGCAACACTCAAAAACATCATCCCTATCCCGGGCTCGAGCAATCTCATCCACAAAAGAATTAATGTTGCCAAAGAAAAGCCGCTCAATAACAATAATTTATCTTTTTTCCTGACCAGCCCCCATATAATCCCAATAAGGCCGAAAATCAAAGTTAAAGCACCGACGCTATACAGCATCGAGGATATATCAAAATTAAAATAGCTCCCAAGAATCTGCGTCGGCACATTATGCCATATCATGCTCATCCCATATTCCAGAAAAGCTTTTTTGTAAATCAAAAATTGAATGAAGAATGTAGAAACAAAATTAAAAATCATCGCTTCTCCTTTAAGTTTTTCTATTTTCAGATTCTCACTAGAACTCAAGATGTAATAAACCAGCAGCCCAAGGGAAAATAATATTGAGACAGGATGCAGGAGGCTCAAAAAGAACGAAAACCCAACAAATCTTACAACCTTCTTCTCGTCGAGATCCATAAATAAATAAATCAAATAAAACATAACTGGAACTGCAAGAGTATAAACAGAGACGCTGATCAGAGAATCGACGAAGATAACAGGAATAAATCCGCTCATCAGTGCAATAAACAGCGCCAGTTCGTCATTGTCGACAATTCTCTTGCTGAGTAAATAAACAACGATTACTAAAGTTGAAGAAAAGATTGCAGGAACTAATTTCAAAGCCACACTACCAAAAACCAGGCTAAAAATATATATTATATAATGCCACAGAGGAGAATACAGAACCTCCCTCCCATTGTAGCTTAATTTGTCATAAAAAGCTGGCTTGCCAGTTTCAAAAATATTTTCAGTATATCTTTCTACCAGATACCCGGGATTATCCAGATAAGGTGTCTGAAAGGCAAAGTACAATCTAGCAAGTAAAACAACGAGGAAAATTGAAATCAATATCCTATGATTTCTACTAATCTTCATATCTGCAAAATGATAACTGCGCTATATAAATTTATTTAATCCTTTCCAAACTAATATTGCCCATGCTCTCGATAATAACCCATGAAGCCTTGTACGAAATATTAACAAGAGAAAAAAGCAAGCAGGACCTGCAAAAGATAGACATGGATTTTTTTCAGCAGCTCTCCGCGTATCTGGAAGAAAAAGAGCTCATCTTGAATTCTCAAAAAGAGAAAAATTCCTTCCCAGAAGAAATAAAAAAAACAGAAAAGCAGCTAAGAACAATAAAGCAGCTGGCGAATGAAATTATAGAGAGGAGAAAAAGAAAAATACTCGATTTGGCATTATTAAATTCAAGAACAGAAACAGCTGCAAAAGCAAAAAACATGCTGCCTAACGAAGAGTCGCTTTATGATTCGATATTATCATCACTGCAGCAGTTTTCAATCACAGAAAAGGAATCGAAAGTCTTAAAAGATGAAAATCCAGAAGACACAAATACAACTTTAATCAGGTTCATACATTCAGTGCCTAAATTTGTTGGCACAGACAGCAACATCTATGGGCCTTTCACAAAGGAGGATATAGCAAATCTGCCGGAAAAAACCGCAGGAATATTGATAAGAAAAAACAGAGCGGAAAAGATTCAGCATGAAAACAATTCTTAACTTGTTAAACTAAATTGGCAATTAAAGAGAACTCATCTTTTTGCGATATTCCATAATTCTTCGAAGTATTTTCTAAATGAATCCGCTGTCTCTTTATCTTTAATCAAAATAATTATGGGTTCATCCCTCCTAATTATTATAGCCATTACATTTCTAAAAATCGACATTTCTGTTGGGGTGTGATTAAAAAGAAATCTTTTATTATAGGTTTTCTTTATATTTTTCTCAATTTTTTCTACATACGCTATTGTTTTGGCAAAATTAAAGTTATTAACATCGGGAAAATACTTATGGACTGGGACAATTGGTTCTACAATTATTGGACAAGGGGTAGATACAGCCTTATTTACATTCATTGGTTTCTTTGGAGCAATTCCAAATCAAGTCCTGGTAATCGCAATCTTATCTGGTTATGTATTCAAAGTAGTTTATGAGGCTGTTGCTACACCAGTAACCTATAACATAGTCAGATTTCTGAAAAAACGTGAGAAAGTTGATAATTTTGATTATGAGACAAGTTTCAATCCTTTTAGATTTTAATATAATCTAACATTAATTACATAAAAAATAATCTAAGGTTCAACCCTTTTAATTTCTAGTCCATCAAAATGCTTATCATAAGAATAAATCCCAGAAACATTCTGAAGTAAAGCAACTGTATAATGAACAAGATCATTAAATTTCAGGTTATATCTCCCAACTCTTTTTAATGCCTCAAAATATGTAAATTCATCTAGCGGAATAGTAGCAAAGCCGCTTAGAGAAAGAAGTTTCCTTATCATCTCGGTTGCAGTATCCTCGCCTTTATACTTGGCAAGAATATGAAAAGTTTCTGTTAATGCCAAAAAATCAGTAACAAGGGTTGTATCTCCTCGCTCAACTTCCTTCAGCAGTTCCTTAGAAGCAAGGTGTTTTTCTTCATCTATAGATACTAATCCATTTACAAGAACATCAGTGTCCATGAAGCATTTGTTCTCGTATATATTCATCTTCTAACTCCTTAATAGATTTCCGGGTTTTCAATTTCACCTTATCCCATTTCTTAAATAGCATTTCCAAAGGTTGAGTCTCGATAGGCTCAACAATTATTCTTTTTCTTTTCTCATCTAAGTCAATATCGAGCAAGGTACTTTCATCTATGCCGAGCTTATGCCTATAAAACGCAGGTATTGTCAATTGCTGTCCTTTAGTTAATTTCGTTAGCATTTTACTCATGATATCATGAGCTCATGTATTTAAACCTTTTGATTCTTAAAACTAAGGTTATAAAAAGCCTTAAAAACACAATTAGAAAGATACATTCAGCATGAAAATTCCTAAAACTCAAAAAAGATTCTGCCCAAGTTGCAGAAAGCATACAGAGCAGAAAGTAACCCAGCTAAAGACGGGAACAAAAAGGGGCTCATTAAAGCGTGGCTCAATACAGAGGGCAAAAAAGCGTGGAAGAGGTGTTGGTTACGGCAATAAAGGAAGATGGGGCTCGAAGCCGACGAAGCCAAAAATGACAGGAGCAAAGACATCAAAGAAGACATATTTGAAATACACCTGCAAGGTCTGCAATAAATCCACAATGACAACTGCAGGAATCAGAACAAAGAAATCAGAGCTGGTGTAAAATAAAAATGAGAAAACTTCAAGAGCCATCAAGCAAATTCATCAAGGTACGTTGCTCTAATTGCAAAAATGAACAGGTAATATTCGGCAAATTATCATCAAAAGTAACATGCCTGGTCTGTAACACAGTTTTGGCAGAGCCCACAGGCGGAAAAGGAAGAATAAAAACACAAATTCTAGAAGTCTTAGAATAATTTAATAAAAAGGTTGGGGTAGTTTTATAAATGCAATTTTTCTAAAGATTTTTATGCTCAATCAAAAACAAGGTTTCCCGGAAGAGAATGAAATCGTGATTTGCACAGTTAAAAAAATTCTGCCGCACGGAGTTTTTGTCAGCTTCATCGAGTATAAAGACAAAGAGGGTTTAATCCACATCTCGGAAATATCCCCGGGAAGAGTCAGAAACATTCGCGATTTCGTAGAAGAAGGCAAGCAGATTGTTTGCAAGATTCTAAGAGTCGATAAAGAAAGAAACCACCTAGATTTGTCTTTGCGCAGAGTCACCCAGTCTCAAAGGATCAACAAGAATACAGAATACAAACAGGAGCAGAAAGCAGAAAAAATCCTGGAGATATTAGCAAAACAGTCAGGAGCAAAAATAGAGGAGATTCATAGCCAAATAGGGAGTAAGTTAATGGAAAAATATGACTCGCTGTACAATGGTTATGAGGAGATAATAGCCGATCCGACAATTATCTCAGCGCTTAAACTAGACAAGAAAATAGAAAAATTATTTCTGGAATTAATCAGGGAAAAAATCAAAAAAAAGGAAGTAAAGATTTCTGCAACCATAACGCTCTCATCCCCATTGCCGAATGGAATTAATGTAATAAAAGAATTGATGAAAAATATTAGGATAAATGGAACAAGAATAATCTACTTGGGTGCGCCCAGATATAGGTTGATATTGACGGCAGATGATTACAAGACAGCAGAAAAGCATTTGTCAGAAATAGAAGCAATAGGATTAAAAGCTATAAAGGATAAAGGAATATTTAAGATAGAAAGGGATGACAAAAGAAATACGTAGATGCGTTAATTGCAATACTTATACTTTAACAGAGCACTGCCCTAAATGCAATAATAAAGCAGTATCCCCCAAACCGGCAAAATTCTCGCCAGAAGATAAATTCGGAAAATACAGGAGAAGATACAAACAGGAGCAGAAGGCTTATAAAAGCAGTGCACTATAATACCAAAATGTCATTCAAAATAAAGTCTCTGGGGAAACCAAAATTAAAAAATCCTATTCTGATAGAAGGCCTGCCGGGGATGGGCAACGTCGGAAAAATAGCAGTGGATTTTATGATAGAGCATATGCAGGCAAAAAAATTTCTGGAGATCTCTTCGCATAACTTTCCAAATTCAGTTTTTGTTAATGAAGAGAATTTAATAGAATTGCCTAAGATAGGAATGTACTACAAGAATACTAAAGACAGGTCAATAATGTTCCTAGCAGGTGATGTCCAGCCTACAGATGAAAAGTCGTGTTATGCTTTCTGCGAGGAAGTCCTTGACGTCGTAGAAAAATACAGGGCAAAGGAAGTAATAACCCTAGGAGGAATAGGTCTGCCAGAAAATCCAAACAATCCAGCAGTTTACAAGACAGGCAATGATAAAAGGCTGATTGCAAAGTACAAAGCAAAACAAGTCTCTACAAGTTTATACGGATTCGTCGGTCCTATCGTCGGAGTCTCGGGAGTCCTGTTGGGATTAAGCGCTGAAAGAAAAATTCCTGCAATTTCATTCTTAGCAGAAACATTCGGTCATCCAAATCACCTAGGAATAAAAGGAGCAAGAGAAATCTTGGATATCTTAAACAAAAACCTGAACCTAAAGCTTAACCTAAAAGAATTAGACGCAGAGATCTCCAGCATGGAAGAAGATGCTGAAGCTGAAAAGGATTTTCTAAAGAATATAAAGAAAAATTTCCAGCCTAAGAAAGAGACAACTTACATAGGTTAAATCGTCATGAGATTAAAATGTAAAGAGATAGTAAAAGATATTTATCAAATAAGTTTCTCATCAAGAAAAGAATTGACAAGAACATTTCTGAGATTCGAGGAATATTTTGAATCCCCTAAGTTCAGAGGAAAAATCTTCAGCCTGAATGAGTTTAAGAAATGGTATACGGCCAATTCTCCAGAAGGTAAAAAAACAAAAAGATTCACTTATTACGAGGATTGGCATGGCTTCAATATTCCTTCTGAGATATTAGGGCCATTCTATGGAGGAAGATTCAATCCCCTATCAAATGAAGAAAAAGCAGTACTGAGGCTATTCAAAAACAAAAGAAAGAAAAAATTATATATAATCGCAACCTATAAAGGGGCTAGCCAAAATACTATACAGCATGAAATAGCGCACGGCCTCTTCTATACAAATTCAGAATATAAAAGAGAAATAATAAAAATATTAAGAAAATGTGATCAAAAAATAAAAAATAAGATAATTAATAATTACCTTTCTAAATATGGAGGAGGATACCATCCCAAGGTATGGCTTGATGAAATGCATACTTACATTATGACAAATCTGGATTTTTTAAAAAATTACAAAATAAGCTCAAATAAATTATTAAAAGCTAACAAAGAATTAAACAACACCTTCAAAAAGTATGTCAAAGGTTGATCTAAAATTCTCCCAAGCTCTTCTGAGTTTTTATCTTATCTTTCTCATCCAAAACTACTTGCCCATAAACCCCGTCGTATCCAGGCTTAATTCTTAATTTTCCTTCTCTGTTTAACATTATAATCCTAGCTAATTTTTCATGAACAACTTTTTTCAACTCATCTTCAGAAGCATTCAGTAAAACATTGAATTCATTTCCAAAATGTTTAATCAACAAATCATAAACCCCCCAAACTTTTCTGCTGTTTAACTGCTTCACATCGTAAACGACAGAGATTAATTCTTGCAGGGGTATAACTTCAACAAAGTCCTTTGCATTCTCTGGTTTAAATCCTTCCTTCTCTTTAGCCAATTCTTCAATCCTGTATTCGACGCCAATCGTCAGCTCGCTTCCACATTTAGGACAAATTTTATTTAATTTCTTGCTATCTTTAAAGTCACAAGAAAAATCACAAGCCCTATGTCCATCAATGTGATATTTTCCATACTCTGGCTTGACTTCGATTGTTTTTTTTAATCCTTCTCCAGTCCTAATCGCTTTTATTATATTATTATAGCTTAACTTTTTAATATCAAAAACCGTGGCCTCTCTTCCAAGACGATAAGGCCAGAAAGAATGAGCATCTGAAAAACTTACAATATTAGCCTTTTCTTTTAGCCTCCACAACATGCTTGGATTAGCACTCATTCCAGATTCAATTGCATAAATTTTATTTGCTTTATCTCTAAATCCTTCCTTCAAAGAATCAAACCCAGACTTGCTTCCAAAAATGCCAAACCACGATGTCATACAATGCGCAGGTATTATCTCAATCCTATCATCGATCTCTTTCATCATCTCAACAAATTCAACACAGCTCATTCCAAATATCGGCCTCCCATCATAATCAATTCTTCCCTTTTTGCTTAATGCATCAATCATCTGATCAGCAACATCTCCATTAGGCGCAAACATCAATAAATGAACAGCCCTTCTTCTGCCGTCGCTAAACATCAAACTAATTTCACTCCCCCACAAAAAAGGAAATTTAGTTTTACTCCACAAGATTCCATTTTCATCTTCTTCTAAATTTTTTTTGATTTCAGAATTCCAAACAGGATGCTGGAAATCAGCAGTACTCAACAAGTTTAATCCTTTAATTCTCGCATATTTCTCCAAATTTTCAAGTGTTATGCTTTTGCTGCATGCTCTAGAAAATCTCGAGTGCAATTGTAAATCAGCAATTATGTCCATCATCACAAAAACCTCTCAATTTTTTCAGGATGTATTAAACACCAATCGTGATTGCCCTTAACAATTTTTAATTCAGAATTCTCCAATAATATTTTGAATTTATTAGCATAATCTAAAGGAAAATATTCATCTCTATCCCCCCATAACAATAAAGTTTTTGTTTTTATTTTCTTAATATAATCATCCAAATTACTATCTTTATTTTTTTTAATAACTCTAAAAATATAAAATCCATGGCTAAAAAAATTATTTAAAAAACTCACAGTTATAGACTTCAAAGCAATTAGGCCTTTAAAAGAAAAAATCTCTTTAAGGGTTTTTAATAAGATTGCCCTAACAAAAACAAAAAAACTTATTCTATCCTGAACACCTACAGAGTCTATCAAAACAAGATTCTTAATTATTTTAGGATATTTCGAAGTAAAAACAATAGCAATGCCCCCGCCACCAGAATGCCCCACCAAAACAAATTCATCTAATCTTAATTTTCTAAAAAATTTATACAAAAACCTGGCATAGTCCTCATATGTCCAAATTTCGTTTGGATTATTGGTTTTCCCAAATCCTGGAAGGTCTAAAGCATAAACAGTATATTTCCTAGACAATTCTTTTAACAGGGACAGATAGGTTTCGGAGTAGCTCCAGATACCATGAAGAAAAACGAGATTATCCCCCTTTCCAAGCTTTAAGTACCTTACATTAAACTCCTCAACTTTTACAAAATAATCCATAAAAATAAGAAAAAACAACAAAGATTTTTAAATACTCTGGATTACTCTTTCGTCAAATAATCTTTAGGTGTATATGGAATGTCAAGACGTTGATAAAAGGATTCTACCTTCCTTTGGAAATAATTTCTTACTTTACATCCTGTTCCAATATCAGCTGAGCCAATAACAGCCCCAATAAAGAATCCAATATCTCCTACAACAGTTTCTAATCCATCAGCAAATCTTTTCTTAGTTTCTTCCTTAATCATATTACAGAGAAAGAAAGTAAAAAAGTTTATAAAACTAACTTCCCTTATTTATCGTCACCGTCTTGCTGATCTCCTGCATATAATTATAGCTCAGAGTAATTCCAACGCTTTCTTTGAATGCGCTCCCGGGATTATTAATATCTCTCTTGCACCTCAAAACTCCATGCCTGCTTCTCAATTCAATTATCCCTTCACTAGCTTCCCCATCTCTAAAGCTGCATTCAAAATTAGTCGGCATCTTAACCCTGACTTTATCTAAATCAGCTCTCTCCAAATCTCTCTTGCAGACGCCCGGAGTAACTACGTCGCCAGTGCCAATATTGTTTATATCTAATGTGACTCTAACGAAGTCAGGACCGCTCTGCTCTCTTAAAGATGTAACAGAAACAGGAGCTCCAGAATTCTCATTTTCTCTTATTATATTTTCAGTGCTAATAATCTCGCAGTCATCAGTTCCAGTTACTCTTCTCGCAGTGCTGGGAATGCAGAAATTATCCGCCTGTACCCTTGTCTCATAAGGATAACAGACACTTGCTCTGGCATCTAATGGAACACTATCTCCCAAAATCTCCCCAGTATAAGTAACAGTTCCAAGAGGAACAACTAAACTATCTTCAACCAATCCCTGCTCGCTATCCTCGACAGCAACTATAAAAGCATCATTGCTGGCTTGTTTAGTAGGAGCATTTAAAGCACCGCTTGAAGACAAAGCGCCAGTCAAATAAACAACAGCAGCGCCAGCTCCGATATCAGTCTCACCTTTGTTTATCAGCTCAACATCAATAGGAAAAGCCTCGTCTTTGAAAATCCCGCTGATAGGAGGAGCGTCGTCGACAAAACCTATCACTAATCCCTCCTTGCCGCCTAAAAATACCCCGCCTCCTTTATCTTTTTTCTCGCAAGTCTGCCCAGCAACCAAAAACAAGGTAATAATCATTAACAGAATCAAACTCCTCTTTTTTTTCATTTATTTCTCCTCCGGAATATCTTTTTTAATCGTGAACTCACCTTTAATATAAGATAGATATCCGTAAGTTAATTTAATATTTAAAGGTAACGAAAAGCTCTCTCCCTTTGGAACCTTGATTCCAGAGCAGAACCCCTGCCCCTCTCCATTGACCAAAACAATCTTGCCGTCGTTTTTGCAATTCCCTTTTCCAAATCCAGGCAATTCTACCTCAATATTAACCCAATTCTTATCCCCTCTATCAAAGCTGCATTTTTCATCATTAATCTTCTCTCTTTTTATGACCTCGCCGTCGCCATTGTTTTCAATCTTAAGCGTAAAGAACAGCTCATTCTCTTTCCCCCTCGGTACAATATCTTCTTTCAAAGATGTAACAGCAATAGGGGCTCCTTG
>Ga0209542_10019497_pt1 | contig 10851 bp, 16 predicted proteins | sample RifCSPhighO2_01_FD_184028 | JGI IMG/M metagenome (GOLD analysis project Ga0209542, IMG submission 184028) | Soil microbial communities from Rifle, Colorado - Rifle CSP2_plank highO2_0.1 (SPAdes) (version 2) | ecosystem: Environmental > Terrestrial > Deep subsurface > Rock core/Sediment ...
GTGATAGAATTGGTTGGATATGAAGATTGATGATAGTCTGATGGCAGTAGTCCGGGGTTATGGTGTAGACAAGGCGATTGTGTTTGGCTCGCAAGCCAGGGGGATTGTGGATGAAACAAGTGACATAGACTTGGTGATGGTAAAAGAAACTAAATTACAATTTTTAGATAGACTTAGAGAATTTGCTTTGTTACTGCCACCCGGCTTACCGCGGGTGGACGCGTTTATCTACACGCCGGAAGAATTTGAATTGATGCGGGAGCGGAAAAACCCCTTGATTATGAAGGTGTTGAGCGAAGGTGAGGTGGTTTATGAGGCATCCTAAAGAAGAGTTGGAGCGGTGGTTAAAACAAGCTGGGCATGATTTGAAAGTAGCTAAGACTAATTTCGGCCATGAATTTTTTGCCGATGTGTGTTACTCGGCTGAACAAGCGGCTCAAAAAGCCCTCAAGGGTTATCTGTATTTTCGGGGTTCGACGATGGTGTGGAAGCATTCGGTGAAAGAATTGGTGGAAGAAGGGGCGGAGTTGGAGTCGAGGTTTTCAGAATTGATTGATGCGGGAAAAATTTTGGATCAGTACTATATTCCGACGCGCTACCCTGACGTATTGGCTCCACCGGCGGTGCCATTTGAGAGCTATACCAAAGACCAAGCAGAGGAAGCGATGGAATTGGCGGAAAGAGTAGTGAGGATGGTAAGAGAGGTAGTGTAAAAGCATGAGGTACAGTAAGTTGTTTGGGAAGACATTGCGGGAGGCGCCTAAAGACGCTAAGTTGTCCAGCCATAAGCTGTTGTATCAGGCGGGGTTTATTCGCGAGTCCACGGCGGGGCGGTATTACTTTTTGCCGCTGGGATGGCGGGTACACCAAAAGATCGCGGCGATTATTAAAGAAGAAATGGATTCAACCGGGGCGCAGGAGATGATTACGCCGGTGCTGCATCCGTTGCATTTGTGGCAGGAGACCAATCGGACCACGTCAATGGGATTTGAATTGATGACGGTTAAAGACGGGCGGGAGTTCCAGTTTGCGCTGGGGGGAACGGCGGAGGAGATGTTCGTGGATTTGGTGAGAAAATTTAAGTTGAGCTACAAAGACTTGCCGTTTAATTTGTATCAGTTTTCGACTAAATTCAGAGATGAGCTGCGGGCGCGAGGTGGGTTACTACGGGTGCGGGAGTTTGTGATGAAGGACGCCTACTCGTTTGACCGGAACGAGGCGGAGTTTAAGAAAGTGTATGCCCAGATGGGTGAAACCTATAATCGGATTTTTGAGCGACTGGGTCTGGCCACAATTAAAGTTGAAGCGGACAATGGTTATATCGGAGGCGAGTACTGCCATGAGTTTCAGGTGGAATCCCCTACCGGCGAAGGCAGATTTTTTGTGTCAGAGGATGGCAAATATGCGGCCCACGCGGATGTGGCCCGATTCAAGCGCGAAAACAAGAATATAGGTGAAACACCGAAGCCATATAAACAAGTTGAAGCAGTACGGGGTACGACTATGGCAGATGGGGTGAAATTGCATGGCTTGCCGCTATGGCAGCAAATTAAAGATGTGATGATGGCGGATGAGGGAGGAAATCTAATTCTGGCGGTGATCCGGGGAGATCTGATGGTGAATGAGGTGAAGTTAGCGCATTTGGCGGGAGCGCATCAGTTGCGGCACGCCACCGATGAGGAGATTAGGCAGTTGGGGAGCGAGCCGGGGTTTATTTCTCCGGTAGGGTTGAAGGGTAAGGTGAAGATTGTTGGCGATACTTCTTTGCGGACTGTCAAAAATGCATATGGTGGCGCTAATGCCAAGAATAGAGACGCGGTAAATATAAATATAGATCGGGACTACAAACTGGACATCGAAGGTGATATTGCCGAGGCAGAAGACGGGTATGTGAGCGAGCGCGGGAGTGTATTGCGGGAGAAACGGGGAATTGAGGTGGGGAATATTTTCCATCTGGGGTATCACTATACCAAGTTGATGAAAGGGGCGGTGTTTGTGGACGAAGATGGGCAGGATAAGCCGTTTTACATGGGTTGTTACGGCATTGGCATTGGCCGGACCATGGCCGCGATCGTGGAGAAATATCACGATGACAAGGGGATAATCTGGCCTAAAAATGTAGCGCCTTTCCAAGTCCATTTAGTAGATTTAGCTTCGCAAGGCGACGCCTTGCATGAGAAACTGACGGCGGCGGGGGTGGAGGTGTTGTGGGATGACCGGGATGAGTCGGCGGGAGTCAAGTTTGCCGACGCGGATCTGATCGGCATTCCGGTGCGGCTGGTGGTGTCGGCGAAAACTCAAGAGAAAGTGGAGTGGAAGCGGAGAGATGATGATGAGACCGAATTAGTGAGTATAGAAGAGGTAATTCAACGTTTGGTGTAAAATATAGAGAATGCAGCGGCGGAAGAAAGTGGTGGTGATGGGAGGAGGGACGGGGACGTTTGTGGTGTTGTCGGGGTTAAAACATTATCAGGTAGAGTTGACGGCGATTGTAACTATGGCGGACACGGGCGGTTCGGCGCGGTTTGAATGGGATCTGTTCGGCCTGCTGCCCAACAGCGACGTGAGGAAAGCTTTGATCGGGTTGGCGGAAGTGAACGGCAGGAGCGGAGGGTTATTGCGGGAGCTGTTTTCGTACCGATTTGATAAAGGAGAATTAGCCGGAATGACGTTTGGGAACGTGTTTTTGGTGGCCTTGAGCCAGGTGTTGGGGTCGCAGGAAGAAGCTATTGAGCGGGCAGGGGAAATTTTGCGGATTAAAGGCAAAGTGCTGCCGGTGACCATGGATAGAATTGACTTGGTAGCCAGATATGAAAGCGGAAGTGAAGTTGTGGGTGAGCATTTGATCGACGAGCCGGAGCACGACGGGAAATTAAAGATAGTCGGATTGGCGGCTAGACCAAAGGGCAGAGTTTTTGCGTCGGCTAGGGCGGCGATTGAAACGGCGGAGATAATTGTGTTTGGGCCGGGGGATTTATATACCAGTACCTTAGCGCCGGTGGTGGTAGATGACGTAGGTAAACTTATTGCCGGTTCAAAAGCAAAGTTGGTTTACGTAGTCAACCTGATGACTAAATATGGGCAGACGTATGGGTTTAAGGCTAGCGATCATGTGAGAGAAATGGAAAAATATGTGGGCCGGAAAATGGACGGGGTGATTATTAATAACGCTGTGTTGCCGGCAGAGGCGCTGGCAAAGTATGAGGCGGAGCAAGCTGTGCAGGTGGAGGATGATTTAGGCGCTGACCCCCGGGTGGCACGAGCGGATGTGTTGCAGCCGGCGGAAGTGGAGCCGCAAAATGGAGATCCGCTGAAGCGGAGCCTGTTGCGGCATGATCCGGAGAAGCTGGCTAAAGTTGTGGTAAACTTGTAAGATGGCGAAGACGATTGTGACCCACATTAATCCGGATTTGGATGCGATGACGGCGGTGTGGTTACTGCAGCGGTTTGCGCCGGATTTTAAAGACGCGCAAGTGCGGTTTATCTACGCCGGCTCGACTTATGAGGAAAAAAAAGTAGATAGCGATGAAGATGTGGTGCACGTGGATACGGGTTGGGGCAGGTTTGACCATCATCAGACGGGCCAGCGGACGTGCGCTGCCAGGCTGATTCTCCAATGGTTGGGGTTAAAGGACGAAGCTTTAGAGCGGATGGTAGAGGTAGTGACGGAAGTAGATTGGGGGGCGGAGGATTTGCGCTATCCGGAGGCGGGGGCGGATAAATACGCGTTTTTGTTTAACGAACGCAAAATTATTTCCGGTTGGCAGAAGCGGTATCCGGGGCAAAGCGACAAGCATTTGGAGTGGGGTTTGGTGGTATTGGACGGGGTGTACGAGAACTTGAAAGCAAAAGTTCAAGCGCAGGCAGTGATACAAGATCAAGGCAGAGCGTTTGAAACGCGGTGGGGACAGGGGTTGGCGGCGACCACTAATGTGTTCGGATTTATGCCCCTGGCCCAAGCTCAAGGCTTCGTGGTGGTCGCGGTCAAAGACCCCAAGAAGGGGCATGTGCGGATTCATGGCTTGAGTCAGGTGGGTAAAGAGGCGGTAGATTTTACAGCCGCGGCGGAGCGATTAAGGGCCAAAGATCCGCGGGCGACCTGGTTTTTGCACGCCAGCAAAAAGTTATTATTGAACGGTTCGACGGTGAATCCTAATATGATCCCTACAAGTTTAAATTTAGATGAAGTGATTGAGGTGTTGCAGCATGCCTGATTGCATTTTTTGTAAAATTATTAGCGGAGCCTTGCCAGGTACCAAAGTATATGAGGATGAAGAGTTTGTGGCCTTTGCCGATATTCACCCCGAGGCGCCGGTGCATGTGTTGGTGGTGTCTAGGGAACATATTGAATCGGTAAACCGATTGAAAGACGAGCGGCTGGCCGGGAAATGGCTGTTGACGGCGCGGGCAGTAGCGCATAAACTAGGCATTGGTAAAGCTTATCAACTGAAAGTATGTGTGGGAGCTTTAGCCGGGCAAACGGTGGAGCATCTACATATGCATGTACTAGGCGGCTTTAGTAAGCCGCAATCTTAAGAAGGAGGTGTAAGTGTTGTGGCGACAGTGGTTAAGGCCAAGACTGACGAACCCGCAGACAGTGTTATCCGGCGGTTCAAAAAGCAGGTGTTGGTGGATGACATTTTGACGGAGATTAGAAAGCGGGAGTTTTATAAGAAACCGTCGCAGGAAAAACAGGAACGGCGTAAAGAGCAGGAGCGGTTGCGGCGGCGGATACAAAAGTTGAGTTATTGATATGGTAACGGTAAACATCCAAGCCGATTCCAAGTTTCCGGTGAATCGGGTCGGCGTGCGGTCGGCAGTGCGCCGCGTGACCGATGGGTATGGTTTGCGGCAGGCGCAGGTGGGGGTAGTTGTCGTCGGAGGGCGGAAAATAGCCGAGTTAAATAAACAGTGGCTAAAGCGGGAGGGGATGACGGATGTATTATCTTTCCCACTTGAAGGCGGTTTTGATGAGATAAATGGGCTATATATGTTGGGAGATGTGGTAGTGTGCTGGCCGATGGCGGTAAAACAGGCAGGAGAGAAAAATATTTTGGTAGATGAAGAGATAGATGCATTGGTCGAGCATGGAGTAAGGCATCTACTCGGAGAGCACCATGACTAGCTTTTATCTAAAATATCGGCCGCAGACGGTTGCGGATTTGGACATCAAGACCGTGAGAGAGTTTTTTGAAAGGTTGGCCAAAAGCGGTAAAACCCACCACGCTTATTTATTTGCCGGGCCGCGGGGAACGGGTAAGACATCGGCAGCCCGAATCTTAGCAAAAATAGTTAATTGTATGGGTAAAAATCCTCCTTGCAATAAGTGTGATAATTGCCGGGCGATTACTAAGGGGAATTTTCCGGATTTGATGGAGATTGACGCAGCCAGCAATCGGGGAATTGATGACGTCCGAGCGTTGCGGGAAACCGTGGGACTGGTGCCGATGCGGGGGAAAAAGAAAGTGTATTTGATTGATGAAGTACACATGCTGACGGCAGAGGCGTTTAACGCGCTCCTCAAGACCCTGGAAGAACCGCCGGCCCACGTGATGTTTATCTTGGCGACGACGGAGCCGGATAAACTGCCGGAGACGGTAGTATCACGCTGTATTAGGGTGAATTTTGGCAGAGCCGGAGAAGCAGAGATTATAGCCAGTTTAAAAAAGATAGTTAGGACGGAAGAATTAGAGGTAGAGGAGGAGGTGTTGGCAACCTTGGCGCGGGTGGCGCAAGGAAGTTTCCGGGATGCGCAAAAAACGCTGGAGCAGGTTGTTACCGGCAGAGAGAAACAAAAAATAACTATGGATATGGTGACACAGTCGGGGGATGGAAAATTACTGGAATATTTGTTATCCAAGAAGAGAACAGAGGCTTTGGAGGAAATAGAGAAGTTAGAAAAACAAGGTGTTAATTGGAAAAATGTAGTATTGGATTTGATTGAAAAATTGCGAATGGATGTATTGGGGGGTAAAGCTGGATGGGAAGGAAAGAAAGACTTATTGGAGAAATTGGTGAAAGCCGGTGGGGAATTGAAAGAAGCGGTGATTCCCCAGTTGCCGCTGGAACTGCTAGTAGTGGAGTGGTGTGGAAGTAATGGCTCTGGCGCTGCGCGCTTATTCACAGCGCCTTCGCAATCTAAGAAGTCACCAGCGTCTATGTCTCCGACTGGTAAAATTCAATTTGCGAATATACAGGCGAAGTGGCAGGAGATATTAGCGAAACTTAAGCCCAAGAATCATAGTTTAGCGGGGTTGTTGCGATCGAGTCGGCCCAGTAACGTTGATGGAGATAAGTTGACGATCGAAGTGTTTTACCAGTTTCACCTGGACCAGTTGAAGCAGGAAAAGTATAGATTGATGGTAGAGGGGGCGCTTGAAGACGTATTTGCCTTTCCGTTGAAACTACAGTATATTCTGAGAGAGAAAAAGAAAATGGATAATGACGTAGCTCGGGCAGTAGAGGAGGTGTTTGGCGATGTTTGATAAGTTGAAGCAGCTCAAGCAAATGAGGGATCAGGCGATGGCGGTGCAGAAGCAGTTGGCGGCAGAAGAAATTGTAGTCGAGCGGGGAGCAGTAAAAATCGTTATTTCCGGCGACCAGAAGATTAGAGAGTTGACAGTGCAGGGGGTGAGTTCGCAAGAGGTGGTGAATGCGCTCAACGAGGCGATCAAGAAATCACAGGAATTAGCGGCCAAGAAATTGCAAGAGATGAGCGGTGGGTTATCCGGGCTTCTGGGAGGTATGGGTGGGGCAAACTAATGTGGTAGTGACTGGATCGTTGGCGTTTGATCATATCATGAACCTACCGGGGAATTTTGGCGATTACATTTTGCCGGATAAAATTCATACGCTTAACGTAAGTTTTTTGGTGGACACTTTGCGGAAAGAATTTGGCGGGACAGGCGGAAATATTGCCTATAATTTGGTACTTTTGGGAATTGAAGTGGAATTAGTCGCCGCCATAGGCAGCGATGGGGATGAGTACATTAGCTGGTTAGCAAAGAATAAAGTCGCCATAGACAAAGTAAAAAAATTTGGTGATGTATTGACGGCGGCGGGATTTGTGATTACCGATAGACAAGATAACCAGATCTGGAACTTTTATGGGGGAGCCATGCGCGAAGCGCATAAATTACAAATTACAAATTCCAAATTCCAAAAGAAACCAAAGTTGGTAATTATTGCACCGAATGATCCGGAGGCGATGATTGCCTATGCTAAAGAGTGCCAGAAAAACCATTGGGATTATTTATTTGATCCGGCGTTTTATATTCCGACGCTGGGAAAAAAAGACTTGGCAATGGCGGTAAACAGAGCTAGGATAATAATCGGTAATGACTACGAGATGACGCTGCTGGCGCGAAAGATTTCAGATTTTAGATCTCAGATGGCAGGTAATCAAATACAGATCACTACTTTGGGAGAAAGGGGGTCGGTGATAAGGCAGGGAGATGAAGAGTGGCGGATTCCGGCGGCGAAGGCAAGAAAAGTGGTTGATCCGACGGGAGCGGGGGATGCGTATCGAGCCGGGTTTGTGGCCGGTTACCTACAAGGTCTGGCCTTGAAGGTTTGTGGTAGAATGGGAGCGGTGTGCGCGATTTATACGGTAGAGCGATATGGTACCCAAACCCATAAATTTAGCCAGAAGGAGTTTAAGCAAAGATATGCAGCCAATTTCCGATGAAGGTAGGGGGCGGATTGAGTGGGCAGGCCGGCAAATGCCGGTACTTCAATTAATTAAACAGCGGTTCGCAAAACAGCGGTCCTTGCGTAATGTAACCCTGGGAGCGTGTTTGCATGTGACGGCAGAGACGGCTAATTTGATGTTGGCGCTTCAAGCCGGCGGAGCTAGGTTGGCTTTGTGTGCCAGCAATCCGTTGTCGACCCAGGACAGCGTGGCAGCCAGCTTGGTTAAAGATTTTGGTATAGCCGTGTTTGCGGTTCATGGTGAAGATAAGAAGACCTATTATCAGCATTTAAATCAGGTGTTGGATTTTCACCCGCAGATCACTATGGATGATGGAGCGGATCTAGTTACGTTGTTGCATACCAGCAGAAAGTCGCAGGTTGGAGAAGTATTGGGGTCTTCGGAGGAAACTACGACGGGGGTGATTAGGTTGCGGGCGATGGAGAGAGACGGATCGCTTAAGATTCCGGTCATGGCAGTGAACGACAGTGATACCAAGCATTTGTTTGATAATCGGTATGGCACGGGGCAGTCGACGGTGGACGGGATTTTACGCACCACCAATATACTGTTGGCGGGCAAGAGGGTGGTAGTGTGCGGTTATGGTTGGTGCGGTAGAGGGATTGCTATGAGAATGAAGGGTATGGGTGCGCAAGTAATGGTGACGGAAGTGGATCCGGTGCGAGCCCTGGAAGCGGTGATGGACGGATTGCTGGTGGCGCCGGTGCGGGAGGCGGTCAAATGGGCGCAAGTGTTAGTGACGGCAACGGGGAATAAACACGTAATTTCAGTTAAAGATTTATTGGCCATGAGAGACGGCGTGGTGGTAGCTAACAGCGGCCATTTTAACGTGGAGTTTGATTATGAGGGGATTAAACAGCAAGCTAAGTCGGCGAGGTTATTGCGAGAGAATTTGGAGGAGTTGACGTTGGCGTCGGGAAAGAAATTGTATGTTTTGGGGGAGGGTAGGTTAATCAATTTGGTGGGGGCGGAAGGGCATCCGGCGGAGGTGATGGATTTGAGTTTTGCCAACCAGGCTTTAGCGGCGGAGTATTTGGTGCAGCACGCCGGAAACTTAAAACCCAAAGTGCATGTTTTACCCAAAAAATTGGATCAGCAAGTGGCGGCTTTGAAACTTAAAGCCATGGGGGTAAAATATGACCGGCTGACCGCCGAGCAGAAACGATATTTGTCGTCTTGGCAGGAGGGAACGTAAGATTAAAGGAGATGTAGATGGGAAGAAATGGGTTTGACGCTGCTTGTACATGTGGTCATGTTTTTCCGGAGCAACTATTACCGGGTCAACCGTTGATTGGTGACGCGCTTGAATGTCCTGAGTGCGGGCGTGTTTTGGTAAATGGGGAGTGGGTAGAGGTGGAGGCAGAAGCGAGGGAGGGGGCGACTGTTGTGGTAAATGTGGCGAAAGAAAGAGAAGCTAGTTGACAGAGGAGTGATATCGTGATAGCATGATATCACCATGGCAACGGCAATAATCAGGTTACCGGAAGATGAGTACGAACTGTACAAGGAATTAGCCAGAGATAAGGCTATTAGTGTGGCGGAGTATTTCCGGCGGGCAGCCAGAAAACAGGCAGGCATTGGCAAGAAAAAGAAGTATTCTATTTGGGATTTGGGGACTAAGTTAGTGTTTGAGGGTGGACCCAGAGACGGGGCGAGAAATTTTGATAAATATTTATACGAGGCTGAAAGAGCCAAAATGAGACGAAACAGATGATTTTTGTTGATTCCAGCGGATTTGTATCATTGGTGTCCCATGGAGATGAGTTTTATAAAGATGCCGTGATGTGGTGGAGACTAAATGAAAAGAAAGTTAATTTGCTAATCTCTAATTTGGTGGTAATGGAGACTTTAGGGTGGGTACGTCACCACTTGGGTAAAAAGCGAGCAGTAGAGTTGGGTGATTACATTTTGTCTGGAGAGGGTGTAGGCATAGAAAGAGTAACTAGAAGCGATGAGACAAAAGCATGGGATTTATTTGTGAAGGTAGATGGAAGGGGAGTATCTATGGTGGATTGTACCTCAGTGATATTAATGAAGCGTTTGGGGGTAGAGAGAATTTTTAGTTTTGACCAGGACTTTAGCGATTTGGGTTTTCAAGTCGTGCCTTAGTGCGGTAGAATGAAAGTATGAAGTTGCCCAGGGCGGTGCAGAGATTGGTGGAGGCGTGGGAGCGGTTGCCGGGAATTGGGCCTAAAACCGCTCAAAGATTAACGTTTTATTTGCTGCATGTGCCCCAGACAGAGTTGGACCAATTGGGCCAGGCGGTAGTGAATTTGAAGCGGGGAACCAAAATTTGCTCGGTATGCTTTAACGTAGGTGAGACGGATCCGTGCGCGATTTGCGCTGATGTGTCTCGAGATAAAAGCGCCATTTGCGTGGTGGAACAGCCGCTGGATGTGGTGGCGGTTGAGCGCAGTGATGGTTACAAAGGTTTGTATCACGTACTTCATGGAGTGATTTCGCCCTTAGATAATATTGGGCCGGATGATTTGTACTTGCGGGATTTGTTGCCGCGATTGACTAATGGCGTGCGAGAGATAGTGTTGGCGACTAATCCGACGATGGAAGGAGAAGCCACGGCGATGTACATCGCGCAGTTACTGCGCGAACGCAAAATGAAAAATGCAAAATTAAAAATAACTAGGTTGGGGAGGGGGTTGCCGGTGGGGGGGGATATTGAGTATGCTGATGAAGTAACTTTAAGCAAAGCGTTTGAGGGCAGAAAGGAGTTTTAGGTGAGTCCAAAGCAGGTTTTAGGTGACGTATTTGAGCAGTTGAAGGGTCAGGTTGGTCACGCAGCTCAAGTAATGAAGCAGGAACCGGTAAAGTTGGCCCAGAACTTGCTGGGTGAGTCAGATGAGGCAGCAGAAGAAAGCGAGAGTATGAGTCAACCGCAGGTGGATCCGCAACAGCTTCAGATGCAGCAGCAGATTGCCCGAATGCGGCAGTTGGATGAGGCGAGAAAGCGAGAAAGTTTGCGAGGATTGCGGCAGCAGCAGGCGGTGATGGCGCGGTGGGATAATGAGCGGAAAGCGCGAGAGATGCGAGAGAGGCAGCAGCAGGCTCAGGAACAGCAGCAAGCAGGGGCCAAAAAACAGGAAAAACAGCAGATAAAGCAATTGGAACGGCGGGATAAAGCG
>Ga0209542_10019499_pt1 | contig 10849 bp, 32 predicted proteins | sample RifCSPhighO2_01_FD_184028 | JGI IMG/M metagenome (GOLD analysis project Ga0209542, IMG submission 184028) | Soil microbial communities from Rifle, Colorado - Rifle CSP2_plank highO2_0.1 (SPAdes) (version 2) | ecosystem: Environmental > Terrestrial > Deep subsurface > Rock core/Sediment ...
ATTTTTCTCATTTTAATTTATTCTGGACTTCATTCCAGACTTCATTCCTGACTTCATCACAGACTTTATTCTGGACTTCAATCCCGACTTCATTCCAGACTTCATTCCAGACTTCATTCCAGACTTTATTCCCGACTTCATCACAGACTTCATTCCAGACTTCATTCCCGATATTTTTCATTTCTTTCTCCGCGAGAAAAATCTCTTTCATTATGTTTGTTCTTTAAGAACCCGCCCAATCTCTTTTAAAGAAAGTTCCTTTATCAAAGATAAATTTCTGTTAATCCAATAATAATGAACGCAAGGAAAAATGGCTCCTTTATAAAATCGATCGCTCATCCATTCCACTTCAAAGAAAGGAAGAAAACTTTGATAATAATAAGGCCGAGGTTTTAATTGTTTTTGAGAAGCATTCAATTCTTTCATTTTTGAAACGCCTTAAATGTCCTTCCTAATCTCTGATTTTATATCATAAAATTTATCAAATCCAATATCCCAATTAGAATAATGTTTATGCCAAATTTTAACATCAATTTTTTCAAATTCTTTCTCGTTATAAAAGAACATATAAAGATGACTATATAAATTCAATTTTATTTGTTTGGCGCGGGTCAATTTTCTATTCCTTCTTTTTTAAAAGTCTTATAAATCTCATCTCGAATTTTATGCCAAACTTGAACCCTAACCTGATGCCAGATTTGAATATAAAATTGTTTTCTGGACTGGATCCAAAGGATAATAAATCCAAGATAAGTAGGGTAATCTATTACTTTTATAATCTCTTTTCCGATGTCTTTCATTTTATTTTCCGCCCGAAATTTCTCAACAATTTCAATTATATGTCCAAAACAATTCTTCTTCCATTAAACGCTTTTTTGTTTTGAACAATATCATTTCTGTCTCATTTAAAATTCTTTTTTTGAGCTGGAAAAATTGGTCTATAGGCTCCGAGAAATCTCCGTCGGGTTCAAACTTTCTTGAAAAATAATTCAAATAATAATCATTTGATCTGTCGTCATCAAAACGAAAAGAAGTTTCTGCCAAATGGTATTTTTCATCGCGCAAATATTCATATAAATAATCTCTTAAATCGAAAGATAAATTCTTTGTTTTGAGCGCGCGATTTGCGCGCTTATTAAGTGTTTTCATTGTGTCTCTCAAGTATTCAAAAAAAGTTCCAATGTCTGATCTCTAATTTGTCCTCCGATGGCAACAAAGCCTCCGTCTCTGATCTCAATTTCATTCCATAATTCTAAATAAAGTTTTTGATCAAACTTATCCGTAATTTTATATGAAATATTATAAATAATCCCGTTTATTCCGTTCCAAACTTTGACCTTAATACGAAGCCCAATATTTTTCATTTTAAGAATTTTCATCTTTTCAATTCTTGAAAGACCAAATTCTTAATGAGATCAAAATTGTAAAATAGAATTCTGAATTCTTGAAAAGATTTTATATAAAAAAGGCCGAAATATAGATTATAATAATAATCATCTTTAATATTAAGCATTTTTGAGCGAAGGTCAGAACCAAGATCTTTTAATTGTTTCATTTATTTTAATCTCTTCTTTTTTTTGAAGGAATTTCCAATTTATTTTTATATTCATATCCTTTTATAGAATAAATTGAAAATGGGCGCATAAGCATGTTGTTGATAATGATATAATCTCTATAACTAAACTGTTCCGTTATTTGCCAGCGATTATTAATATAGAGCGCAAAAAAATTGCGAGGATCAATGAAATTTATCTTTCTTTGAATATTATTCATTTCGTTTTTCCGGGCTCAAATTATTTAAAGACGATTTGAGCGCTTAAAATTTTGAAAATGGGTTCGGCCATTAAAAATTTCCGATAGCCAATTTTACGGCCATCCTCGTTCGTTTAAATAGTATTTATGGTTCGTATTGCAAACTTGATTTCATTTCGCTCTGTTTATTTTTTATAAAAAAGAGAAAATATTTATTTGAAATATGGAAAAAAAATGTAGTGTCTGTGGAAATTGTTTCGAAATGAAACAAAGACAAAAGAAAATAGTTTGTTCATCGCTGGTTTGTAGAAGAGAATATCTGAAAAGAGAAAGAGTTTCTCAAAATCGAGAAAAATATCAAAAAGTTTGCCCTCAATGTAAAAATAGTTTTGAAGCAAGAAGATCACTTTCTCTTTATTGTTCGAAAGAGTGTGCTAAAATGGTTGAGAAAGAAAAATATAAAAATAAATATGTTTCTAAAAAATCAGGAAAAAGAACAAATAATTTTATTTTAGAAACTAAAAGAAATAATAAAATTATTATATTAGAAAGAGACGGATTTAGATGTTTTTATTGCGGGAAATCTTCTTATGAAAATTTTGTTCAACTTCATATTGATCATATTTTTCCAAAATCAAGAGGAGGAAAGGACACAGCAGAAAATTTAATAACTTCTTGCGGAGAGTGTAATGATCAAAAGGGTGATACTTTACTTGAAAGTGAAAGTATTAAACTTATAAGAGAGATTGCTCGAATGAGAAATCGAAAAATTGGAATTGGAGATAAATTAAAAATAAGATTAGGATAAAGAGAAATTTTGAAAATTTCTTTATTAATAATAAATTTAATTATAAAAATTTGAGTTCCGGAATAATATTGTTTTCCTAAAAGATCAAGTTCGCAAAGCCCATTTGCGTCCAAAAAATCAAGAAAAAGTTCATTTTCTCGGCAAATATTATGATAAATTTGATTAATTTCAATTGTTAAATCTTTTTGAAATCTTTTCATATCTTCTCCCGCTTCTCGACTTCATTCCCGACTTCATTCCCGACTTCATTCCAGACTTCATTCCAGACTTCATTCCAGACTTCATTCCGGACTTCATTCCAGACTTTATTCCAGACTTTATCACAGACTTCATTCCAGACTTTATTCCAGACTTCATTCCGGACTTCATTCCAGACTTCATTCCCGACTTTATTCCTGACTTCATCACAGACTTCATTCCAGACTTTATTCCAGACTTCATTCCCGACTTTATTCCCGACTTTATTCCCGATATTTTTCATTTCTTTCATATTAAAATTCCTTTTCTCCGCGGGCAGAAACAATCTTTTCTAAATTCCAAATAATTTTAGTTTCTCGTTATATTCCTTTTTAAGTTCCTTAATTTTTTTATTTCGCTCTTTTCCGAGTTCTTTTAACTTATTGTTTAATTTTCTCCCGGCCTCTAAAGGAAGAATTTTTTCGGGCAAAAACCAATTTTGATATGATGGCACATAAACACGTCCATCACTTTTCATCTGTTTTGTATTATCAATTTCTCCGCCGAGAAGATAAGGAAATTCAGAATATTTCCAGAAAGCGAAAAGTTTTTCTTTTTTCATTTTAATTTCTTTTTAAAAGAGACTCTAACGCTGAATTTATGTCATGTTTTATATCTGACAAATAATAAATTTTATATTCGTAAAAAGGAGAAAGATAAATTTCGCTCGCAAAATTTACCAATTCCATTGTTTCAAAATAATATTCAAAATCATAATATCGGGCACGGCGAAAAGTTTTTATATGCTTATTTTTTAGGCGTTTTTTCATTTAATTTTGTTTGCCGGAATTTCAATTTTTTTAAGGCACCTATTTAAACATAGACTTCCAATATATATGTAGCCGACGGCGGAATGAGAAAAAGAAAAACTTAAATATAAAGGAAAATTTTTTATGTAAGTTGCTTCTTTTAAGACAAGAAAAAGTTGATTATCAATACACCGATTATTTATGTTTATGTTTCCTATTTCAGGAAAAAAATTATGTGAGCCAATAGATTTGTAAATCTTATTTATTTCTAAAGTTAATGGCATTTTTTTATCACCAAAATAATTCGTCGAACGAATTTGGTTTAATGGATTTAAAAAGTTTTGCTCTTGCTTCTTTAACAATTTTTTCTTTTAATATAACTAAAAGATCATTGTTAATTTTTATTCTTATTTTCCAAATAAAATCTAAACTTTCCAAATCTAGAAAGCAGGAATATTCATCATAAATAAATCCTAATTTTTCATCCAATTTTAAGTCAAGTTTCTTTAAAAACCTTTGTTTCTCTTTGAGATTATTTTTTTTCATTTATTCTCTATTTTGGCTCGGGCAAATAAAGCAAAAGATTATAAAATCTTATATCTATTGTGGCTTCTTCTTTCTTTAAATAGTCGATATTGTAGCCCTTAAAATAAAGAACGCTTCCATTTTTTTTATTAAAAATAATTTTATCAACGATGAATTTTGAAGACAGACAGCAGGCGCATTTAATAATTTGGCCAGGCTTAATTGAAGCAGCCAAATCGGCGGGCGAAGCAAAAATCTTATTTGCCAAAATTTTCATTAAGATTTAATCGTTTTCTTTCACAAGAGAGAGACGATAAAATTCATCGGCAATATTTGCGAGACGAAAAATTCGAAAATTTTCTATTTTATGGCAAGAATTTAACATAAATCCGTCAATATTTTGTCCTAACGAGAAAGATTTAAGAGCAATATAAACCTCTTTAATATTATATTTCAACACTTTGCTATTATAGCACGCAAGAATTAAATCTCCTTTTTTAATATCTTTATGTTCTATTTTTTCTTTTAGAATTTTCATTTTTTCGAGTAAATCAAAAAATCGTCAAAATAAATTTTATCATCAAATATTTCATATGTTTTTATATTTAAAATTTTCATTCTGACAGAAGAAAAATTTAATTCGTGTTCAACACCATTTAATTCCAGAAATATTAACTTTGTAAGTTCGCAGCCGCAATAACAGCCAATAAAATCTCCTTTTTTTAGGGAGACAGAAAGAGAAGTTGCGTCTGAAAATTTATTTTGGGCTAAAGTTTTCATTAAGAATTTGAGGATTTTAGGTTGGTTAGGCAGAAATATTTTACAATTGATTTTTCCGAACGAGCAAAAATTTTATATTCTTTAAGAAATTCTTTTCGATTATTGGAATATAATTGAATTCCTATTGGAATAGATAGTTCAATTTTAATTACAAATCTTATTTCATATAAATCTGCTATTTTGTAATAAATTTTTATTAAATCACCTTTTTTGATTTGTTCAAATGAAATCTCTTTTCCCTCATAAGAGGAATAAGGAATATTTTTATTTTTCTTCGGCATTATTTTCGATCAATTCCGTCCATTGTCTTATAGAACCTTCGTAGCCTTTTTGAACAGCAGATAAATATGTTTTATTGGAGAGATCCGTAAGCCAAGAATCTTTATTTTTTTTCCATTCTTTATGGGCATTTTTCGCAATTTGCCGAGCGCCATCGGTTATAACTTGTGGAATTTCTTCCAATTTCTTGTTTTTCACGCGACAAAAATTCCAAGTTTTTCTTCGTCTTCGTCATTAAGAAACATTTCTTTAATTTCGACGTTTCCTCGAGAAGAAAACTCAACACAAATTCTTGTCTTATAGTTTTCTTCGCAAGGAATTTTTGCTTCCAAGAGGAATTCATTTTCTTCTGGAAACTTCGCGAGAAGATGAGTAAGTGCTTGCTTTAAGGTGAATTTCTTTCCCTCTTTAGAACCAGACTCCGGATGGTTTTTCGTCATAAAATAGAATCCAGAATTTCCCGAGGAAACAGGAATAAGACGATAAATCCAAGCATTTTCAACAATCTTATTCATTGAATTAATTCCTTTCATTTAAAATTGGGAAGCGAGCCAAAGAACGAGGATCGTTAAGATAAAAATGAGCGGTCCAAAAGCGGCAAAAAAGAATTCAAGAGCACATTGGAGAATGAATTTAAACATTAAACTTCTTCTCCTTTTCGGTTGAATTTTCCGAGATATTTTTCTTCCGTTTCAACGTCAAAAATGATGTCAGATGAGAGGAGAAGTTTCAATTTGTTTAAGGCGTCCAGAAGATTTTCTCCGTGGACGTAATAACCCTCTCTGGCGGATAAATCTTTATACCCTGCGGAAGTTGGCGGATACATTTTTGGGCGCGTAATACGATATTTATTCATTATTTTAAAATCCTCCCGACTTCATCACAGACTTTATTCCCGACTTCATCACAGACTTTATTCCCGACTTCATTCCAGACTTTATTCCAGACTTTATTCCCGACTTCATCACAGACTTTATTCCAGACTTCATTCCAGACTTTATTCCAGACTTTATTCCAGACTTCATTCCGGACTTCATTCCCGACTTTATTCCAGACTTTATTCCAGACTTCATTCCGGACTTCATTCCCGATGTCTTTCATTTTTTAATCCTCATTCGCAACATAACTCTTCCCGCAAAATCGGCATTTAAAACACGAAACAATTTTGGAAGAAACCGCATAACAAGTTTGCCCGAGAGGAATATTTTCTGTTTGAATTGTCCCGTCAGAACGAATAAAACCATAGACAGGAACAAGAATAATTCCGCCGGAAAACTTATGAGAAAAACAATTGTTTTCCATTTATTCCTCCGGAGGAAAAAAATTCTTAAATTTCGGATAGTTGTCAATAACCCGCTGGCAAGGATCGACCCATTTATTTTTCACTAATCGGACAGTATGTCTCCAAGGTGAGATATAAGTTAGAAGATAAACGGCAACACCATGGCGAAAAGGAATTCCGGCATTCAAGCCACTTATAATGGTTCAATTCTTCAAACATTAATTCCATTTTAATTTCCTTTAATAAAGGAACATCATCAAATAAATTCCAATTGCAAGAAACGAAAAGAAAAACATCGCTGACATCACTTCAATAACGAACGAAACCAAATCATTTGCTTCGGCGATAATTTCTTTGAAAAAGTCGTTGATAAAATCTCGATCATTATAATTTTGGCGCATAATTTCAATCTTCCTCTTCATCATTTTCTAGATTTTCAAGTTCATTAATTGTATCTTCCGTTGTGGTCATTGACCCGCCCAAAAATTCTGTTTCCTTAAAAAGGGCGCTTACAATATGGGCATACCAATAACCCTTGGCGCGAACCCAAATTATTTCACGCTTATGTTGTCTGACAATTGGTATAATAATTCCTTTTGCCTCTTCAAGAAGTTGGTCAATATCGTCTTGAATTTCTTTTAGGCGTTCAATATCTTTGATCATTTAATCATTCTCCCATCCTTCGCCCTTTCGGCGATACAACAAAGAGATTTGATAGAGTTTTTCTGCCAAATTTTCATCCTTGAAGCGATAAATCTTTTTAATCATCCACAAACAAGTTCTGGCAATGGCGTGATTGCTTGCGCAATCCATTTCAAACTTCCAGGAAGAAAAAAGATTTCGCATTTCCCAAAAGAAGTTTTGGATTTTTTCAAAACAACTCATCACATCTCCAAGCACTTGCGATATTCTGCCGCGCAGAAATCATTATGATTTTCACGACAAGTTTCCCATTCGGGCTCACAAGCGCCGTCAAAAGAAAGACATTTAAGATATTCGTCTTGGCAAACATCTTTTTGAGTTTGACCGCAGGCAAAAAAGAGAGAACAGATAATTGAGAGAAAGATTGTCTTTTTCATGATTTTTTATATCCTTTTTCAAAGAGAGGTTAATAATCAATTTCCTTGCCATCAACGAGGTCTTGACAATAATTTCCCGCTTTTGAAAAATAGAGGAAATCACCCATTTGCGTGCCAGTTAAGGAAGCAATCTTGTCCGAAAAAAGAACGGCAACAGGGTGCCGATTATACCAATCGGTTCCTTTATTGGGGTAAGTTTGCCGAAGGTCTTTCATAAATTCTGCGAAGGAAATAGCAACACCAGAGAGATTACACGCATTTTGAACCAGAACAGCATCACTCGCCCACTGTTGAATAGTTTTCATAAACTTTTTATTTCTCCATTTCATACTTCTTATAGAAGTGCCAACTAAATGAATTAATGCCGGTCCAAACTAAAAATCTTTCAAAAGATGAAAGACATTTCTTGAAAAGAACTGGTGAACCTCTTTTCCTAAAGCGGAAAATTTTATGATATTTTCCATCAAAATCTTCGAGGCAACGGGAACATTTATTTTTTCTCACTTATAAGTCCAGTCGTCAGTCAGGTTTTACGCACCAACCTTGACAGTTTTCCGTGTGCGCCAAAGAGAAGACAAGTTCGGCAAATTGTTTTTCAGAACAATTGTTTTCCAGAAGTCTATTCCAGGCTTTTGTTGCCGAAGGTATATCTTCTCCAAAACGAAGGAAAGTCTTGCCATTTCAATAGATTGAGTTGTTCTGAAAACCTTTTTGTTGGTTGTTGTAAATGTTTAAATCCATTATTTCCCCTCCGAATACATTTTTAAGCAATTATCGTGCCAATTAGGAATTGCTCGGACAACCCCTTCAATTAAGGGTAATCCCCTATGAAAATCGCTTCACTTGCGCACAAAAATGTTCATAAAGGAAAACCCTAATCGGGTTTTTCCGAAGGCAAAGTTTCATACATTTTTATATACAGATTTTACTATAAACTCTATAGAGAATAAGATATAAACTAATATTTAAAGATTGAAATTTGAAGGATAGAATAGAATTCGTTTAATTAAAGAATTTCTTTTCTTTCGAGAAGACAAGAGAACTTCTTTTTCTTTTGACCGGAACGAGGCTATCGTTCTGTTTTTCTGTTATTGCTGGTTGATAATGTTCGTGAAGAATATAATCCAAATCAAATGTTTTTACGAAATCGCTTCCCAAAACTTTCATTCCTAATTCAATAAATTCTTCTGCCTCTAATTCACTTTTAAAATTTAACCAAAAAAAAGAATATAAATTATCGCTTTCATAGAAAAGATCCGGAGGAAGACAGAAGGCCGTCGGAAAAATATCCATTATTGCGAAACCTTTTTTGGAGTCAAGAATGAGAGAGTAGAACATTTAGTCTCCTTTGTTTGTTTTTTCGCGAATTTTTGTTTTATAAAGCAAAACAATCCAATAAAATTTGCTTATTTGATAATATCTTTTAGATCTAAATTTGACAAAGAGAGAATTTAAATGTTCCTCATAATAAATTTTATGAATTCTATCATTTAAAATTTTCACTTTCTCCTTCCTTCTCTCAATTCTCTATCTGCACCGCAATAAACACAAATCTTAAATTTGTCTGCGCAAGAAAAACAAAACTTGTTCGTGTCGGTTGAAGAAAAAGTCATTTCTGTTTTGCATTCAACACAATTGGATTTTGTAAAGGCTTGTCCGGCAACGCGAGGACGATAAAGATAAAAACAAACCTTACATTCTTTTTTAGTTTCTCGCTGTTCTTTTTGAACATCAATTTTATATTTTGCCAGTTTCTTTTCTAAACTCTCGGCGTAATTTAAATTTATCGAAGTTTTGAATTTAATTGAGTAGAGGTCTAGCATTTTTAAATATCCGCGACTTTATCCCAGACTTTATTCCGGACTTCATTTTTGACTTTATTCCCGACTTCATTCCGGACTTTATCCCAGACTTTATCCCGGACTTCATTCCGGACTTCATTCCGGACTTTATCCCAGCCTTCATTTTTGACTTTATCCCGGACTTCATTCCAGACTTCATTCCCAATGTTTTTCATTTCTTTTACCTAAAAAATTTGCTCTTCTAGCAAAGAGGATTTTCTCGCTTTTAATTTTATATCACAAAATTTATCAAAAGCGCCAATGTGTTTAAATGGATTAACGAGTTCCTTTATTTTTGTTTTTAAATCCAATCTTTACAAGTTCGTTTTGAAGAGAAATCAAATCTTTTTCTGTCGGCCAAAATCTTTTATTAATAAAAGCAAATTTAAATAAAGTTTTAATCATTTTTAATCTTAAACTAAAATGCGAGGCTTTGATTTGTTTGATTGGATTTATTAGTTTATTCATTGTTTTGCCCGCGTCAAAACATAACGAACTCTATCTTCTGTGTTTATGATTTTGAATTGATCGAAGAAATGTTTTAAAACAGAAGGATTAGCAACAACCTTTATGAAACCACTTCTTAAATTCAAGAAAGAATAGAAATAAATTCTAAACATCTTAAAATTATATCCTTTTTTAAGAGGAAGTTCTTCAAATGAAATAACGGAAAGTCTTTCGACTGGCGGCGGAAAATTCCATAGAAAAGGAATATTTTCCCCGGTTTCTTCATCCTTTCCATAAAAGACAGGCACCACCCTATTAGAACCACCATTTTTATTAGATACAAACTTTAAAATGTGTCCTTTTCTTAATTCGTTTAAAGGCTCTGGTAAATTTTCAAAGTCAGTTCTTTTCATTTTGAAAGTTTTTCCAGCCACCCATTTATATACTTGTCGTTAATGGCTTTTGCTTTTTCTATAAGCACGAGCGAAGCGTTTATATTTCTAATACAAGAAATTCTCAAATCAATATCGGTTGTCTTATCAAAAACTTCTTCAAGTTTTTCCGCGGAAACTCGAGGATTTCTCAAGGCAACACTTTGAACGCTTTTGTCTTCATCGTTCAACAATTCCTTAAATATTGAAGGGCAATTTTTATTTTGCGCGACGAGAAGTCTTCGCCAGCGAAGAGAATGATTAAAATTTTCTTCAAGAATTTCTGGCGGGCAGTTTTTATTGAGCAAAAGAAAAGAAAGAATTTTAATGTCTTCATTATAATAAAGACTTTTGTTCGCAACGACTTTTGGATTAATTTTTTCATAAATATTTTTCAAAAAGTATGCTGAACATTCTGGATTTTGAACACATTCAAGATAATTCCCTTGTTTATAGGCAAGGGCGGCTTTGTAATAAAGAACATTATTAAACTCCATAAAATTTCCTCCTTATTTCAAGAGATACATTAGTTCTGACGTTATTAATTTGTTTATAGAAACAAGTCCGCGTCAATGAACTGCTTAAAATAGATGTTTGTTTTAGAATATTGACTGGATACTCAAAGAGATTTATGGAGTT
>Ga0209542_10019500_pt1 | contig 10849 bp, 9 predicted proteins | sample RifCSPhighO2_01_FD_184028 | JGI IMG/M metagenome (GOLD analysis project Ga0209542, IMG submission 184028) | Soil microbial communities from Rifle, Colorado - Rifle CSP2_plank highO2_0.1 (SPAdes) (version 2) | ecosystem: Environmental > Terrestrial > Deep subsurface > Rock core/Sediment ...
GCCACCGCACCTTGGGCAAATTCCTGAAGATCAAGGTCAAGGGTAGTTTTAACTCGGAGTCCTCCCTGTTCAACAACCGCCTCCCCGTATTTTTCAGCCAATTGCTCTTTGACCCAGAGTGCAAAATGGGGGGCTTTGGGTGCAGTAATTTCGGCGTATTTTAACGCCTCGCCATGGGCTTCGTCCGCCTTTTCCTGGGTAATATAGCCGTCCTCAACCATCCTTGAAAGAACTACCTCTTGGCGGCCTTTTGCATCTTCGGGGTGAGATCCGAAGGGAGAATACCTAGTCGGAGCTTGTGGTAGTCCGGCAAGAAGCGCCGCCTCAGCGAGTGTAAGATCACGGGCCTGTTTTCCAAAATATAGTTCCGCCGCTGACTCGATTCCATAGGAGGTTGAGCCGTAGGGGATTTGGTTAAGATACATCTCTAATATTTGATCTTTGGAGTAGATTGCTTCCACAACAACTGTCAGCGCAACCTCCCTAAGCTTTCTCCTAACAGTTCTTTCGGGGGAGAGTAGGACGTTTTTAACCAGTTGCTGAGTGAGAGTTGATCCACCCTGGAGTTTTTGTTTAAAAATAATATTGTATGCGGCCCTTGTTATTCCAGCGGTTGAAAAACCGAAATGTTTGTAAAAATCTTTGTCCTCTACCGCTAGGGTAGATTGCCAAACGTAATCGGGGAGCTCCTCGAGACTAACTGGTGTTCTTCTTTTGTCGGTATAAATTTCGTAGATGAGTTTTCCGTTTCTGTCAAAGAGTTTGGTCGAGACAGGATACTCCCCTGATGTCAGTGCTGTTGGAAGGGGGATTCCCCAAAATAGCCATATCAAAAATGCAATTAGCGTAGCAAAAAAAGCCACTGCCTTAACCCTTTTTCTATCTGAAAAAAAGGATTTTACCCTTGGCCAAAGACCTTTTTGAGTTTTTTTTGGCGCCCTTTTTCTGGGCTTTCTGTTACTTTTTACCATTTAACCTTTTACCCCCTCACCAACGTGTTGGTGTGGGGGTGTACCCTTGTAGTATATTCAATTGCCTCGGGACTTGAAAGTTTGCTACAGTATTGGAGAGGCCATGGACGTTAATCTTGAAGAAAAAATTTGGTGGAGGTACTTGCACGAGGATCTTCAGGAACTTCTAAAGGAATCTGTAAAACTTTATAATAACGTAGGAACCTGGCAAGAAAGATTCCACGATTACTCTTTCGTAGTATTCCCCGCAGCCAAAGCCTACGAGGGATTCTTAAAAAAAGTTTTCTTAGATCTCGGCTTTATTACCCACGAGGATTTCTACGGCAAACACTTTAGAGTAGGCAAGGCTCTAAACCCCTCTCTCGATAAAGAATTTAGGCATGAGAGTGTATATGACAAGATAGTTCAATTCTGCCACGGGCCAAAGCTTGCGGACTCCATGTGGGAAACTTGGAAGAGTTCCCGTAATCTGCTTTTTCATTGGTTTCCTGAAGAAAGGAATGTAGTTAGCTATGAAGAAGCGGGTAAAAATATCGAACTAATTTTAGATACAATGGATAAAACCTTCCGCGAGTGTAAAATTACCCAATGATTCTTAAGGCTTTGGCAATTAGTTTCTTGGTCGCCTTTGGACTTGGCATTTTATTTACTTCAATTTTAAGAAGTGCAGCAATTGAGTATTCGTTTTCTCTTCCACCGGGAGGGGTAGGGTGGGAAGAGCAAGAAGAAAAGATTGACTATGAGCTGGCTTTTCCAGGACGTATACTTCCCGATAGCCCCCTGTGGTTTCTAAAGGTAGCCAGGGACAAGCTTTGGCTGACACTCACTCCAAGCAAGTTAAGGAAGGCAGAATTAAGTCTTCTTTTTGCGGATAAGAGGATTGTTGCAAGTAAAATTCTTTTTGAAAAAGGAGAGTATGAATTGGGTACGATGATACTGCTTAAGGCAGAAAAATATCTTGAGGAAGCGGCAAGGCTTGAGCAAAGCTGTCGGGATGAGGGAGATGATACGGGAATTCTCACCAGAAGGATTACTTTTGCCGCCCTCAAACATAGAGAGGAAATTGCCGATATCTTGACAATTGCGCCCCAAGACGCTACACCCGATATTATAAAAATAAAAAATATTACGGAAGGTGTCTTTATTAGTGAAAGAAATGCTTTACAGGAGAAGGGGGAAGAGGCTCCAAAAAGCCCTTCGGAATGGGACTAATTAAATCTTTTGAAATAAGAAAGTTATCGCGAGAAAAAATTTTATGTTTTACCGTCCAAAAATTTCCGCAAAAATTACGTAAAACCTTAAAACTTTACGCAGACTCCGTGCGTAAGCTGATATGATTTGACCCGTTTGTTGGTAGTTGACTGACTAGATATAGTGTTTGATTATCAGTCTTAAGGCTATAAATAGTGTTTCTGCTTTACACTCGTGAAACCCTTGTTGTGGAATAAATTATGAAGTGTCCTTTTTGTGCGGGAACCGATACAGAGGTACTAGAGTCCAGGGTCGTTGAGGATGGAGGAGGGATAAGGAGGAGGCGCGAATGTAAAAAGTGCGGCAAGCGCTTCACTACTTTTGAAAAAGTAAGGGATACCATCCTTTGGGTTGTTAAAAAAGGCGGGAGACGAGAATCTTTTGATAGAGAAAAGGTAAAGAGGGGAATTTTAAGAGCGATAGAAAAAAGACCTGTGTCACTGGAGCTTGTTGATGACATTGTAAATGAAGTTGAAAGAGAAATGCTGAAGCGGGAGAAAGAAGAGGTTTCATCCAGGGCGATTGGCGAGGCAGTATTAAAAAGACTCAAGAAGATCGATAGGGTGGCCTGGTTGAGATTTGCTAGCGTGTATTTAGAATTTGAAGACTTGACAGATTTTGAAAAAGCGATTAGATAGTTTAATTACCAAAAAACCTAAATGAACAAGAAGAAGACAAATGGAGTTCAGACAAAATCTGAACACTTATCCTTAGAAACTTTAAAGTTTACTCCATATCCGGATGTAAGAAGAGAGATATTTAGCAAGGTTGGTAAGATGCCAGGGCGCCCCAAAGATTTGCCTTATGGAGTTTGGACCGAGCAAGCCGTCAAAGTTTTAGAGGAACGTTATTTAGTTAAGGATAAAAACGGGAAGATAGTCGAGACTCCGGATGAGCTCTGCTGGAGGGTTGCCTGGGAAATTGCCTCGGCGGATGCCAGGTGGGGGTTAAAAAGGAAGGAAGTTACCGAGCTTGCAAGAGAGTATTATAAAATCTTAGTAACTCACGAATTTCTTCCTAATTCTCCAACACTTATGAACGCGGGAACGGGTAACAACCTTCAATATTCTGCTTGTTTTGTGCTCCCGGTTGAAGATTCTCTGGTCGGGATTTTTGACGCAGTAAAATACCAGGCCTTGATTCACCAAACAGGGGGTGGAACTGGTTTTGCATTTAGCCGCCTACGTCCCCGGGGGTCAATGGTCAAATCCTCTCGTGGGGTGGCATCCGGGCCCGTATCCTTCATGAGAATTTTTGACGCAGCAACCAACGAGGTTAAACAGGGAGGCAAAAGGAGGGGGGCAAATATGGGAATTTTGAGGGTTGACCACCCAGACATATTGGAATTTATTCATTGCAAGGAAGACGGTGGGATTACCAATTTCAATATTTCGGTTGCCATAACTGATAAATTTATGAAGGCGTTTGCTGCGAATGGAAAATATGAATTAGTTAATCCCAAAGACGGTAAAGTTGTAGGCAGACTTTCGGCTAGGAAAGTTTTTGACGAGATTGCGGACGGGGCATGGAGAACGGGAGACCCGGGTTTGGTTTTTATAGATAGGATAAATAAAGGAACCGCCAATCCCGTTCCCAGCTTAGGGCCAGTTGAATCGACTAATCCCTGTGGAGAGCAACCCCTTTATCCCTATGATTCTTGCAACTTAGGAAGCATATTTTTGGGCTATCTGGTCAAGGAGAAAAATGGTCGAAAGGTCCTCGATTGGGAAAGACTAGGGCAGGTGGTAGCCCTCTCTGGAAGATTTTTGGACGGAGTGATTGAAATGAATCCCTACACGATTCCCCAGATTAGACAAACTTCACTTGCTATAAGGAGAATTGGGCTAGGGGTCGGGGGTTGGGCTGACATGTTGATTGCACTTGGCATCCCGTTTGATAGCGAAGAAGCACTATCTATGGCCGACAAAGTGATGAGATTTATTCAAGATGGGGCAGTCAAAACCTCCGAGGAGTTGGCCAGGCAAAGAGGACCTTTCCCGCTCTTTTCTCAAAGCATTTATAAAAAACCCAGGAGAAATTCGACGGTTACCACAATTGCCCCCACGGGCTCAATCTCAATAATTGCAGGGGCATCATCGGGAATTGAGCCGCTCTTTGCAATTGCTTTTCAACATATTGTTAAAGATAAACACTTAGATAGGAAGCTAACTTTCATTAACCCGAAGCTTGTTGAAATTGCTAAGGAAAAAGGTTTTTGGACAGATGAGATAAGGCAAAAGGTTGAGGAGGAGGGGGTAATAAGGGGTATCGAAGGAATCCCGGTTGACGTTAAGGCCCTTTTTGGCACAGCCCACGAAATAGATCTGGATTGGCACATCAGGGTACAGGCGGTTTTCCAGAAATACACCGAAAATGCAGTTTCCAAGACGATTAACTTAAGACACGATTCGACGATTGATGATATCAAAAAGGCTTATCTTTTAGCTTGGAACACAAATTGCAAGGGTATAACCGTTTTTCGCGACGGGTGCAAAGACGCCCAGGTTCTAAATCTTGGGATAAAAGAAAAGGTGAAAGAGGAAGGTAACGAAACCGAGCCCCTTAGGGTAAGACCTTTTAAGGTGGCTGGTTCCACTTACAAACTCGAGACCCCAGTTGGTACTGCCTTTATAACGATAAATCAGGACGAGAATGCTTCCCCTCTTGAAATATTTGTAAACGTAGGTAAAGCCGGAAGCGACGTAGCCGCCATGGCAGAAGCACTTGGAAGGACTATTTCAACCGCACTCCGTTTTAGGGGGAGTCTTATGCCGAGAGATCGAGCCATGGAAATTGCTACACAACTTGCGGGTATTGGCGGGAGGCGTTCGGTAGGATTTGGACCCAATAAAATTCGTTCCTTGCCCGATGCCATTTCCTTTGCCCTTTCTACCCACTACGGATTTAAGCTAAATGGCGATGCAAAGATGCATTACGCCGTTAACGGTGAAGCTGGAGCTGTTATGGTGGCGCAAAGTTCTGTCCAAGGACTGCCCTCAAAAGAGGGTTTATTGGTCGACCCCGTAGCGGCTCCAGCCGAAACTACTAATGGGACAAGCGGTAATGGAGAATTGACTGCAAGGGCGGATGAGGCACAAGTTTCTCCCGGGATAAATTTAATTCCGGAAAGCCCTACCCCTCAAATTTATTTACCCTCCGGCCAGCCAGCCGGGGACCTTTGTCCCTCCTGCGGCGCAAGCTCTCTGGTTTACGAAGAGGGTTGCTCCAAATGCTACTCCTGCGGACATTCTGAATGCTGACTTCAATTTACAATTGACAATTGACAATTTACAATTGACGCGTGGCAATTTACACAAAGCGTGGAGATAGAGGAGAAACCTCACTTTACGACAAAGAGTCTCGTCAGAATATTCGCGTATCGAAGGATTCTTTGAGAATTAGAGCCATTGGTGCAATCGATGAGACCAATTCTTTTTTGGGGGTATGTGTTTCTGTGTCTGACGATAAAAAGCTAAACAATCTCCTTACAAAAACACAGGAGAATCTTTTTAGGATTGGGGCCATTTTGGCTGGGGCGAAACTTAAATTTTCCAAATCCAAAACCAAAAAGTTAGAAAAGGAAATTGATAAACTGGAGGGAACTTTGCCTGTTCTTAAAAATTTTATTCTGCCGGGGGGAACACCTCTTTCTGCCAATTTGCATGTTGTAAGGGTATTGGTCAGGCGCGCCGAAAGAGAATTGGTTGCCCTAAATGAAGTCGAAGGGGTTAACCCAGAGATTTTAACTTTCTTAAATCGCCTTTCAGACTATCTTTTTATGCTCGCCCGCAAGGTTAACTTCGAGGCAGGTGTTAAAGAGAGCATTTGGAAGAGATAAATTTTGGGTTCGAAAATGCTTCTTGGGGTGCTAAAATGATTGGGTATGACAATAGAAAGAATGCCCGAGGCGATAGTTCATCGACCTGAAGAGGTTGAAGTTCCACCGGCACTTTCCGAAACCGGACTCTCTGCAGTTGAGAGGGAATTTAAGACCCAAGTGAGGGATAGCAAAGGACAGAATATTCTAATAAGCCCCGCCACACAGCAAATCACAATCCAGCTCCCTTATGACAAAACTACCCTAACCGGTTGGCTAAAAGGTTCAGTTTCGATTTCTTTGACCTGGTTTGCGGCTTTTTGGTTGAGAATTATCAAAAAGGCTCTACATTTTGGTTGGAGAATAACCGGGAAAGGAGGGGGCGATGTTGCCAGTAGTTGACGTAAATACCATTTTTCTTTTGTTAATTCTTCTTGGGGTATTTTCGGTTTTTTTGGTTACTATCGGCTTCGTAGCCTTCACCCTTTTCAGATTTAGGGGCAGGGAAGCTGCCTCAATAGACTCGGTTTTACTACAAGTCGCAGTGCCTCGTGGAAATGAAATCAAGATTGACGCTATGGAGCAGCTTTTTGCGTCTCTCGCCTCAATCAAAAAAGGTGGATTTTGGCAGAAATTTTCTATTCAGCCGGCAATTTCTTTCGAGATTGTAGCTAAACCCGAGGATATCCGTTTTTACGTTTGGGCTCCGAAGCGCCTCCAAGACCTTGTAGAGAAGCAGATCCACGGCGCCTACCCGGACGCCGAGATTGTAGAAATCCAAGAATACAATATTTTCTCCGAGCAGGGGAAGGTCGCCTATAAATCGCTTCAGCTTAAAAAGTCCAACTTCTATCCAATTAAAATATTTAAAGATCTTCCTACAGACCCCTTGGCATCTTTAACCTCGGCCCTTGCCAAAATGGGAGCAAATGAGGCTTGCGCTATTCAAATTCTTGTTTCTCCGGCGGATTCTTCCTGGCAAGGAGCCGGCGCAAGTTTTATTTCCGAGACCAAAAAACAAGAGTCGGACCCCGAGAAGGCAAAATATGCAACTAGTGCAAAAACCTTAGAGGCGGTTGAGGCCAAAATTGGAAAGCCCGGTTTTGAAATCTCTATTAGAATCGTCTGTGTAGCTCCGACCGAGGAGGCGGCCAAGGCGCATCTTGCCAATATTGAGGGTGCCTTTGAACAATTTGCCAGCGAGCACAACTCCTTTGGTAAAAGAAAAATAAGGTCTAAAGGCAGTTTTATGGAAGATTTTCTCTACCGATACCAGCCAATGTTTCATCTTTTAGGGTCGCGGTCGTCGGTTTTAAATTCCGAGGAGCTTGCAACAATTTATCACTTCCCGAATAAATCAGTTACAACTCCCCATATTCAGTGGATTTATTCCAAAACCGCCCCCGCCCCATCGGAGGTACCAAGCGAAGGTCTTTATTTGGGGATGAGCACTTATCGGGGAATAAGGCGCCCGGTTTATATGCTCGAGGACGATAGGCGTCGCCACATGTATATTGTTGGAAAAACTGGGACAGGTAAGACAGAGCTACTTAAAGACCTCATTATGCAGGATATTCGCGCGGGCAAAGGAATTTGCTACATGGATCCTCACGGAGACGCAATTGCCGATCTTCTTTCTATGATTCCGCCTGAACGGGCAGAGGACGTTATTTACTTTAACCCCGGAGATACCGCGCGCCCCATGGGGCTTAACCTTCTTGAGGCTAAGACCGAAGACCAGAAACATTTTGTTGCAACCTCGGTAATTAACATGATGTATAAGCTCTTCGACCCTTATAAAACTGGAATCGTCGGACCGCGCTTTGAGCATGCCGTGAGAAACGCGATGCTCACCGCCATGGCAGAGCCCGGCTCGACTTTTGTCGAGGTAATGAGAATCTTAACCGATTCGAGCTTTGTCCAGGACATTCTCCCCAAAGTTACAGACCCTATTGTGAGAAGGTATTGGACCGACCAAATTGCCCAAACCGCCGATTTCCATAAGTCAGAGGTTTTGGACTATATAGTTTCAAAGTTCGGGCGCTTTGTTACCAATAAAATGATAAGAAATATTATTGGTCAATCCCAATCGTCATTTTCCTTTAGAGAAGTAATGGACAACGGCAAAATCCTCCTAATTAATCTTGCCAAGGGAGAAATAGGCGAAGAGAACTCCAACTTTCTTGGCCTGGTTCTGGTTCCAAGAATTTTAATGGCAGCCATGAGCAGGCAGGATGTGCCCGAGGAGGCGAGACGTGACTTCTACCTTTATGTTGACGAGTTCCAGAATTTCGCCACCCCTGACTTTGCCCAAATACTTTCCGAGGCAAGAAAATATAGACTGAACCTTACGGTCGCTAATCAGTTCATAGGCCAAGTAGAAGAAGAGGTTAAAAACGCTGTTTTTGGAAATGTGGGTACGATTATTTGCTTTAGGGTGGGAGTAACGGACGCATCATACTTGGCTCACGAATATACGCCAATCTTTGGAGAGGATGATCTTCTTAATATCGAGCGCTACCACGTCTATATTAAAACAATAGTAGGGAATGAGCCCATTCCGCCTTTTTCGATGGACTTAACAAAGGATCTTTCCAAAGAAAAGGAAACGATGAATCCGAGGGTGGCCGAGATAATTAGAGAAATGAGCCGTCTCAAATTCGGTCGTGACGAGAAATTGGTTGAGGCTGAAATCACCAGAAGAGCGAAACTCTAAATTGTGGGCCCTGATAAACGAGTTTGTTCACTCCTCCGCTTTGCGGAGTTTGAATAGAGTCGACAATTTTGCTCTGCAAAATTGGTTACTCTCTATCCTCTGTACTTTCCGACAAAGTTTCCTTCGTCGCTTGAAAATTTAGTGGAGCCGGAGGGAATCGAACCCCCGTGTCGACTTTATGACAGATTTTTCGAACCTGACATGTCGAAAATGGGTTGTGGGCTCGGAAGGAGTCGAACCTTCGCATCGACTTTATAAGAGTCGTGTCCTACCGTTAAACGACAAGCCCATTTTCGTCATAAGAGTCGTGTCCTACCATTGAACGACGGCTCCAAATTTTCAAGGAAGAGTCCTCGTCCTAGCCGATGAACGAAGGGCCCTTGAGCCTGAATTATAACATCTTGAGAAGACTAATAGAAGAATTTAAAGCTCTTCGAGTTTTTGTTTCTTCCCGGGTTCTTTGACTTCGGCGAGCTCCAGATAGCGCTCGGTTGTGGAAAGACGTTTGTGGCCAGAGACCTGGGAGAGAAGGACCAAATCAACCCCTGCCTTAAGATTCTCAATAATAAAAGTGGTTCTAAGGTCATTCACGGAGTAAGCAGGGACATCTGCCTTCTGCATGTACCTATCAATTGCGGCCCTAATATTCCTTACCGCCAGAGGCTTTCCGTTTTTGCTCACAAAAACATAAGGAGATTCGGTCTTGGGGCGCATTTTGACGTAGGCATCCAAGGCCTCTTTTGCGGGGGAATTTAAGGGGATTGTACGCTCTGGCTGGGTTGCATAAGCCTCAACTTTTACTTCCTCTGCCTTGACATTGGCAAGCTTGAGAGAGGCAATTTCTCCCCGGACGACATCCCTTAGAGCCCTATATTCAAGAGGGGAGAGGAATTTGGGAGGTGTGCTTTCGATTTTGGGGTGGGAAACGTTTTGCGAAGGGTCAAAGGAGGTGAAATTCTCGGAGATGAGCCACCTAAAGAAAGTTTTAATTGCATTTAGTTTTCTGGAAACGCTCTTGGGAGTATATTTTTCGGCTAAAAGCGAATCTCTAAATTGCTCTAAGTGCTCTTGGCGAATACCCTCAAGCGTTACAATGTTTTTTCCATGCAAAAAAGAAAGCATTTGTTCAAGGTCTGCTCTATATGCTAGAACCGTTGAGGGAGAGCGGCCTTTAACTTTTAAGCTGTCTATAAATTTTGGGAGCAGATTTTTGAGAGTCTCTTGTATCATTGTATTCAAAAGCCCTATATTTAATAATATGATAACACTTTTTTGGCAAAGGTCAACATATTATAGGTATGATACCGCCTAGTTCTAATAAAGTATAGTATGTTAACCGCAGTCGTTCAATCGGCTAAATTGAAGTTAGGAAAGAGCCTGAAATATGTATTTATCATCCTTGTGGTGATACTCACAATATCTCTTATAAGAAATATTATAAAGATTTCCCAGGCTGGTAAGCGAATCGACGAGGCAAGAGTAAAAGTTAGGGAGTTAAAGGAAGAAAATTTGAAACTTGAGAATCGTCTGGACGAAGTTCAGAGCGAAGCATATATTGAGAAGGAACTTCGAGATAAACTGGGACTAGCCAAAGAAGGGGAGACAATATTGGTTTTACCGGATGAGCAAACCCTTAGGGCACTTGCTCCGAGGTCTCAAGAAGAACAAGAGGTTTTACCAGATGCCAGTTGGAAGAAGTGGATGAAGCTGTTTTTTTAGTAGTTCTTACCTCCCGAGAGCCAAAATGCAGCTGTGGTAGTGCTAGCCGCACTTGGCCCCCGGGAGTCGACCGAATGTTGTTACTGATTCGCAAGCAAGGCTCGCCTGCGTTTCTCGGCCCGCCTTTGCTTGCGGCGACCCTTCATCTTCCGCACGTGCTGGCGGACTCCGCCGTTGGCCATTACTCTGCCCATCCCCTCCGTCCTTTCTCGCGTCAAGCGAGCGCTGAGTCAGGATGCAACTTGGTCCTGTCCCGACAAGTTATTTTCGCTACCGTCCATTGACGGGGCGAGAGACAGGACGAATACGCCTGGCCTTGCAGGTTTGATGCGTTGGTCGGGATCCTCCCCGGGCCTTTTCCACTTCGGATGGTGC
>Ga0209542_10019501_pt1 | contig 10848 bp, 11 predicted proteins | sample RifCSPhighO2_01_FD_184028 | JGI IMG/M metagenome (GOLD analysis project Ga0209542, IMG submission 184028) | Soil microbial communities from Rifle, Colorado - Rifle CSP2_plank highO2_0.1 (SPAdes) (version 2) | ecosystem: Environmental > Terrestrial > Deep subsurface > Rock core/Sediment ...
AATAAAAATGCGGTTTTCGCCACCAGTGATAATTCTTTGTTCGCTTTGCGAACGATCGAATTTCACTACCTGGCATATTCACTAAATAATTGTTCTGACAATTAAAGGATTTATCCTCGAAACTATTTCATAATTTATTGTATCGCATTTATCGGCCAATTCTTCAGCTGTTATTTCTTCCTCTCCTTGCGTCCCGATCAACACTACTTCATCTTCCACTTGAACGCCCCCTATATCAGTAATATCCACCATAAATATATTCATACATATACGACCTAAAACTTTTACCCTTTCACCTCTAATTAAAACTTCACCGCATGAAGAAAGTTTCCTGTCATACCCATCAGCATAACCTTGAGGGATAACTGCTATAGTCGAATCACGTCGCACGCATTCACTTTGACCATAACCCACCGACTCTCCGCTCTTAACCATTTTTATCTGGGCAACTATTGTTTTCCATTGAAGTACCGGCATAAATCCGATTTTTTTATCAGCGCCTACACTTTTTTCTTTTATTTCTCTTGAGGGCCACAGGCCATAAAGTCCGATACCCAGCCTGACAAGATTAAAATGAGTCTCCGGCAAAAGCAAAATCGCTGAGGTGGCTGCTGCGTGATGTAGTGGAATAGTAATATTTCTTTTCGCAAATATATCGACAGATTTTTTATATTCCGCCAATTGTTTAGCGGCAAATTCTCCCGTACCCGCCTCAACATCTGCAAAATGAGTATAAATTCCTTCCAAAACAATATATGAATTTCCGACAAAAAAATCTGCAAACGTTTCCAAATCCTCGAGTTTTATGCCCTGCCGATTTGTTCCTGTTTCTATCTTCAAATGCACATATGCTTTTTTATTTAAACCTTTAGCTTCACTTTCAATGACTTTAAGTGTTTCTATGTCATATACAACCTGCCGGAAACTGTTTTCAATAACACTAACTAGATCTTTGCGCAAAGTATAACCCATTATTAAGATAGGCAAATCAGTCCTCTGTTTAGATATCAGTAATGCTTCTTCTAATGAATCTACCCCAAACCATTCAATGTCAGTTCTGTTGAGAAGAGAACTTACTTGTTTTAACCCGTGGCCATAAGCATTCGCTTTTATCACAGCCATTATGCTGACGTCTTTTGGCAATAGAGAAGTAATTGCCTTGATATTTGATAATAAAGCCGTCTTAGATATTTCCAACCAGCTCTTTGATTTATGATTATTGTTGGTCATTGGGTTGCATCCCGCACCTATGCAGGACTATTTAATAAAAAGAATACAAATGTTACTTGGCTTAATATGCTGACATTATTACATAATCTCTTTTGCGTGAAAGGCTGCTTAACGCAGCCTTTGGTCCTGCATAGGTGCGGGATTGCATATTTCTTAAAATTATTGTAAAACATTAAAAAGGTACGTTGAAATCAGGAGAGAACATGTCTGTTCTTGATATCGTTATTTTTGTTTCAGATGCGATAGAATTCGTACAAGAACTTTTTACCGCACAAATAGCAGGATGGACTGTTTGGTCGCTAATACTGTTAAGCTGGGTACCTTTGGGACTGCCTCTGGCGCTCTTATTCACTCGGCTTGTGTATCTAAGACATGGCCGTCCTTTTACGAGTCGGGAAAAGCAAACGCTGGCATTGGGCGCATTAGGCGGCTGGTTCACTTTAACCGTAAGCGTATTCTATATTATTCCGCTAAGCATTCTTTTCTTTATTTTAACACGGATTTTTAGAAGCCGACCAATCAAATTTATTGTAAGCTGGCTTATGATCCCGTTAAATCTTCTTGCGCTTAAAACAAAAGAGGCTGCAAACAAGATAAAGACCCTTTTGGCTGCCTTGGTAGAAAAAATAATCGACATAATTTTTCCTGTAAAAATCTCGTAAATATAAAACCGCTCAGTTTAACTTAAAAACAGTTAAAACTGAGCGGATTTTTTTATGAAAAATCAACTATTTAGCTCGCTCTACATACTCGCCGGTTTTTGTGCTTACCCTGACTATTTCGTCCTGTTCTATAAACAAAGGCACGGTTAACTTAAGACCCGTTTCACAAACAACTATTTTGGTAGCGCCTTGAGCGGTATTACCTTTTACGCCCGGGGGGGCATCTACAACCTTCAAATCAACTTTTGGTGGAACATTAATTGCTATAAAATTACCGTCAAAACGAAGCGCGGTAAGTTCAAGATTAGGTTTAAGATAAAATTTATTCTCGCCAAGCTGTTCCTCGGTAAATTCAAAACGGTTTTTATTGGCTATTTCAGAAAATACATATCTGCCCCGATGGTTAAAAACAAAAAGGCATTTTACGTTTTCTAAGTCTGCTTCTTCAAAACGATCGGCCTGCTTAAAAGAACGGTTAAGTACTGAGCCTGTTTTAAGATTTCTTATTTTAGCCTGAAGGTGACCGGTTCTTTGTGCCATTTTAATAAATTGTGTATCCAAAACTTGCCACGGCTCTTCATCCATGACAAAAATTGTTCCCGGGGACAATTCATTAATACCTAACATATATTTAAAACTTAAAAAGTTATACTATTTTGTTAAAACCCAAATACGGCACCAAAGCCTCGGGCATAGTTATTGAACCGTCTTCTTCCTGATAATTTTCAAGCAAAGCGATTATCGTCCTGCCCATTGCCAAAGCGGTTGCGTTAAGCATATGCACATATTCAAGTTTACCTTCTGCGTTACGATATTTAATATTTTCGCCCCGCGCCTGAAAATCAGTAGTATTGGACGCAGAATGAGTTTCTCTATATTGACCCAATCCTTCATTTTGACCAGGCAACCAAGCTTCAACATCATACTGTTTAGCATCCGTAAAACCCATATCGCCCTTACAAATTGAAACAACGCGATATGGAATACCCAATCCTGTATATAATTTTTCCTGGAAACTGACTAAATTTTCAAGTTCAGCATAAGATTGGTCGGGAGTAGTAAAAACAAACATTTCAACCTTATCAAATTGATGAACGCGCAGAATTCCTTTTGTATCTTTACCGTAGGAGCCGGCTTCGCGCCTGAAACAGGTGGAAAAACCGACATAACGCAAAGGCATTATTTTAGTATCGAGTACTTCGTCGGCATGCATAGGACCGATAGTATGTTCGGAACTTCCGACCAAATACAGATCATCCGCAGGTAAATAATACCTCTCTTCTTCTTGTGCCTTTGTAAGACGACCCATGCCTCGATAAATATCCGGCTTTACCATAACCGGCGGAATAACGGGTATAAAATTCTCTTCCAAAAGCTGATCATAAGCATATCTGACAAGCGCCATTTCAATTAATGCGGCCTCACGCAACAGATAACCAAAACGGCTGCCTGAAATTTTTGCCGCGCGTTCGGTGTCTATCAATTGATGCAACTCTGCCAATTCAATATATGAACGCGGTTTAAATGAAAAACCCCTTTTGTTTCCTTTTTCTCTAATGACCACATTGTCATTTTCATCTTTACCTTCAGGAACATCGGCTGAGGGAATATTAGGTAATTCAAGCAAAAGAACACTAAGCTCCTGTTCTATTTTATCCAACATCTCTTCTTTTTGCTTAATATTATTTTTTATTTCCTGCATTGCCTCACGAGCTTCAGCGCTCCCCTCTTTTTTCTGCCACGCGCGCAATTGCTCAACTTCAGACAATATTTCTCTCTTCTGTCTGTCTAAAACTATAATATTCTCCAAATCAACTTTAACGCCTTTTTTGAGAATGGCGTCTTTTACTAAATCTTGGTTTTCTCTAATAAGTTTAATATCTAACATACCTTAAGAAGCATATCGTAAAATTTAAACCCCTGCAAACTTTTGGTTCACAGGGGTTTTATTCAGTTTTTACTGTCCATTGCAAAGAGGACGGTCATCTGACGATAGACGTCAATGATGTAATCCTCAAGCTTACGGAAGTCTTCGACGGTGGCGCCCCAACTTTGCGTGGGGTAAAGCAGAGTATGCGCAAGATTGCCGCGCCCAAGGTACTCAATGCAAAACAGATAGCTTGCGCAAGAAGCAACAAGCTCTGCATGCGCACCATGCTTGACGTTGGCGAGCATTTCGTCGATGCCATGCGCAAATTCATGCGCCAGCAACGCAAAGTTGCCTTCACCGCACATACGAATGCCTTGGCTCAATCCAGCCCACTGACCTGCAGGCAACCACATCTGGCCGTAATAGTCGCGAACGGGAGTGAATTCCTGCTGGGTGTGAACCTTGATACCCAAATCAGTCACGACATGCAAAAGCCTGTCGTAAAGCTGATTGCGCAACTCGCGTTCCTTGCGCCATGACTTGCCAGCCCAAACACGACTCTTCAGCCGTCCGGTTTCGAAAGCTTGGGTGAGGCGTAGCCGAGCGCGCCCAACCCGGTGCATCTTAGCCACCTTAAAAACCCTCACTTTACAGTCGTTTAGCTTAATGGACAAATAACAAAGAGCTTACGTGATAGTCTATATTATATCACTAAAAAATAAAAAAGTCAATATCTTAAGCAATGCCCTTCCGCGACCCATATAAAAACCCCAAAGAACTGTCTCTGGGGGTAATGTTATTTATCTTGAGAAACTAATTTTTCTATGCGCGAGCTTGAAAAAAGCCCACAAGAGTATTGGAACCGCCAAACAGAATGCAATCCAACCATAAAATATCCATTCCCGTTTTATTGAATCGGGCAGATACGCCTGATCGTCAGACACAAACGGCGGAACCCTATCAATTATCTCTGCGCTTACAAATCCTACAGGAACCCATGACACCGCCATAAGGATCAAAACTATCCCAAAAGGAAGTATACCAAAATAATCAAAGGTATTTGCAACAAGAATAGAAAAAAGAACAGTTATGATGGTTTGAAAAAACGCATCCGCTGAAGACATTGATTTCATTAATTTCTCCTTCTATAAAAGAACTAAATAAAAAATAGCATTTTCGTGCTATTTTGTAAACATTCTAATTCTTATCTCTTAAAGCGCTGGTTTTACCTTGAGCAATTTCTGAGGAGACGTAAGTTGATGCCGCAAAGAGGTTGCCGAAGGCGCTGTTTGAATCCAGCAACTTGAGGGATGAGTTCGCCGAAAGGCAACTGGTTTTGCGGCATATCAACAATCGTCCCCGCAGGGAATCGCGAAAGGTAAATCGTCGCTTCTTTTACTCTCCGGCTTTTTTGGGCCGCATGGTCGGGAACAAAATAACTTCGCGGATATTATGCGAATCCGTAAGCAACATTATCAACCTGTCAATTCCTATACCAAAACCTGCCGCGGGCGGCATGCCGTATTCAAGCGCTTCAACATAATCTTCATCCCCGAGTTGCGCCTCTGCCGAACCTTTGCTTATATCTTCTTCTGACCTTTCAAAACGCTCTCTTTGTTCTTCGGGGTCATTTAATTCGCTATAAGCGTTGATTATTTCAATACCGCCAACAACCAATTGAAACCTGTCTGCAACTTCGACATCGTCTTTCTTTTTAGCCAACGGAGAAAGAGCTAAAGGATGCTCGGTAACAAAAACCGGCTGGATAAGCTTGGGCAGACACATCTTTTTAAATATAGCCTCGCAAAGCTCTCCTTCTGTCTTTATTGCAGGAACTTCGTGTCCGCTCCGGATAAGAACCTCTTCCATGGTCTCAATATTGGCTTGAGCCAGATCTATTTTAGCGTATTCTTGAACCAGACCATTAAAGGTTTTACGGGGTATTGGTGATTCCCACTTTATAGTATGATCCCGGAATTTAGTTGAACGCCCGATACCACTGTGATCAAGAACTTTCATCACAAAATTTTCAAGATATTCCATTAAACCCTGGGCGTCCTGATAAGCCCAATATCCTTCAACAGATGTAAATTCAGGGTTATGAGTCGCGTCCATGCCTTCGTTCCTGAAAAGTCTGCCCATTTCAAAAACTTTATCAAAACCGCCAACCAGCAATTCTTTTAAGTAAAGTTCCGGCGCTATGCGTAAATAAAGAGGTATATCCAAAGCGCTAAGATGCGTACGAAAAGGTTTGGCGGCCGCGCCCGCGGGAACATTCTGCAATATTGGAGTTTCAACTTCTAAAAAACCGTCTTTAGTAAACTGCTCGCGAATTATATTTAAAACACGGGAACGAAGAGTAAAACGGTCTTTAACATCTTTATTCATTAATAGATCAAGATAGCGCCTGCGAAATCTTTCTTCTACGTCTGCAATGCCATGCCATTTATCGGGCAGAGGCCGTAAAGCTTTTACGGCAATTCCGAAATTTTCAACTTCAAGGGTACGCTCTCCGCTTTTGCTTAACGTCAATAAGCCCTCGCCGGATATAAAATCACCCAGATCCAAATTTAAAAGAAGTGTTTCTTCTCCTCCTGAAATAACATCTTTACGAAATAGAAACTGTATCTCACCCGTTCCATCAGCAACTTTCATGAATGTTATTGCGCCATAAGGACGCATCAGCAATATTCTGCCGACCAAATGAACCTTTTTCTTCTTCTCTGTCAGAGAATCAAAATCGTCCAAAGCCGCTTTAATTGTATGTGAGCGCTTTACTTGAGCAGGATACGGATTAATATTCTGTTCCTTAAGCGCATCCCTTTTTTTAAGACGCTCACCGATAATGTTATTAAGCTGAACCATATTATTTATAATTATATCCCAAACAGACACTAAACAAAAACGGTCTGACGTGCGCTTGGGCTGTCAGACCGCTCAAAATAACATAATATATATTTTACTCTATCTTCAAAATCTTATAATTCCTGACACCTCCCGGGGTCTTTGCCGACACCATTTCCCCTTCTTTATGACCCAACAAAACCATGCCTATCGGAGAAGCGTTTGAAATACGACCCTCTGAAGGAGCCGCTTCCTCTGAACCCACAATAATAAAAGTTGTTTTGGGTCCGGCGGGATTAGTCGGCTCAATAACAATCTTAGAACCCAATGAAACAACACGCACGCCGTGACTGTTTGAATTTGTGTCTATTATTATCGCAGACTCCACGGCATCCTCCAGTTCAGAAATTCGTCCCTCTAAAAACGCCTGCTCTTCTTTTGCTTCCTGATATTCGGCATTCTCGGATAAATCGCCGAAAGCAATAGAACGCTGCAACTTCTCGGCTATTTCCTGACGCTTCGTTGTCTTGAGTTCTTCAAGCTCGTTCTTTAACTTTCCGAGACCTTCACGTGTAATATAATTTGCTGGCATACCAGGTAGTAGAAATTCGACTTATAAAGACAATTTAATTTATCGAATTTCTTAATTAAAAATTAATATATTTATCAATCTTTTGCCCAGGTCACTTGTTCGCCTTCGGCGAACGGTCGAATTTTCACTACCTGGCATATTTGTATACTTTAATTAATGCCTCCGCTTTATATCGGAGGTATCGCTAAGATTATCTAAATTTTTATTAAAAGTTATCTCAACCAGTTAATTGTAATATTGTGGGGTCAGCAAAAGCTTCTGTCAACCCCAAACCCTTATCAAAATATACACGGTATATAGCGAATAATCCAGTCTTAAAAATATACGGGGTCAATATGCTTTCATACAAAACAGGCAAAATGAGGCATAAAAGCTAACGAGCTAACTATTTTTACGCATTCGCGTAAGCTTGTTATCACCTATTGATCTTTATCTTCAAAATAGGCATCTAAGGCGGCTTTGGCTACAGGAGCCGCAGCAATACTTCCTTCCCCTCCATTCTCGATCAATACCACCACTACAAGTTCCGGATCGTCATATGGAGCGTAAGCCGCAATCCAGGCATGAGTTCTTTTTGAGCCCACTTGCGCAGTGCCTGTTTTTGCGGCAACCGAGACTTTAACTTGATTTAATAACTTCGCCGTACCTTCAGAAGAATTAACAGCTGCCCGCATACCACGCTTTACCCAATTGAAATTTTCTTCTGATGCGCTTATTTTATTAATAACTTGACCTTCTGTTTTATTCTCAAAATCTTTTTTCTCAAAAATACTTTCGATAAGTTTTGGTTTATATACCGTTCCGCCGTTGACGATTGAGGATATGGCTGTAGCAAGTCCGATTGGCGTAACAAGTAAATCGCCTTGTCCTATTGATAAATGATAAGTATTGCCCAAAACCCAAGGCTCGCCCTTTTCTTTTTCCTTCCATTCAGGGGTGGGTATCAAACCGTTAACTTCACTTGGCAAATCAATACCGGTTTCTTTATCCAAATTGAATTGCCTGAGCCAACCGGCCAAACGATCAATACCCAAACCGATAATATCTCCGTAACCTCCGCCAACAGTATAAAAATACACATCGCAAGACTCGGCAATAGCTTCTACAAAATTAGTTGAACCATGAGCCTTCCAGTCACGATATGTATAAATAATAGACGGATCATATATATTGGAAACGGTTATAAAACCCGGATCAGAGATCCTTTTTTGAGGCGTGATAACCTTTTCGGTTAAAGCTGCCAGACCCACCATTGGCTTTATAACAGAACCCGAAGGATACAACCCGCTAACAACTCTGTTAAGAAGCGGTTTTGCGTTATCGGATATTAATTTTGAATAGTCCTCTGAACTTATGCCTTGAGCAAACGCATTATTATCGTAACTTGGAAAACTTACCAAAGCCCTTACTGACCCGTTACGCGGATCCAAAGCCACGGCTGCCGCGCTACGCGCGCCGGCTTTTTTTGTTTCTTGAGCCAAAGATTTAAATAGCGCCTTCTGGAGCTTTGAATCTATGGTAAGACGTATATTTTTTCCGCTTTTTGCTTCCTGCTCAATAAATGTTTTATCCGTCTTGCCTTTTGCATCAACAACAAAGATATTTTTCCCGGTAATACCCCTTAAAATACCGTCAAAAGAAGCCTCAATGCCTGTTTTGCCGATCTCTTCTGTGGGAAGATAATTTGCTTGAGAGCCTATATCCTCTTTTGTAACTTCGCTGGTATAGCCTAAAACATGAGCAAAAGCTGTAGAGTCTCTATAAACTCTTTCAGGTACCGACTCTATAGACATCCAAAATATATCGTTTTGCGCCTGTATAAGGGATAACTCAACTGCATTTTCTTGCTTTACCTCTCTTATCAAAACTAAATTCGTACTGCTTTCGGACTTAGCAAGCCTATCTTCAAGCTCCGACTGCGGTATTTCCAAACTTTTTGCAATATAGCCAAGCTGACTCGCCAAAATATTTTTATCTTGGGGCATGCGCGTTAGGTCAACAACAATGCGAAAAATTGGTACATTTTCAACTAAAGCCTCGCCCGAATAATCATAAATTATCCCCCGCGGGGCCAGTATCGGGAAAACTCTTTCGGTGTTGCGAGCGGCTATTAAAGACCATTGTTCTCCTTCAAAAATAGCTAACCACAAAGTCCTTACCCAGAAAAAAGAAAATAATAAAAAAATAAACGTCAAAAATATATAAGGCGTTTTGCGGCTAATGGGAACTTCAAGCCTGGAATTGTCCTTGTCGGATTCGAAAGCGACATCCGCAAATACTTCTTCAAATTCTGTTCTTTGGTATTTCATATCTTGTATGCGGAGAAACGAATAAATCACTGATCCTCAGTAATATAACAGAAATAACTATACTCATAATAACTTGAATACAAAAAGCCGCGCCGAAATATTTATAATCAATTACGCTCCAACTTACATTGTTTGCTATCCAAATTAAGTAACTCAATATAAAACCCAGCATGAGTATAGCGGGTCGTATCCATTGCTCGGATAAAAAACGGAAATGCTGTTTAAACATGAACAATATTGGGGTTATCATTACAATAAAAAACGCGGCAAGATCATCCGGATAACTCAATATACTGAAGAATAAAGCGGAAATAAAAATAGATACAAAAAACTTTTTGCTGTCATAGGCGGCGATAAAAGCTAAAACCACGATAGTGAACCGAAAAATATTTAGAGGAAAAACCAGATCATTAGCAGATAAAAAAACATCAAAAATAGGGGTTATCAAAATTAAAAAGTGAATAAATATCATTATTTAATTATTAACGTCGATCACAAAAATATATTCTTGTTTTTTAATATCAACCAAAGGCAGCACTTTTATGTTTAAAAACGGCTCAGCGCCGTTTATAGAGGCTTCGCTTACCCTTCCTACAAGCAAATTTTGCGGCAAACCATCTCCTTGTCCGGCGGTCCTAACTTCCGCTCCGGACTCAACATTAGCATCAACCCCAACCAAAGAAATATATGTTGTTCCGTCCGGATTGCTGTTGAGTAAACCTGTTATACCCTGGACCTGAACACTTATTGTAAAGCGCGGGTCATCTATAAGCAAAACATCCGCAGAATTATCCAAAACATTAATAGTTTTTCCGACCAACATCCCTCCGGCTGACACAACCGCCATATTTTCTTTTATCTGATCATTTCGTCCTTTATTTATGTGGACAACTCTGTTCCCCGGCATAATGTTATACCATAAAATTTTTGTGAGTATTTTTTTATCGGCTTTATATTGGCTTAGCGCATCTTTATCTTTAAGTAAGGTCTGTGTTACCGCCAATTTATCTTTCAACTCCACATTTTCCTGGCGTAATGTATTATTCTCTTCCTCAAATAATTTAGCTTTTTCTTCCTGAGCAGAGATTGTTTCAAGCGCCGGAGAAATAACCGGAGCTAAAATATTATTAAATACGCTAACAAAACTGTTTCTTATACCCGATATGTAAAAAAGTGCCAAAAAAAATATGGCACCAAACGAAAATAATACAGTCTTAATACTTCTATTACTTCTCATGATCAAACATGATCTTTATTATATTTCTTAATAAACCGGTATGGCCGCGGAATCTGCGCTTACTAAAACTTCATGCAAACCATCAATATCTTCAAGAACGATAC
>Ga0209542_10019502_pt1 | contig 10847 bp, 13 predicted proteins | sample RifCSPhighO2_01_FD_184028 | JGI IMG/M metagenome (GOLD analysis project Ga0209542, IMG submission 184028) | Soil microbial communities from Rifle, Colorado - Rifle CSP2_plank highO2_0.1 (SPAdes) (version 2) | ecosystem: Environmental > Terrestrial > Deep subsurface > Rock core/Sediment ...
TAACCAAAAAATTCTATTCCAAGATGCTGTTCTATCTCTTTTTTCTTCTTGTCAGATGCGTTTTTTTTGGTTGATCCGAATATCTGCGATGATTTCACGCCTGTGACTATAAGCATTGTTCTTATTGTTTTTTCCATGTCTTTGTAAATCTGGGCGCCCCAGATAACTCTTGCGTCTTCGTCAAGCTTTTCTGTGATTGTTTCAACGACTTTTCTTGCTTCGTCAAGCGTCATATCCTCTCCGCCAATTACGTTAATCAAAGCGCCATTAGCTCCAGATATGTCAACATCAAGCAAAGGATTGTTGATTGCCTTTTCAACAGCTTCTATAGCCCTGTTCTCTGAATCAGATTCACCGACACCGATAAGCGCAACGCCGCCGCCTTTCATTACTGTTCTTATGTCTGCAAAATCTAAATTAACAAGGCCGGCTTTTGTGACAAGCTCTGCAATTCCCTTGACAGAGTTTGTAAGAATTTCATCAGCAACCTTGAATGCGGTATGAAGCGGCAAATCCGGCGCCAGTTCAAGCAATTTATCGTTTGGTATAACTATAAGAGTGTCAACAACCTGCTCCATCTTTTCAAGGCCTACAACAGCATTTTCATATCTTCGGTGGCCTTCCATTGAAAACGGCATTGTAACTACGCCAACAACCAAAGCACCCATCTTCTTTGCGATTTCAGCAACAACCGGAGCTGATCCTGTCCCTGTTCCGCCCCCTAATCCGCAGGTGACGAATATCATGTCGCAGCCCTGCATGGCTTTTTTGATTTCAGCTTCCTGCTCTCTTGCAGACTCTTCGCCAAGACGCGGTTCAGAACCTGCTCCAAGGCCTTTTGTTAATTCGCGCCCGATTAGAATTTTTTTGTTTGCAGTTGTGTAAAGCAAATCCTGCGCATCTGTGTTGATTGCAATTGTATCGACGCCAACAATCCCGACTTCTGTCATCCTGTTGATTGTGTTGTTTCCGCCACCGCCGCATCCAATAACTTTTATGGTTGCGCGCTGCTTTGCGAGAAGCTGTTCAAGCTCTGCGTCTATATCCTGCGTGTCTTTATCCTGATGAGTATGCTTTCCGCCTATAGAAAGAAGCTTAGGATTCTCTGTGCTTTCATTCTCAGCCTTTATCGCCTGTTCTATTATAGATACCATGTTCAATCAAAATTAATTTGTTTTAACTATATAAAGATTACTCCTTTTTCTCCTTTTCAGCAGTAAAATCAACGGTTTTGATTGAAGGAATAACCCTGCTGACAATTTTCACAATTCCCTGCTGGATTTCCTTTGGCAGCTCTACGTTTAATGTTATTGTTGCAGCTCCGTTTGCAACTTCGACTTTTGGGTCCTTTGCATGAAGCTGCATCTCTAGAAGCGAGATTAACTTTTCTTTGTCATCTTCTACTATCTTGTTTATTTTGACTTCATAGACAAGGTCTTTTCCTGCAAGAGGATGATTAAAGTCAACTAAACAGCGCCCGCCGCTGACTGTTCTTACAACTCCAAAAGAGCCGTCAATGTTTAGCTGCAATCCCGGGATTGGCTGTATTTTCTGCTGCCTGAACTTGCTCATTGGAATCAACTGTATCATTTTTGCGTCTTTCTTGCCGAAAGCATCTTCTGCATTTATGCTGAAAGTGTAATTTTTGCCTGTTTCCTTGCCAACAATCTGGTCTTCAAGGCTTTTCATTATTGCGTTTTCGCCAATGCACACTACAATAGGAGAATAATCAGAATTTTTGCTGCGAAGATTATGCTCTTTTGCAGTCTTTTCGCTTGTTGTGTCAAAAACAATCCCTTCACTGGTCTTTCCTGTGTACTCAATCTCAACAAAATCAGACTTTTTGACTGCTGCCATAGGCGCTTGGACAAGAACTTGGTATATAAAAGTTTCTAATAGGGCATACATCAAAACCTTTATTAATAATTTAACATCTCTATTATAAAATGTCTTTAACAGAAGTTTTAAAACTCACTGAAGCTGAAGCACAATATCTTAAATTTATTCAAAGAGTATTTGAATCTGCTAAAAAGACTAAACCAGATGATTTAGACATGCTTGCCTATTACTTGGGAAACAGGGCAGATAGCAGGGAAAAATGGGCTAATAGGGGAGTTCCTTACAATACTCAAGATATTATAACTGATATTGTTCATTCATATACCACAAGCGGACTGACTATGGACGATTATATAGCTAAAAATATGCGAAGATTGCCTGCCAGCGCAGATTCCATTTCAGAGGAGAGAACGGACTTCGCAATCCAGACAAAATAGACTCTTATCATATATGCCGGATTCTAGACAATAATCACAATCTTTATAAACCATTACCTACCCCTTATATTTTTAATGGACTTCAAAAATCGGGATATAATATCGATTAACGATTTCTCAAAGGAAGAGCTTTTGTATGTTCTTAAGGTTGCAAGGCAGATTGAAAGCAAGCCAAGAAGCAATATTCTAAAAGGAAAAATAATGGCAGCATTGTTCTTCGAGCCGTCAACAAGGACAAGGTTAAGCTTTACATCCTCAATGGAGCAGCTTGGAGGGGAAATAATAGGATTCTCATCAGCAAATGTAACATCAATACAGAAAGGGGAATCTTTGTGGGACACGATAAAGATGACAGAGCAGTATGCTGATATTCTGGTGATAAGGCATCCTCTTGAAGGCTCTGCAAGACTGGCGGCAGAAGCAGCCAATGTTCCCGTAATCAACGGAGGAGATGGTGCCAATCAGCACCCAACACAGACACTTCTTGATATGTACACAATCCAGAAAATAAAAGGAAAACTTGATAATTTGCACATTGGATTTGTAGGCGACTTGAAATATGGAAGAACTGTGCATTCGCTTGCGATGGCCTTGGCACATTTTAATCCAACATTTTACTTTATAGCGCCAGACGAACTGCAGATGCCGGAAAACTATCTTGATGCTTTGTTTGAGAAAAAAATACGCTATCACAAAACATCTGACCTTTCAAGATTCAGCAAGGAGTTAGATGTGCTGTATGTAACAAGAATACAAAAAGAAAGATTTCCGGATCCGCTGGAATACGAGAAATTCAAGGGAGTTTACAGAATAGACGAGCAGTTTTTGCAGAACGTAAAAAAAGACATGAAGATAATGCATCCCCTTCCAAGAGTCGATGAAATAGACAAAGAAGTTGATAAAACGCAGCATGCTGCTTATTTTGAGCAGGCGGCAAACGGAATACCTGTAAGAAAAGCGCTTCTTGCGCTTGTGCTGGGCAAGGTTAAGTAGATGGCAAGAAAAAAACAAAAAAAAGTAAGAAAATTGAAAGAGAAAATCAAGCCAAAGAAAGCAGATCCTAATTTCCACAGGGAAGATTCAAAAAAAGAGCTTAAGATAAGCGCGATTGAAGAGGGAACGGTTATAGACCATATTCCTGCTGATGCAACTTTCAAGGTTGTAGAAATATTAAAACTAAATGAAATCAAGGGTGTTGTCTCAATAGCGACAAACCTGCAGAGCAAGAGCCTTGGAAAAAAAGGAATTGTCAAGGTTGCAGGAAAAATCTTAACGCAAGAAGAGGTAAACAAGATTGCAATAGTTGCGCCTGATGCGACTGTCAACATAATAAAGAATTACAATGTAAAAGAAAAGATAAAAGTAAAAACTCCTGAAATGCTTGACAATGTTATAAAATGCTCAAGCCCTGTGTGCATAACAAACCATGAGCAGATACCGACAAAATTCTATGTTGTGAAAAAAGAGCCTTTGCTGATAAAATGCCATTATTGCGAAAGGATGATGGCGAAGGATGACATAGAGATAAGATGACGATTTTAAAATGCTCCAAACAAAGATATGCAATCTAAAGTTAAAGAACCCTACAATTCTAGCTTCAGGAATTCTCGGCGTAACAAAGCAAAGCGTTGACAGGATAGGAAAATTGGGCGCAGGGGCTGTAACTTTAAAATCAATCTGCCACGAAGAAAGATTCGGAAATTCAAATCCTACGATGTTTGCCGACGGAGAAGCATTTTTGAATGCAGTCGGATTAACAGGGCAGGGAATTGATTCTGCGGTAAAAGATTTTGGAAGGCTTGACAATCTTAGCGTGCCTGTCATTGGAAGCATCTTCGGCTACAGGATTGAGCAGTTCGGAGATGTTGCAAAAAAAATGGCAACTTTAAAGCCGGCAATGATTGAAGTCGATATTTCATGCCCGCATCTTGACTATGGAAAGCCGTACCATGCTGACCCTTCTTTAGCTGCGCAGGTTACAAGCATTGTGAAAAAAAATACCGGAAAAATTCCTGTAAGCATCAAGCTTAGCCCCAATGTTTCTGACATAAAAGAGATTGCGCATGCTGTTGAGAAAGCAGGGGCTGATGCGATAACTGCAATCAACACAGCGACAGGAATGGTTATTGACATTGATGCAAGAAAGCCGATACTTGCAAACAAAATGGGCGGAGTTTCAGGTCCTGCGCTAAAGCCGATTGCGGTAAGATGCGTTTATGAAATTTATGAAACTGTCAAGATTCCTATAATTGGAACCGGCGGCGTAACTTACGGAAAAGATGCAATTGAAATGATAATGGCAGGCGCAACTGCTGTTGGAATAGGAACTGCAGTTTATTATCGTGGAAATGACGTTTTTAAGAAAGTCTGCGATGAAATGGAGATATGGATGAAGAAAAACAAAGTCAAAAGCTTAGATGAGATAAGGGGATGTGCTCATAAGTAATTTTATTGAATAATCAAATAAATAGGCGAGCAATGCGGCGAGCCAAGATTTCAAAGCAAATCAAAGATTTGCGTGTGGTCGTAAAACTTTGTTTTACGACATGTTGCGAAGCAACGGAAAAACTCAATAACGAATAACATTGAACTAAAATTAAAATATAATTTAAAAAATCACCAAAAATGAACTGCAAAGAAACATGCTGTAAAAAGGATATTCCGCAAATGATGGAGATTTCTGATGTTGTAAGCGAGGGAAAAGACCAAAAATCATTTTTTTTTAAACATTCGATGGAATGCAGGCCAGGGCAGTTTATCATGGTCTGGGTTCCAGGCATTGACGAAAAGCCGATGGCTGTTTCCTATCATTCTAAAAATGAATTCGCATTCACATGCCATTCAATAGGCAAGGCAACAAAAGCAATGCTTAACATGAAAAAAGGAGACAAGCTTGGGATAAGGGGGCCTTACGGAAATTCATTCTCAGAAAAGAAAGATGCATGCGTTGTTGCAGGCGGAATAGGCATAGCATCAGTTTCGACGCTTATTGATGCTTTAAAAAATCCAATTGTGATTTATGGCGCGAGAAGCAAAGACCTTCTTGTATACACAAAAAGATTCAGGAACATGATGATAACAACAGACGATGGAAGTTTTGGAAGAAAAGGCTACACAACAGATGTTCTTGATGAAGTTTTGTCCAAGAACAAGAAGATAAAACAAGTATATGCATGCGGACCTGAAATAATGATGAAGAAAGTGCTTGAAATATGCAATAGGCACAAAGTTGAATGCGAAGCATCTGTTGAAAGGTATATGTCATGCGGCTTTGGAATCTGCGGCAAGTGCATGGTTGATGACAGAATCGTGTGCATGGACGGCCCAATATTCAGCTCAAAACAATTGAATACTCTAAAAGAATTCGGGAACTTCGCAAGATTAAGGAGCGGAAGGAAAGTTAACCTAAAAGATTATCATAGTGTGCATTAAAGGTTTCTTAATGCTTAATTTCTTTCTCTACTTTTACCCTTTTAAATTCTTCATTTATCATCTTGTCAAACAATTCAACAATGCTTTTTACATAAGCGTTTTTTACATTCAGCTTGAATAATTTTGCATTTCCTATGTTCCTGGTATTCACAACAAGATTTGATTTCTCAATTCCAGGCCATAGCCTAAACAAGGTAACCCTGTTTATGCCTGCCCCTTCTGCTATGTCGCCTATGGAATGATCCAACTCTCTTCCCTCCAGCAAGTATTCTAAAACCCTCACTTTTGGAGTATCTCCAAACATTTCCCTGAACATTGTTGTTTCGTCTTGGAATCTCATAGTTATTACATATCTTAACCACTATATAAATATTTCTATTTTGTAATGCTAGTATTACATTTATGTAATACACTAACAAGCTTTAAATATATAAATAATCATGCTAAACCTATGGCAAAAGCTGGTGAAGCAGAGATTGTTTGGATACAAAAGAAAATGATAAGAATGCTGAAGAACAAAAGGAAATTTGGAGGGGCGCATACAGAAACTATTCATTTAAGAAATTGCGTGCCAAAACATTTAAGGGGAGAAAAAATTGTTGATATTTCAATAAAAAACTTATTTCAGAAAGGAATATTGATAAACAAGCAATCCACAGGAGAAAAGCATTGCAGCCTAAATACTGCAAAACTTAAAGAAATTGATGAAATTGAGAACAGCTAAAATGTCGCTTTTAATAAAAAACTGCAGGATAATTGTAAAAGACAAACTGTATGCTAAAAATATTCTTATAAAGAGCGGAAAGATATCAAAAATAACAAACAAAGAGCCGAAAGCAGATTTAATACTTGATGCAAAAAACAATTTTGCGATGCCGGGGCTGATTGACGCGCATGTTCATTTCCGCGAGCCTGGCTTGACGCACAAGGAAGATTTCTTAACAGGCTCAATGGCAGCTGCAAAAGGCGGAATAACCACAATTATCGATATGCCAAACACAATTCCAAATACAACAACAGTTGAAGCGCTGGAAAACAAAAGAATGCTTGCAAAAAAATCCATTGTAAACTACGGCTTTAATTTTGGCGCAACAACTGACAATCTTGACGAAATAAGAAACGCAAAAAACATAGCTGCCGTCAAGATTTACATGGACCATACAACCGGAGACATGCAGATGGATGATGAAGAGTCGATAAAAGACATTTTAAAGCTGTCAAAAATGACAATTGTGCATGCTGAAGGAGAGAATGTGAAAAAAGTTGTTGACATTATGGTAAAATATAAGATAAAAAACGGGCTGCATGTTGCGCACACAAGCTCGGAAGAAGAATTAAACTACGCAAAGAAAAACAAAATCAAAAGCCAAATAACTGTTGAAGTTGTGCCGCAGCATCTGTTCATGAACAAAGGAAGCTTGCAGGAGCTTGGCTCTTTTGCCGAGATGAAGCCCAGATTAAAAACCGAAAACGACCAGAAAGCCTTGTGGGACGGAATAGCTGATGGAACAGTTGATACGATTGCAACAGACCATGCACCTCATCTGAAGGAAGAAAAAGAAAAAGCAAATTATCCTTTCGGGATTCCGGGCGTCGAGACACTGCTTCCATTAATGCTTGACGCTTTCAACAGAAATATTATAACACTTCCAAGAATAATGGAGCTTTGCTGCGAAAACCCTGCAAAGATTTTCAAGATAAAAAATAAGGGGTTTTTGAAAGAAGGATATGATGCAGATATTGTAATTGTTGATATTGGCAAGAGGCAAATGGTGAGGGAAGAAGACCTGCTGACAAAATGCAAGTGGAGCCCTTTTACCGGCAAAATATTAAAAGGATGGCCTGTAACAACTATTGTAAACGGCAACATTGTTTATGATGACGGAAAGATTTTTGATATCAAAGCAAAAGAGGTGCAGTATGGCAAATAAAGTTGACGAAATCCTTTTGAAAATAAAAGCTGTTTCATTAAGGACAAATCCGCCTTTTACGTGGGCGTCCGGCATTTCTTCTCCAATATACACTGACAACAGAATTATAATGAGCTATCCCAAAGAGCGCGAGTTTATTGTGAACTCCTTTGTCAAGATTATTAAGAAAAATAAGATAAAATTTGACGGGTTTGCAGCGACCGCAACAGCCGGCATTACATGGGGGGCATGGCTTGCGCAGAAAACAAAAAAGCCGATGGTTTACGTAAGAAGCGAAGCAAAATCCCATGGAAAAGAAAACAAAGTAGAAGGAATTGTTGAAGCAGGCAAGAGATATATTGTTGTGGAAGATTTGATAAGCACGGGTGGAAGCTCGATAAATACGATAAATGCAGTGCGCGAAAAAAACGGGATTGTTGAGTATTGCATTGCAATCTTCACTTATGAACTTTCAAAATCAAAAGAGAATTTTGAAAATATAAATACAAAACTGATGACACTTACCAATTTTACATCATTTGTAAAGACTGCAGTGCAGAAAAAATACATAGCAAAAGACCAGCTTAATCACATAATGGACTGGAAAAAGAATCCTGAAGGATGGGTTGCTGTTTAATTTGTCAAAAATTTCAATTTTACCAATTAATAATAAATTTTTGAGCATTGTCAAAAACTCTAAATTTTTGAAATGTTGTTCTATCAAGTAGTAAAAATTCTTAATCACTGTAGTAAAGTATTTATATAACTTCTAAGATGAAATTAAGAAAATGAAGAAAAAAACAATGCAGGCATGGTTTATGCTGCTTTTAATTCTTGGAATTGTGATAGGATATTCACTGCCGGGCGACTGGAGAACAGCAAGCTTAAAGCCATTGAAAGCGGGCGTTTATGATGTTTCAAAGAAAATGGGGCAATTGGATAATGACCTTGGCGATTTCAAATATACAACTCTTGTTGAAGTAAATGATGCAAGCGTTGAGCTGTTCAAGGTTGACAACGGAATTCCTGTTAATTCCAATGCAAAAGAAAATTACTTTGCTTATGTCATAAAAGGAAAGGTAAAAGCAACAATAGGGGATTCTGCCTATGATGCAGGCGCAGGCTCGCTTATAGTGGTTCCTGCAGGAACTTTGCACAGCATGCAGAGAGTCGGTGATTCTCCGGTTGAGATGATTGTGTTTTCATCGCCGCCTCACATTGCAAAAGAAACTGCAACGGCTTAACATAATCAATAAATTAGTTCTTTTTTATCTTATTTTTAATCTACAATCAAAAACTTTTTAAATAAGCATTCCAATGAAATTGCGTGATGTACTATGGCAGAAAAAGGACAAAGGCTAGTGATATTTTCAGGCACTGAATGCGTGCACTGCAAGGAAATGGACCCGATACTTGCTGATTTGGAAAAGGAAGGGGTACATATTGAGCATGTTGAAGTCTGGCACGATGCACAGAACGCAGCTTACCTTGAGAGCGTGGACAAGAATGCTGACGGAAGCACGTTTTGCGGCGGAATTCCAATGTTTTACAACGAAAAAACAGGAAAGAAGCTGTGCGGCAACCAGAAGATAGAAAAACTTAGGTCTTGGGCCAAAGGGGAATAATTTTTTATTTTTAATATGGAACAAAAGCTGAAGAAGCCAGAGTGGCTGAAAATAAAGCTGGCTGTAAATGACGAATTCTCAGGTATAAAATCAAGCTTGCAGAAGCACAAGCTCCATACAGTATGCGCTTCTGCGCACTGCCCGAACATTTCAGAGTGCTGGAACGGCGGAACAGCAACTTTTATGCTGATGGGCGACGTTTGCACAAGAGGCTGCAAATTCTGTGCTGTTAAAACAGGAAATCCGATGAAGCAGCTCGATCATGATGAGCCGAAGAAGCTTGCGCAGGCGCTTGCAGAAATAAAATTGTTTGATTATGTTGTTTTGACTTCTGTTGACAGGGATGATTTAGAAGATGGAGGCGCGTCACATTTTGCGGCATGCATAAGGGAAATCAAAAAAGAGCATCCGAACATAATTGTTGAAGTGCTTATTCCGGATTTTAGGGGAGATGAATCAGCGCTGAAAAAAATAGTTGACGCAAAGCCGGAAGTGATAGGCCACAACATAGAGACTGTTGAAAGGCTGCAGAAACAAGCCCGCGACCCAAGGGCAAACTATCTTCAGTCGCTTAAAGTTCTTGAAAATGTCAAGAAAATGGATCCAACAATTTACACAAAGTCCGCGATAATGCTCGGGCTTGGGGAAGAAGATGAAGAAGTGATTAAATCATTGCAGGATTTACGAGAGATTAATGTTGACATCATGACAATCGGACAGTATTTGCGCCCATCTGACTGGCATTTGCCAATCAAAAGCTTTGCCGAGCCTGCAAGATTCAAATATCTCGAGCAGAAAGCGCTTGAGCTCGGATTTTTGTTCTGCGCATCAGGGCCTTTTGTGAGGAGTTCTTATCGGGCTGGTGAGCTTTTCATGAAGAATGTGATAAAGAAAAAATCCAATATTTAATATTTTACTCTTACAAACCGATTTCTATTGTCGAACACAAGATTTCCCATCAGGCTTTTTCCTCCATGGATTCTCATGTACTCTCTATCAAAACTTTTCAGAACACTTCTCTGATATTCTCCCTGAGTTATTGAAAAATAATATCCAATAACTCCATCCAAACCGATTTTTCTAAAAGGTTTATTGGAGGGAACCATCAATTCAATCCCCCTTAACACATTTTCCCTTTGTCCTGAGCCCAAAAGTATTCTTAGCCCAGGATCAGTATGTGCAGTAAAAGCATGATAAACCACTCCGTCTCTGTTTGCCTGCAATTCATAATATTTATGAGAAGCTTTGAATATTTCTCCCCACTCATGCAAATGCACTGGCTGGCTTAGGTCAAACAAACTTGCGTTGCCTGTTATCTCTTGGAATTTCCTGTCGAAACACCTTAGCACCATTAGAGGAGAGCTATGAACATCTGTCACATTCATAACAGTGCCAAGCCTTAAATTTGAAGAAAAATACACGGAAATCGGTTTATCTCTGTCTGCTAAAGCTATTCTTGTCAGCTCGTTAATAACAATTTCCCTGTCCGATGAAGCAAGGGCAGGGTGATGATATGTCAATGCAATGTATACAACATTTTCAATGTTTCTTTCATGACTCACTTTTGAATCAGAAACTATTGACCTATGCATAAAAGTACCCTC
>Ga0209542_10019503_pt1 | contig 10846 bp, 10 predicted proteins | sample RifCSPhighO2_01_FD_184028 | JGI IMG/M metagenome (GOLD analysis project Ga0209542, IMG submission 184028) | Soil microbial communities from Rifle, Colorado - Rifle CSP2_plank highO2_0.1 (SPAdes) (version 2) | ecosystem: Environmental > Terrestrial > Deep subsurface > Rock core/Sediment ...
TGGCCGCGGCTCAATAGGCGCCGGCGTTCACGGTGCGCAGGGCGGCTGTATTCGGGAAAAGATGAACGTCCCGACTGGCACGCGTTACGACCTCTGCAAAGGATGTTCTCACGAGAATCACAGCGAGGCTTCCGCTATCCGCGACGCGAAGGAACATGGCGAAGACACGAGCGGGGCCGACCTCTACCTCTGGGGCCACTGGTGGTGCTGCGAACCGTGCTGGAATGCGATGCTCGAAGCCGGTATCAATGACGTCTACCTTCTCGAAGGCAGCGAGAGACTTTTCAACAAAAACCACCCTGAAAACGTTATCGGCCGACAGTTCGAGTGATGATGTAGAACTATCCTGATCGTAAGTAATCGGCACGTTTCTTCGGATCAGACAGTACACCGTAGGCAACGTTAATCGTCTTCATCATTTCGGTGGCGCTTTCATCACCCGTGTTTGCTGCTGGGTAGTGTCTTTTAGCCAACTCCCAGTAACGCGATCTGATGAGGGTCTTTGCATCGGCTTCTGTCTTTCCTTCCAATTCCACGGGAGTAAGCCCCAGCGTGGAAAAATACCCTTTTGGATCCGAGAAAGCTGTCGGCGTCTTGTTCATAGTGGCAGTGGTAAACATCGAGTCCCAAAATGCTCGTGCAGTTTGGTGTGCCCTCGCAAACCCTTCGAGATCGTCAAAGCCCTGTATCCCTATCGACTGCATGAGATTTAGTATTCCCTGGCGCCGCATTTTTCGTACCTGTGGGTCCCACTCTGCACCTCCTTCCAAAAGGGCCGCGAGGAGTTTGTCTATCTCCTCAAGACATTCGGAGATTTCTTGTGGTGATTCACGTAACAGTTCAAGGGACCTGTCTACGCGACTCTCGGGACCCCTCGATTTAGAACCACCTTCTACCATAATGAAATCCTAACATGATGTACAATAGGCCTTTCATGAGTCGCGGAAAATTTATCATTCTCGAAGGCGGCGAAGGGTCGGGCAAGACGACCGTCGGTGAGCGCTTGAAAATAGAGTTCCCGGAGGCCGTGTACACGCAAGACCCCGGTGGCACGCCGCTTGGCGAACATATACGTAAGCTTCTGATGTCAGAAGAGACCAAGGGTATCGACACGCGCGCGGAGCTTCTCCTCTTCCTCGCGGGCCGCGCGGAGCTCGTTGCCGAGGTGATAAAGCCGGCGCTCGAAAACGGCAAGCTCGTGATATCAAATCGCTTCGGTCTCTCCTCTATCGCCTATCAGGTCTACGGACGACAGCGTCCGGAACTTCTGGCACTTTACAACACGGTATCCGCCGAGATATTGCAGGGATGCGTGCCTGATGCCTGCATCGTTCTCGATGTGACGCCTGAAGTCGGCGTCGCTCGCGTACATTCGCGCCCCGAGGAACCGACTCGTTTCGATAACGAGGCGCTCGATTTTCACGCGCGCGTGAGAGAAGGTCTCAAGAAGCACGCTCACGAATTCGGCAAACCGTTCATCATTGACGCTAACAAGCCGCTGGAGGAGGTCTGGACGGAGGTAAAGAATGCCGTACAATCAGTGCTTCAGACTTCAGTCAAATGATGTCACTATGATTTAACGAACGTACATATGCTTATCCGCCTAGCAAATAAAAAGTATGTACGATTTCGTGCGCAAACAAGATCCTGAAGTATTCGCAGCCCTCGAAGGAGAGGAGCATCGGGAGTCTGAAGGCATAGAACTCATTCCCTCCGAGAACTACGTCTCGCGCGCGGTGCGCGAGGCCAACAGCTCCATCTTCACCAACAAATACTCGGAAGGCTATCCGGGCAAGCGCTACTACGGTGGGCAAACCTTTACCGACGTCGTCGAAAATCTTGCGCGCGACCGTGCGAAAGAGCTTTTTAATTGCAAATATGTGAACGTCCAGCCGCACGCTGGCGCCAACGCCAATATAGGGCTCTACTTCGCCCTCCTGGAGCCGGGTGACACGGTCCTCGGCATGGACCTCTCCCACGGCGGCCACCTAACGCACGGACATCCCGTCACATATCTCACGAAAATATTCAAATTCGTCCGCTACAAGATGAAGAACGTCGACACGGGCGAGATCGACTACGACGAGATGCGCGAGGTCGCCAAGAAAGAGAAGCCGAAAATTGTGCTCGCGGGTTACTCGGCGTATCCTCGCGAACTAAACTACCAAAAATTCGTCGACATCGCTCGAGAGGTCGGCGCATACGCTGTGATGGACATCGCGCATATCGCGGGTCTCATTGCGGGCAAAGCGATGAAAAATCCGTTCGACTTCGGATTCGACATCATGACGACCACGACCCACAAGACCCTGCGCGGGCCGCGCGGCGGCATGATACTCACTCGTGAGAACGAGGATGTCGCGAAGAAAATAGACAAGAGCATCTTCCCCGGACTGCAGGGCGGACCTCTCATGAACACCATCGCGGCAAAGGCAGTGTGTTTCGGTGAAGCACTCTCTCCAAAATTCAAAGACTATGCCGCACAGGTGCTGAAGAACGCAAAAGCCATGGAGGCTGTCTTCAAGACCTCCGGTATCCGCCTCCTTACGGGCGGCACCGACAGCCATCTCATTCTCGCCGATGTGTTCGGCAGCTTGGGGATGCCCGGCAAGGAGGCCGAAACGCTTCTCGACGAGGTCGGCATCACGCTCAACAAGAACTCCATCGCGGACGATACGCGAGGACCCATGGACCCCTCTGGCATCCGTTTCGGTCCGCCGGCGATAACGACCCGCGGATTCAAAGAAAAAGAGTGCACGCGTGTCGCCGAGATAATGGTAGAAACGATGAAGAACAAAAGCGACGAGAAGAAGTTGGCCGGTATGCGCGAAGAGATACGCGAGATGTGCAAACAATTTCCCATCCCTGAGTCGTTCGTGTAAATCGCGTGAGCGATTTCTGGCTCCTCGGTTCAGCAATACGAACACGGGCGTTCGTATTGCATTCGCTCTACGTCGCCAGTAAATCTAGGAGTGATTTCTGGCTCCTCGGTTCAGCAATACGAACACGGGCGTTCGTATTGCATTCGCTCTACGTCGCCAGTAGAATCCTCGAATGCTCTTCGGTATTGATCTCCCCTCGCTCGTCCAGTTGCTTGGCTATCCCGGGCTCTTCACGGTCATCTTTCTCGAATCAGGAGTTTTTTTCGGGTTCTTTCTCCCCGGTGCCTCCCTCCTTTTCATATCAGGAATGCTCGCTTCTCTCGGTGTATTCAACATCTTCGTCCTTATCCCGCTTCTTTTCGCGGCGGCTGTCCTCGGCGACACAGTGGGATATTGGTTCGGCTCGTACCTCGGCAAGGCAATATACAAACGCCCGAATTCCCGTTTCTTCAGACAGGAGCATGTACAGCTCGCGCACGACTTCTTCGATAAATACGGCAAGGCCGCCGTTCTGCTTGCGCGATTCGTCCCTATCGCCCGCACGTTCACGCCGATACTCGCCGGCGTCGGCGGCATGGGGTACAAGATCTTTCTCTTCTACAACGTCCTCGGGGCCATTATATGGGCGTGCGGCGTAACGCTCCTTGGCTATTCCATCGGCCGCTATGTACCGAACGCCGAGCAGTACCTCACTTTGATAATTGGCGGAATCATCGGCTTGACCACCTTACCCATCGTCTGGCATTGGTGGCAGAGCCAGAAAACCGAAATTGTATGAGCCCCGTTAGAGGCCGCGGTCGCTTTGAGTCGCCTCGAAAGTAGTTATGACATTTGGTATGTTCTAGGAACTCGTATGAATGCTGAAGAACCTGCAAGACCGCGACCTGCCTCTAACGGGGTGAAATGCCCGCGTGCCATCATTTTCGATCTCGACAACACGCTCGCGATGGCGTTCACACCGCTCCCGGAGCGAAGCGTGCGTGGCCTCGCAGCGCTCCTCAAAATTATGCCCGTCGCTATCATGAGCGGCGCATCTATCGAACGCATGGAAAAGTACGTACTTCCTAGACTTCCCAAAGATGCGAAGCTGGGTGATCTCTACCTGCTCCCCGACACCTGCGCCCGGTGCTATGTGTGGCAAGACGGCAAGTGGGTACGCGCCTACAATCACACTCTTACCAAGGAAGCATACGAAGCGGCCGTTTCGGCGCTCGAAGAAGGGATGGAGAAAACAGGCATTGTGAAAGATGCTCCGCAGTGGGGCGAGCGAATGCTCGCGCGGGAAAATCAAGTGACCTTCGCTGGCCTCGGCATCAACGCGCCGGCGGATAAAAAGGCGGCGTGGGATCCTGACCGCTCGAAACGCGCGAAGCTCAAAGCATTCCTCGACGAGAAGTTAGCAATCTTCGCTCTCGATATTCGTATCTCGAGCAGGACCGCGATAGACATCACCAAACTGGGCGTGGACAAAGCGAGCGGAGTTCGATGGGTAGCGGAGCATCTCGGCTTTAAGCCGCAAGAAATGCTCTTCATCGGCGACGCTCTCGGGCCGGGGGGCAACGACGCGATAGTCATCCCGACGGGCATTGAAACTCGCGAGGTTAAGAACCCCGAAGAAACCGCAGAGATAATCGACGAGGTCCTCTCCGCGTGCAGAACCACTGAGCCGTCCGAGTAGTTGCAACGACCTTAAATGCGTCGCATAATCCCGCCCAGCAAGCACAAACTCTGACTCGCATTTGGGGGAGAGTAAGATGGTAACGCAAATCGTTCGAACGAATGGGCTTATAGACATCGAGACGACTGCGTCAGTTGCCTTGATGAATAACTACCTCCTGCATTGGGCCAGAAACCCTGATCCGGGTAGCTGGTTCGATTGGATGACCTTTTGGAGGCACTGGGTTTCGGACCAGACGCTTCTCCACTGGTTGTTCCGCCTTCGCTACGGATGCCAGCTGCTTCTGGAAGATGAAAATGTCGTCAGTCACATCTTCCACCAACGACACGGTGACGAGCTCCATCTGTTCTCGATATTCACTATCGAGCCTCGTCAGAACGAAGGCATCGCGAAGCGAATGCTACGCGAATGGTTGGTCACGGCATGGAATACGCCCGGCATCAACAAGGTGCGAATAAGCGCCGGCAATGACGAGGCCGTGGCTCACATGTATGAGTCCGTCCTTTCAGGTGCCTACCATCTCCCGTTCGAAGTAACTCGCGGTAATGGCCCCGGGTGGGTCAATTTGATCCGGTGACGCAGGCGCGCGGCACCGGATCGCTTTTTTAGAGGATAAGAAGCTGCTCGGAGAAAACAGTGCCGCTGTAGAGAAGAAAGAGGATGAGCGCGAGAAGGCCGATGCCGCGGATGAATGAGGGAACGTGCAATCGGCGGAGTTCGACAAGGAAGAGAAGGCTGACCGAAAGAAGGATGAGCGCCGCGAGTCCCATGTATATATATTGAAGCGAAGTTTTGGGCGACGTGAGAAATCTCCAGATAGTCGAGGTGCGGCCGTCTTTGATAGCGCCGAGTGGCTGCGCCTCGGCCTCGGCGCCGGCGACCGGCGCCGCGGCGCTTTCCGGTTCCGTAGAGGAAACGACCGCCCCAGACGCTTCGGCGGGCAGGCCGAACATCTGTACGACGAACGTGGTTTCGTATCCTTGGTAGCGCCCGTGCGCTATCGCGATACCTATCTCCCTGTATTTGTCGCTCAAGATGTTCGCGCGGTGCAGAGGAGAGTTCATCCACGCTTTCTCGACCTCCGTAGAGTCGGAAAAATAGACCGCGAGATTCTCGCCTGCGTAACGAAAGGTGTAGCCCGCTCGCTTGAACCAGTCCCACGGCGTTCGTCCGTCTGGCGTTTCGTGCGCAAAATATTCCCTGGCGGCCATGTCGTCGGCTTTCATTTGTGCCGCTTTCTGAAGCGTGTCATCCACAACTAGCTCCGACAAACCTTCTGCAGAGCGGTCGGCGTTCGCGAGGTCGACCAAGACGGCCGTGACGACGGCGCCGAACTGCGGCGAAGGGCTCTTTACAACGAGCTTCTCGAGGGCGAGTGCGAGTGCAAAAAGCAGCAGGACGACGGCCGCCGTCACGACCGCCGATTCAAGTCGCAAAAAAAGTGGCCGATACACATTGTGCGGGCCGGGAATGAAAAGGTGCTTCAGCGGTGCGTGTCGCACGCGCGTGCAAACTCTGCGAGTTGCCATCTCGCAATTATATCTTGAAACTACAGGGCGTTCGCGTTAAGTACGGGCTCAGGATGCCTGCCGGATGGGTCGGTGTGGCCTGCGCCGAGCGCTTCGCCCTGCGAGACCAGCGCGCTCTTAACCTCTGTCCAGAGCGCTCCCGGATGCGTCGCAATGTAGAGCGCGGCAGCGCCTGCCACATGCGGGCTAGCCATACTCGTGCCGCTTATGCTCTTATAGCCGTTCTTCAGCCATGTCGAATAGATGGAAACTCCGGGCGCGCCGATGTCGACGGGCGTTCCCCAATTGCTGAACGAAGCGAACGTGTCGTCGGCTCCGTATGAAGTCGGAGCGCCTAAGCCCCCCTGCTGACCGTCTGTATCGGTGAGTGCGGAGACGGTGATGACAGCGTCGTCATACGCTGCCGGCACTTGCGTCGTTGCATTCGCGCCGCTGTTCCCTGCCGCGACAACGATCGTGACGCCCGCGTCGCGCGCGCGGCATATCGCCTTGTGCAAAGCGTCGTTGTTCGAATTGCCGCAATTATTGTCGGAAGCTCCGCCGCCGCCGAGACTTAGGTTTGCGACGGTAATAGGGCCGCCGTTCTTCGGCGCCTTGCTCGTCACGAAGTCGAGGCCACAAATGACGGACGACCACGAGCCGGAGCCCGCGTTGTTCAGCACGCGCACCGCCCAAAGCTTCGCGCCCGGCGCGACACCAACAACCCCTACTCCGTTGTCCAAAGCCGCGACGGTTCCTGCCACGTGCGTGCCGTGCCCGTTGCCGTCGTTGTAGCTGCTGCCGGAAGAGCAGTTCTTTCCTCCGACTATATTTCCCTTGAGGTCGGGATGACTAAGTTGTATTCCCGTGTCGACGACAGCTACGTTAACACCCGCACCTTTATTAAGTTTACCCGCGGCATTGATGCGATTAACTCCCGTCGGAAGCGTCTGTACGGACTGTTTCGAAACTGCCTGCTCCGAGACAGGCTCGCTCACGGGCGGGAGCGTCGGCACTGGATTGCGCGGACGGTTGGAGAGGCGCGCGACATCATCAGTGAGCGCGCGAAGCTCGCCGCCGCGCGGTTCCCTATCCTCTATCGAGACTACCCTGTCTTCGCTTACAAAAGCGACGCGCGGGTCATTTGCAACAGTCGCGAGTTCCGCCTCTGAAAAACGTGCGGCAAAACCGCTGATGGCACTCCGGTACGAACCGATACGCTCGCCGCGCGTGCGTTCGAGGATCTCGCTCTCCGCGCTGTCGGCATCGTTCACCGAGTCGTTGAACACGATGATGTACTGCCCCGGTATCCTCTCTCCCCGCTCTCGCGAGACATCATCCCCGAAGAGCGCCTGCGGCCCTGCCAAAAATACTATCAAAAAGACGAGGAGCAGCGCCGTAAAAACACCCACAAAGGCCTCCGAGAACCGAGATTGCATAACATAGAAACTATACCCCTTCTATTACATGTTGCAAGAGAAGACATGAAGCGAGGGGGCGTGTTTTTCCGGGGTCTCTCGCAGCGCGACGGCGCGAGAGCGAGCGCTGCGGCAACAGCCGCAGACAGCGACCCCGGAGAGACACGCCTCCGACGCGAGTGCCTCAAATGCGCCTGCGGTTCCCGATTAGAGCCGTCCGTACATAAAGCGACCCGAGTACTGCAGACATGAACGAAAAGAGGAGGAGTCCGATATTCTCCGACGCTAAGCCGCCCGCGCCCGCGTTCGGCGCCCCTGGCTCTTCATCCGCTCCCCCCACGAATTCGGGTACGGTGGTACCGAGCACCTGGCCTGGCGGAGCGCCCCCGCTCGAGCCGCCGGAACTGCCTCCGCTCGAGCCGCCGGAACTACCACCACCCGAAGTACCTCCGCCTCCGGTCGTGCCTCCGCCGCCGGTTGTGCCGCCCCCACTGTCACCTCCTTGCCCGCCGGCCCCCTCATCGTCGTTTATGATCGTACAGGTCTTCACATCTCCGAGCGCCAGGGTGATGCGACCAGACGGATTGCAATCGCCGCTAAATTCCTGCACGTACTGCATCGTTGTCGTTCCGACGATTACGGTCGTCGTCGCCTCCGAAACAACGTAGACACCCGCGAGGTATGACCGCTCCACGCCCGAAGCGACGGTCGTCGAGCCCACGAGAAGTGTGAAGTCGGTTGTTGTCGCTCTCCCGGCGTCATCATTGATAACAATTTTCACGACCGTGAGCCGCGGGGAGCCCGGAGGAGGTGGAGGAGGCGGAGGCGTGGGACCGGTCGGACACGTCGGCACGTCAAACGTCGGTATCGGCGGACCCGCGCTATTGAGGAACGGGAAAACGATGCAATATTTGATCCGCGAGCCGAGGTCATCGAGACGAGAAAGGTCTGACGTTGTCCCGGGGATGGCGAAGGGAGAGCTCGGAGCATTGGGAGGCGAATTCGGGCGAATGGATATCGCCGGGTCTAACGTGCCGCCGAAATTAGGAAATTGTATGTCCGGAACTTGTGGAGTATCGGATGTTCCCGGCGTGCTCCTCAAGGAAACGTCACTCGTCTCATTATTAGACCTGGTTTCCGTCTCACGGTTCGTACGTTCGGAACTACGGTCCGTGTCGGAATATACAAAAGCTGAAAATAACCAAAAAAACTGTATGACCACAAAAAGTCCGAGAAATATCCCCTCGCGTACGGTAGGTGTATGCGGCATGCGCGCGACCCCTCCGTGTTTCCATGCGGAATGGCGCGTCTATTATAAGTCCCCGTTTCGGAAGATTTCGTGAAGAAAAACTTGAAATACGTGGAAAAGTCGTGAATATCCTGTGCACAAATGTGCGCAGCGTCCTCCGACGACTCTCCGACCACCTACTTGCAAGTATGGCAAGTGTATGGTAAAGTGCGGCCGCTCACGAAAATATGGCTATACCACAAGACCAAAGAACGCACCTCGCGAAAGATCACCGGCATTTCGTGTACGAGGGCCTCACGTTCGCCTTCCAGCGCAGCCATGAGCTCTCGAACGAGTTCATGCGCCTCGAGGTACAGATCGCGGCCGTGCTTTTTGCGTTTTCCGCCATTTTTCTCGGCTACGTTGCAGCCGTCCCAAGCCTCTGGATGCGCTCTGCTTTTGCCGCCGCGCTGCTTTTCCTTGTTACTTCAATGACCTTGGGGCTCTTCCATATCAAGCGGAGGGAGCGCTCGTGGGATACCGTGGCCAAAGACCGGCAGCTCAAATTCAACAAGTGGCTCGAGGCTGTCGCAGAGGAAGGCGGCTTCGACGAAGCGCGCGCCTACGACATGGGCGTCTCCGCGGGGATCAAAGCGGCTACCTCGCCACCGCTCTGGAGCTGGATCTTGCAATCTATCTTTCTCGGCATGGCAGCCGCCATCCTATTTAGCCTCGCGCTCATCTTTCTCTTCAGCGCTTAAAAAACCAACCTAAGCGAGGGTAGAAATGCTTTCCTCGACGCGCACTTCGGCATATGCCGCCTCTCCCAGTGGAAGCATTGCGAGGAGTAGAAGGACGGAGAACAAACTGACGCACCGCTTGAAGCGCGGCGATACGCGCGCCGGAGTGGCTCGCGGCACGGGGAGGAGCGCGGGTCTCGACGTTTGCATGGGCAGAAGCTCCATAGGCGGATGGGAATTACCAGAGTTTTGGAAAGAACGACGACGCGGCTTCGAGAAGCTTATTTTTGAGAGCGGGAGCGCTCTCATTTTTATTCCCCGCCCCGCTCTTTGGTGCCCGTGGAGCGCGCGGCGTCGGCGAGGGTGCCGGAGGCGATGCGACTTGCGACGAGCCCGGAGGTGAGCTCGCGCCTTCGCCAGAGGCGAGCGGTACCGTCGCCGTGCTACTTGCAGTGGACATTATGTCAGAGACCGGAGGGGCGCCGCCCGTTTGCGCAGGCAGGCCACATGCAAGTGCGTTTATCTTCTTCAAGGTCGAGGCGTAGACGCTCCCCGTGCCGCGCGTTAGTCCGACAGGCGCAAGTATTTCGCTCGCATACTTTTGTTGGAAAGTCCGTACCGCCGTCTCTGTCATCGGGCCAAAGAGCCCGGTCAAAGGAAGATTTGAACCTACTTCGCCATTTAAGAATGCCTGAAGCTTTTTCACCTCATCCCGATTTGCCGAGCCGCGGCGAATAAAGCCCGAAAGTAGCGGCGTGCATGCGGCGACAGGTGCGGCTGGGGCCGCTGTTGCAGCTCCAAGCACCTTACCTTCTGCAAAGACGACGTCGCCCCATCCTTCGGAAACTGGCATCTTGCTCACCTGCGGCGCGTATGTCGTTTCGTTGCGCTGTCCTGTGATGCGCGCGACGTTCCTATACATGCCGGGCTTGGTCTTTTTTGCATCGAAAGCGACCGAGTACGTGAGCGTCACCTTGTCGCCGGGCTCGAGCGTGCCGAGTTTCCACGAACGCGTATTCATAACCCTGTTCCAAGGATCGTAGAGCGTGTCGGTGAGCGTTGCATGATAGGCGGGTTTTGCAAACTTCTCGTTGATGACGTCGACTTGATAATCGATGACTATCGAGGATGGGGTCGAACTCGCCGAAAGCGTGGCGTTTTTCAAGATAGTTATCTTCGGGTCTACGTTTGGGTCTGCTTTCGATATTCCTGGAGTTGATGTCGCAGATACGAATACGACCGGTACGCCGTTTGTGCCGCTTGAGCTCGTGTTTGCGGCGCCCGCCGCGCCGGTATTTGCGGCAAGATTTCCCGCAGCTGCCCCGCTCGAGAAACTTCCTCCACTCGAACTAGAGCCCCCGCCACCTCCTCCTCCCCCTCCCCCTCCGCCGC
>Ga0209542_10019504_pt1 | contig 10846 bp, 10 predicted proteins | sample RifCSPhighO2_01_FD_184028 | JGI IMG/M metagenome (GOLD analysis project Ga0209542, IMG submission 184028) | Soil microbial communities from Rifle, Colorado - Rifle CSP2_plank highO2_0.1 (SPAdes) (version 2) | ecosystem: Environmental > Terrestrial > Deep subsurface > Rock core/Sediment ...
GCCGATGCTGAGGGCATGTATGCATTTACATACCAGTGCCAGACCGGCCTGCAGTACAAAGTACCGGGCCCGGACGGCCAACGCACAATTCCGTGCGGTGCGGCATACTCGGTGGGAACTACGAGTAAAGAAATCTCCGTATTACCGACACTCACCGGTACGACGACCGCGAAATCCCCCATCACCATCCTCTTCATGCCGCGCGAAACGGGTACGCAGGCGCGCGGTGATGCGGTGGTGAATATCACTGCTGGTTCCCCCGAACCGCTCCCGGAACCATCACCCGAGCCACTCCCCACCCCTAAGCCGCGACCAGCGGCTCCGGCAGACCTCTCTGTCCGGATAGTTTCTGCTTATACCGAAGGATATGGAACTGCGGTTGTCGTGTTCGACATCGCAAACGATGGTGCCTCCTCGACCGGCATGTGGTTCTTCGAAGCGCAGTTGCCGACGGCACAGCCGTACACATACATCTCGCCCGCACAAGCATCGCTCGCTCCTGGCGCTCACATCACCAACACTCTGCGATTCACGCAGGCGATGAACGGCTCGGTATTCATATCAGTGGACCCGGCCAACGCGGTGCGTGAATCGAACGAGGGCAACAACACTGCATCGCAATACATCGGCGCTGGTGTGCCTACGCAATATCCGTACCGGACGTATTAAATCGTTCATAATAAATTCTTTGGACGCCGCGCAGAAGTGCGCGGCGTCCGATTTTCTGGACGATCCGTATGGCTCAGCTGGAGCGAAGGATCGAAAGCGGCTCATCGGGGCGCCTGATGGCGTCCCACGATCCCAATCGCCAATAGAACTGCGCGGTCAGAATCACGATGATCCACGCAATTGCAAACGCGGCGCTTGTGAACTCGCGCTCGAGCGTGTATCCGCCGATGAGTGCGACTGGAAGCAGTAGCCCCTGCCAAAACCATGGCCGCCGCACTGCATTCTTTTTGAGCCGGTGACGCTCAACGGCAGCGTAGAAAGTCAGCACCAAAAAGAAAGCGAGCACGACCATCGCGAGCCAGCCGTAGAAGCTCGTGGCAACGTCGTATAGAGCGATGCTGAGCGCAACGAGCACAGTGGTTACACCGTTTGCCCCCGTGACAATCGCGAAGCCATCTCGCTCGATGTCACTCGGATCCATCGCTGCATTGATGACACCCACGATAATGACCACGAGCATGACAATCGCGGCATCAAAGATGAGCACCTCGGGTGATGCGAACTGTGCGCTTTGAAAGAGTCCGTGCACGAAAACTGCGACAAACGCAATACCAAGAGGCGTCAGCGCGCTCAGCCATTTATACTGATGCATCTCATGTACAGCGGGCCAACCGCTGCTCCCTGTTTCAATCCGCAACCGGATTGGCTGCTGAGGAAACCGTACAACGAGAAACCCTAGATGTCGAGGGTTGCTTCTTTTGCGTGGCTTTGGATGAATGATTTGCGTGCCGGCACATCCGTGCCCATCAGCATGTCGAATACCATGTCTGCCTCTTGCGCGTCCTCGATATTGACCTGCTTCAAGATCCGGCGCGCCGGGTCCATCGTGGTCTCCCACAATTCGTCTGAGTTCATCTCGCCCAAGCCCTTATATCGTTGCACCGAAGTTTTCGTCACTTTCTTTTTTGCCTGAGCTGGCGCCTCTTCACCCTCCGTCTCTTCTGGCTCCTCTACAACCTCCTCGGTTTCGAGCGGCATGTCAGCTCCCACGAGCTTGACGCGCTCTTCGTCGGTATACGCATACGCGACTTCTTTGCCTTTCTTTATCTTAAACAGCGGCGGCTGTGCGATGTAGAGGTAGCCACCGTCGATCACCGGCCGGAAATGTCGAAACAGAAGTGTCAGCAAGAGAGTCCTGATGTGCGCGCCGTCTACGTCGGCATCTGTCGCGATAATTATCTTGTGGTAGCGAAGTTTACTGATGTCGAAAATGTCGCCGATAGCCGTACCGAGCGCAATGACCAGGTTCTTGATCTGCTCGCTCGCAAGCATTTTGTCCAAACGCGCGCGCTCGATGTTCAATATCTTGCCGCGAAGCGGCAGTATGGCCTGGATGCGACGATCGCGGCCCATTTTGGCCGTACCACCTGCCGAATCTCCCTCGACGATAAAGAGCTCCGATTCTTCGGCAGATTTCGATTGGCAGTCTGCGAGCTTGCCCGGTAGTGTCATACCGTCCAAGGCACCTTTGCGTAAAATGCTGTCTTTGGCGGCTTTGGCGGCTTTGCGCGCCTTCATCGCGAGTGAGATTTTACCGATTATAGAGCGCGCTTCATCCGGATGCTCTTCGAGGAATCTGGCGAACGCCTCGCCGAATACGGATTCGGTGGCGCCTCGCGCTTCTACGCTCCCCAACTTGCCTTTCGTCTGGCCCTCGAATTGGATCTCGCGCAATTTGACGGAGATGACGGCCGTGAGCCCCTCGAGCACATCGTCGCCGGTAAAGCTCTCGCTCTCTTTGCCGCCGCCGTTCTTGGCATTCAATGTGCGCGTGAGTGCGGTCTTGAATCCGGTGATATGTGTGCCGCCCTCGGCGTTGTAGATATTGTTGGCGAATGCACTGATACGCGAGGTAATGTCGTCGGCATATTGAAGCGCGACCTCCACCTGTACGCCATCCTGTTCTTTCTCAACATAAAAAACGGTTTTGTGTACCGGTTCAAGATGGCGATTCTGGAACGCGACGAGGCTACGCAATCCTCCCTCGAAATAGAACGTCACGGACGGCGCGTCTATCGAAAGTTCGCGCACATAAAATACTCCATCCACATCTACCTTGCCTGCATTACGTAGATCGAGGATCGAAATGCGCAAACCCTTCACGAGATACGCCTGCTGGCGCATATGGCTCACAATAGCCTCCCAGTTGAGCTCGCGCTCGGGGAAAACCGACGCATCGGGTTGGAAAGATATGATGGTGCCGTTCAATTTTGATGCTCCGACTTTTTTGGTCTTGCCAACGGGCTTACCGCCATCTTTGTATTCCTGCACGTGTTTGTCCCCGTCGCGATGCACTTCGGCGCGGACTTTCGAAGAAAGTGCGTTCACGACCGACACGCCGACGCCGTGCAGACCGCCGGATACCTTGTATCCTTCACCGCCGAATTTGCCGCCCGCATGCAAGACGGTCATTACTGTCTCGAGCGTCGAGACTTTCGTCTTGGGGTGTATCTCTACCGGGATGCCGCGGCCGTTGTCGGCAACGCGAACGAAGTTGTCCGGCAAAAGCGCTATTTCGATGTCGTTGCAGAATCCTCCCATCGCCTCGTCGCGCGAGTTGTCGAACACTTCCCATATCAAATGATGCAAGCCAGAGGAGCCTGTGGTGCCGATGTACATACCCGGCCTTCGGCGCACGGCCTCTAGGCCCTCGAGTACCGTAATATCTCTTGCTCCGTACGACCCTGATGAATGATTTTGCCCCGATTTTGGGGCTTGTTTCGGGGCCGTTTTTATGCCCTTTTTGAGCTTAGTTTCAGCCATAATTCAGTGGATTCAGTATACCCCATGAGATACCTTTCGTCCACTGTTTTTAAGCGCTAAAACATCACGGTTTCAGGGTGATTCGACGCAAAATTTCGGGGTGTTTATCTCACGGGGTATAGGAAAAAGCGGGGCGTTTGCCTAGGCCTTTTGGCTCGGTGTAACAGTGCGGAAAGTACTACCGAATTTCGTACCCCTTTTCCTTGAGACCGGTGTAAATACTCTCCATCCGTTCGTTCGTGTCGCCGTCGGTGAGCGTCTTGTCGAACGATTGGAATATGAGTCTGAACGCATACGAAACCTTTCCTTCTTTTTCAAAACGATCGAATAATTCACTGCGCACCAAAAGTTCGCCCGCATGTGCGCTGATCACCGCAAGTACGTCTTCGGGAGATGTGCCACTCGGGGTCCAAAGCGCGACATCACGCACCATGAAAGGATATTTCGAAAACGGCTGGTAACGTTCGGTCGTCGACGATGGTGCCGTGCCATACGCATCTGGTACTGATAACTTCGGCAGAAGCGCAGAAAGATCGATCTCTTCGACACCCGCCTTCGCCAAGGCTTCGGCGGGCAGGTCGATCACCTCTGCTATTGTCACACCGAGACTCTCTCCGAGCTCTCGCAAGAAATCGGTAGTGGACTTTTCTTTTTTAATGTGCTCGACGGCAATACCAAGTATGACGCTTTCCGAATCCTTGCTCCACCTCGTACCGATCTCAAACAGCTTCACCTGGCGCAAGCCGAGCAAATCTTTGTTGCGCACATTTTTATCGAGCGCCTCGCGCAAGCCAACGAGCAGGTCGCGGCGCAGGTACGGTCGAACACTATCCACTTTGTTCAATACTGCTCTATCGCCCTCCTCTGCAAAGATTGATGTAAATATTTCCGAGAATCCTCGCCCAATCAAAAATTCGCATATGCGGTCGGTCCAATAGAAATTCGTATTGACCGCGACCGGCTCAGATAGTTTCGGTAATTCGACGGCGGGAATCTTGTCGTATCCAGCGATGCGTGCGATTTCTTCGACGAGGTCCTCGGGTATCAAAATATCGAGTCGCTCGAACGGTACGTTCACGACGAACTTCCCGCCCTCTTGTACGTGCGCAAGGTCGAGCCGCGTGAGCGCGGCTTCGATATCCGTATCTTGCAATTCGGTGCCCAACGTAGCGTTGACGAATGCGGTCGTGACCTCCGTCTGTTTTTTTTCTGCGACAAGGGGGTACTCGTCCACAAATCCTACAATTTCTCCGCCCGCCAATTCGACAATGAGTTTAGCAGCGGCATACATGCCGTATGCCGCAAGCTCGGGAGAAATCACCTGCTCGAACCTGCTCGATGCATCGGTACGCAATTTGAGTGCGGCAGCAGTGCGACGCACCGACACCCCATCGAAATTTGCCGACTCGATAATGATATCTTTTGTCGCTTCGGTGATACCGGCCGGCTTGCCGCCTTTGACACCCGCGATACCGATGGCCGCATTCGCATGTGTGTCCGCGATTACCAGCATGGTGTCCGCAAGCGTGTATTCCTTGTCATCCAGGGCTATCATGTTCTCGCCCGCTTTTGCTTTGCGAACCTCGATAGCAAAGGCCCCATTCTCTGCCCGCAACTGCCCTGCATCGAATGCATGGAGAGGCTGACCGAGGTTGAACATCACGTAATTCGTCGCGTCTACTACATTGTTGATAGAGCGCTGACCGACCGCTTCGAGACTGTTTTTGAGCCATTCCGGTGATGGGCCGACTTTTACACCACGGATGTATCCGGCAATGTACCTGCGGCACAGCGTCGGCTCGGCAATAGATACCGATACCGCATCGGTGGGTGGCTCAAGGTTGATCTGCACGCGCAGCGGATCCTCCTTCACTGGCTTCATGAGTATCGCCGAGAGCTCCCTCGCAATGCCGCGATGCGAGAGACAGTCGTGGCCACGGTTGGGCGTCACTTTTACATCCAAGATGTCATCGCTACCGCTATTCACAACCTCCTCTATCTCGAACGCATGGAATGTAAGCGCGTCTGCGAGCTCCTGAGCCGATGGAAGCGGGTCGTTGAAAAATGCTTGTAGCCAATTTCGGGAAACTTTCATGGTTAGAATTGGTTCACGAACCGCAGGTCGGCCGAGTGCATTAATCGAACATCGTCGATACCCCAGCGGAGCATTGCGAGTCTATCGAGCCCCATACCAAATGCAAAGCCTCGATATTTTCGCGGATCAACGCCCGCATTTTTGAGTACACTCGGGTGCACCATGCCAGCCCCCATCATCTCGATCCATTTGTCGCGTAATTTGTCGGGTACGTCACTACCGACGAGCCGCATGTCCACTTCGACACCCGGCTCGACGAACGGAAAGAAACTTGGTCGAAATCGCACCTCGACAGACGCACCCTTAAAAAGTTCGCTGAAAAATCTGGCGAGCGTGCCTTTCAAATTCGCGAGTGTGACGTCCTCACCCACCGCAAGTCCCTCTATTTGGAAGAATTCCGCCTCATGTGTCATGTCGGTAGCTTCGTTGCGGAACACTTTACCCGGTACAATGACTCGGTACGGCGGTTGGATGCCCTTTTTGGTCTGCGCCTCCATGTAGCGCACCTGCACAGGTGATGTGTGTGTACGTAACACCCTTTCCTCTTCGTCTTTGATGAAAAACGTATCCTGCATATCGCGCGCTGGGTGATCTTTGGGAACGTTTAATGCGTCAAAGTTGTACCATTCAGTTTCCAAAAGTGGCCCTTCTTCAAAGGTGAATCCCATATCGAAAAAAATCTTATTCGCTTCGCGAATGAGACTCGAAATGGGATGCATATGTCCGCGATCCATGTCCGGCCAGTATACTCCCGCACCGCATCTTTGTGAAAAACGGCGAATGGTCAGAAATGGCTTATTAGAGCGTCATTTGCTATAATGGGCATAATCGTGGTGTTATGAGTATTGAAGCCCTCTTCACATATACGTTTCTTTTCATATCCCTCTACTTTGAGGTGTTTCTACTCGTATCATTTCTCGAACGTCGTTCTCGTCAGCGCATACTGCAGACGGTAGAAATTGCCATGCTCCCCACTGTCGCGATAGCGGTGCCGTGCTTCAATGAAAGACAAGGTGTTGCTGAAACGCTTCGCTCGCTTCTCGCACTCGAGTACCCCGCCGACAAACTCCAGATTATTGCCGTGGATGATGGCTCGACTGACGATACGCTTGCCGTTTTACAGAGCTTCGCCAATGATTCCCGCATACGAATATTCAGCAAGGAAAACGGCGGCAAGCACTCCGCGATGAATTTGGCACTCGCGAATACGGACGCAGAATTCATTGGGTGTCTCGACGCAGATTCTGTCGTCGCATCGGATGCGCTCTTGTGCATGATGCCGGTGTTCCAGAATCAACGTATCGCTGCCGTTACACCGGGTATCCACGTTAAGGCTCCGCAGAATCTGCTACAGCACCTGCAGCACGTCGAATATCGTTTGAGTATCTTCAACCGCTTTATCTACGCTGCGCTCGGCTCTGTATTCATTACACCCGGGCCCTTTTCAATATTTCGTACCGCTACGGTCCGTGAATTAGGCAGCTGGCGCTACGCGCACTCCACAGAGGATATGGAAATGGCGCTCCGCATTCAAGAAGCGGGGCATTGGATCGCCAATGCTCCCAAGGCGATCGTGCACACGCTCACACCCGCGACGTTCCCGCACCTATTTCGCCAGCGCGTCCGATGGACATACGGCTGGCTTCGCAATGCAGTCGATTACCGCCACATGCTCGGCAACAGCACGTACGGCAATCTCAGCCTTGTCGTTCTGCCCGCTGCTATCATTTCCATCTTTGCCGGTATCTATTTCTTCTTCCGCATCGTGTATTACGGCATCGAAGCGATCTATCACAAATTCGTGTACCTGCAGTACGGTGGTCCGATAGCTACCCCATCGTTCGAACTCTATTATGTAAACACGAGTGCGATGTGGTTTCTGATTTTCGCATCGGTCGCGCTCATCGTCGTTCTGATCAGTGTCGGGTCGCACATCGGCACAGGGCGCCGCATGCCGCCACTTACGACTCCACTGTTCTTGCTTATGTACAGCTTCCTCGTACCACTCTGGCTTTCTGCCGCGGTCGTACGCGCCGTGTTTAAGACTGGCGTACAATGGAGATAACTTTGCATGGGACCTGAAGACCCAATCGTCGATACACGCTCTGCCAGGTGGCGAACATATGCCATCGCATTTCTGATCACCGCATTCATATTTGCGACCGCGCTCTACGCTTCCAACTATTTCAACGATCGCCGTATTGCCGACATAGAGGCGACACAAGACAACATTTCGATAGACATCCTCTCGCTCGAAACGCAGTTCGACCTTTTGGCCGAACACTCGTGCCAGGATATTTCCGAGAATTCAGTGCTCTCGCGTGAGATCCAGCCGCTCGCACAACGCCTCTCCTACCTCGAATCGCAGTCGGGCGTCGATGAAGACGAGCTCGCGAGATTGAAGCGCTACTATTCGCTTTTGCAGATCAAAGACCTACTGCTGATGCAAAAGGTCACAGATAAGTGCCGTCTGAAGCCCGTCTTTATCCTCTATTTCTATTCCAACAGGGGCGATTGTGATGACTGCGAAGAGCAGGGGTACGCACTCACGGGCCTCGCACAGAAGTATCCGCAACTACGCATCTATTCGTTCGACTACAACCTTGGTCTTTCGGCATTGCAGACGCTCGTGGATATCAACGATGTGCGCAACGAGTTGCCCGCGCTTGTGATAAAGAACAAGGCCTACTACGGCCTTCAAAGAATAGAGGATATCGAAAAGATACTGCCCGAACTCGCGACGCTTGAAACCGCGACATCGACCACCACAGCAACATCCACACGCCGCTAACATCAAGGTTCGACCTTGATGTATATTTATGGGATATGGGTCAGCGACCCCATCTTGCATCATTGGAGTACTATCACATATACAATCGTGGCACAGAAAGGCGGCGTGTTTTTCTGTCTAACGGAGATTACGATAGATTTACCGCTTTGCTTTATCTCAGTAATGGCACAAAAACAGTGCACATCAGCAACCATCAAGGTTCGACCTTGATGGATTTACTTTCGTTGGATCGGGGAGAGAGCTTGGTAGACATCGGTGCATATTGCCTCATGCCAAACCACTTTCATCTATTATTACGCCAGCGTGAAGAGGATGGGATTAGTAGGTTTATGCAGAAGCTCGTTACCGGCTATACGATGTACTTCAACAAGAAAAATGAGAGGTCGGGTGCCCTGTTCCAAGGCAAGTTCAAATCAGTTCATGCGCACGATGATCGCTATTTGAAATATGTTATCTCGTACATACATTTAAATCCTGCAAGACTGCTCGGCGAGAAATCGTCATTGCGAGCGGCTGATTTTGTACGATACCCCTACTCAAGTTACCTCGACCATCTCGGTCATGAGCGGGTACAAAATAAAATTATCGACAAGCAATGCTTGCCGGATTACTTCTCAAACACAGAGGCTCTTGAGCAAGAAATGCAGGAGTGGTTAACCTACGAGCCGTGACATCAAGGTTCGACCTTGATGGTTTTCGTGAGCCGCCTCCCGGACTCGAACCGGGGACCTTCGCTTTACAAAAGCGTTGCTCTACCAACTGAGCTAAGGCGGCGCCGTCTGAGAATACTACAAATCGTTCTTTTCTTCGAGTATGCTCCCGTTCCCCTGGCCGGGCAGGCCGTTCTTGTGATCAGTGACTTGTTTGAGGTAGTCGTTGTTCGATTCCCGGCGCTCGAAGCGATGCTTGTGTGACACCATGTCCGCAAGCCGATGCGCCTGACGCTCCAAGAGCCGCGCCATGCCGGCCACGCCGAGCGCGAGCTCATGAATGCCGAGCCGCGCGAATCGTACGAGCTGAGGCGGGAGTTTTTCCGATTCTTCGCGCATGTGGGTAAGCATCTGCTTCAGGCGAAGCGCCTGTTCGTCTGCCCTGTCGCGTATCGTGGAGGCGGCGCGCTCGGTACGAAGCTCCCAGTATTTGAACACGAAGAGTGCCGCAATTGCGACGAGCGAGCCAAAAAATAATAGCGCGGCAAGCAGCATAGCTAGCGGACAGAAAGGCGCTCAAAGCGCACGAGTTCGATTTTTTCGCCGAATTTTTGTACCGCAGTATCTATAAGTTCGCGGATGGTAATATTTCCGTCTTTCACGAACGGTTGCTCCAGCAGTACGCGCTCCCTGAGAAAACTATCCATCTTACCTGTGATGGCCTTCTCGCGCGCGGCTTCGGGCACATTCGCGGCCTCTGTGGTAAATACTTCGCGCGCGGCTTTCACATCTGCCTCCTGCACGTCGTCGCGAGATCTGAACTGCGGATTCATTGCCGCGACGTGCATCGCAATGTCGTATGCGAGCTTTGAAAACTCTTCATTCTTTGAGACGAAATCCGTCTCACACGCAAGTACCACGGCACCGACGACGGCACCGCCCGCATGCGTATATGCGGCTACGACACCTGCGCCGAGCGTACGGTCGGCTTTTTTGCTCGCAATTGCGGCGCTTTGCTTGCGCAGTATGACTTTGGCCTTTTCGACATCGCCTCCCGCCTCTTCAAGCGCTTTCTTGCACTGCATGATAGAGACGCCCGTTTCGTCGCGGAGTGATTTGATGGTGTCGGTAGTGATTTCCATATAAAAGACGTGCCCGAACGTTTCGTCAGAGCATTTTACCACGCCCTATTTCTGCGCAGTCGGTTCGGGCTTTGGCGCACGTTTGCCTTCCGCGTACGCGTCTGCGATCTGCTCGACCGCGAGGCGGATCGAGCGGATAGATGTGTCGTTACCCGGGATTGGATGCTGAACGAGCGAAAAGTCGCAATCAGTGCTCGAGAGTGCAACCACCGGTATGCCCAGCTGATTCGCCTCTTTGACTGCAGTATTTTCATGACGACTGTCCACTGCGAAAAGCGCGCCAGGTAGATCGTTCATGTTCACGAGTCCGCCGAATCGGCCCAAAAGCTCGTCGATCTCACGATCTATCATCAGGCGTTCGCGTTTGGTGTACTTGTCCAATTCCCCCGATTCGCGTTCCTGCATGAGCTTCTGCAGACGTTCGATGCGTTTGCGGATATTCTTGAAGTTCGTGAGCGTTCCACCTATCCAGCGTCCTGCGACGTACGGTACACCGATGCGCTCCGATGCATCTTTGACGATTGAAATCGCTTCGTGCTTGCCGCCGACGAAAAGGACCTGTTTGCCACTTGCAGCGATAGAAGCGACGAATGCCCGAGCCGCCTCAATCCGCTTTTGCGTCTCCTCGAGGTTAAATATGTCGCTTCTGTCTTTGGTCCCAAATAGGAATGGTGCT
>Ga0209542_10019506_pt1 | contig 10845 bp, 11 predicted proteins | sample RifCSPhighO2_01_FD_184028 | JGI IMG/M metagenome (GOLD analysis project Ga0209542, IMG submission 184028) | Soil microbial communities from Rifle, Colorado - Rifle CSP2_plank highO2_0.1 (SPAdes) (version 2) | ecosystem: Environmental > Terrestrial > Deep subsurface > Rock core/Sediment ...
TAAGATTACGAAGAATGTTTCCTTGCCTGACGAGAAGGGAGTTTTGGAGGAATCCGAACAGCAGTGCAGAGTGAACGCGGACTGCGCGAATGTTGGAAGGTTTGATCAATCTTTTGAAGAAAAATAGACTTCACGAATATACGAATAAAGCACGAATATACGAATGGTAAAGCAATTACGGAGATCTGATCTTCTTTATCCTGATTTAAGTTATGAAATTCTCGGGTGTTGTTTTCATCTATATAATGAGTTGGGCTGTGGTCATAAGGAGCTGTATTATCAAAATGCTTTAGCTCGGGCCTTGGAAAAAGTTGGTCTGCATTACGAACGTGAGAAACGATTCGATTTGTTGTATGACGACAGAAAGGTGGGAACTTATGTTGTTGACCTTCTCATAGAAGAAAAAGTTGTTGTTGAGTTAAAGGTTCGACCAAAGATGGGATATGTGCATATTAATCAAATGGTTTCTTATCTAAAGGCGTCCGAGAAACGTCTCGCGATATTGGTTTATTTTTTACAAGATGGCGTTCGGTATAGGAGAATTGTCGTAAAGGATTAATTCGTATATTCGTGCTAGATTTGATATTCGTGTAGTTTATGCTTTGGCGAGGACGAAGGCAATAATGTGTTTTGCTCCCGCTTGTTTTAACGTCCGCGCGGCTTCTCTCATTGTCGCGCCGGAAGTGAAGACGTCGTCTACAATGATGAAAGTTGTAAGTTGTAAGTTGAAAGTTGAAAGGACGGATGACGTTGCCGTGAAACAGTTTTTGACGTTTTCTTCGCGGGCTTCTTTTGTTTTTTGTTCGGCTTGAGGGTCGGTATGCCGTGCTCTTCTTAATATATTTGTTTCAATATATGGAGGTCGGATGTCCTTCCCGCCTTGAGCGGGACTCTTCCGAGAGGCTGTAATATTGGGGACATCCGACCTCCGCGCTAACTCGTTTTGGAGGGCGCGGGCAATGAGTTCCGCTTGGTTGAAGCCGCGCTTGCGCTCTTTTTTTGGAGCGAGAGGAAGGGGAACGAGGACGATATCAGCGAATAACCCCGTAGAGTCGCTTCGCTCCCACGGGGCAGGCGAATTTGTTTCGAATAAACGAATAGACGAATTTACGAATGTTTTTTGGATGTAGGGTTTTATGAGAAGTTCGGTTATTGGATGAATTGCTTGTCGGATTTCACGGTATTTTAAGGCGTGAATGAGTTCGCGGACGGGCTTGTTTTCGTATGTTCCGCATGGCGCGAGCGCGAAGAGTTCTTTTGGGTGGCAAGGAGACTTATAAGTTTGTAAGTTTTTAAGTTGATAGTTTGCTGGCAGGCGGGAGTTGCAGGCGGAGCAGAAGAGAGAGAAGTGAACTTTGATTGAGGCGACGCATATTTCGCAGACACTTAGGTTTTTCTCCTTCTTTGTATTTAGATATGTTTTGCATGAGAAGCAGACGGGAGGAAAGAGGCAGTCAAGCGCCCAATCTTTTATTAATCGCAGGTTTGTTTTCATTTTTATTATTGTACATTAATTTTACGCGATTGAGGCGCGCTTGAAATTTCTAATGGATTCGGCAAGCCCCGTTAGAAACCTTGCTTCTAACGGGGCAAGCTCACCACAGGTTTCTAAATCCTAATTTCTAAACAATCTCAAAATCCAAATGTTTAAAAATCCGTATCGTTCCTGCGAGTGAGACGACTTCAATATATGGAGGTCGGATGTCCTCTTGCGCTTCGCGCAAGCTCTGCGAGGCCGTAATATTGGGGACATCCGACCTCCTGTGATCTCCTGCGAGTGATAATTTCTAATTTCTAAACAATCTCAAAACCCAAATGTTTAAGAATTTATGGTACAATACAGGTATGAAATTTCGTTTTTCCGATTTTTTTTCCGATGTTACGAACTTTGTAAAAGGAGGAAGGGTGTTGGGAGTTGATATCGGCACGTCTTCTATTAAGCTCGTGGAACTTTCAAGAAGAGCAGACCGTTTCCGGCTTTTGAATTATGGGATACTGGAAACAAAAGATTATCTTGAGCATCCAAATCTCGCTCTTCAGGGGGATTCTTTGAAGCTTGATGAGAAGAAGACTTCCGAACTTCTACGACTTTTGGTTCGTCAAACCGGCGTAAAGAGCACGACCGCGCTTGTTTCCATTCCCTCATACTCTTCCTTTGTTACGGTGCTTGACATGCCGCTTCTTTCTCTTGGCGAGACGGAGAAGGCGGTTTTGTTTCAGGCGAGGCAGTTTATTCCTCTTGAACCGTCGGAAGTTACGCTTGATTGGAGCAAGGTTGATGAGACCGTGAATGAACGGGGACAGAGATTTCAGAAGATTCTTCTTATCGGCATTCCGAACGAAATTGTTGAGGTGTATAAAAGAACGCTTAAGGTTGCCGGGCTTCGCACGGTCGCGCTTGAGCTTGAGAGCATCGCGCTTGCGCGGGCGCTCCTTCACGCGGACCCGCGTCCGACCATGATTGTGGATATCGGGGGAATCGCGACCAATGTTGTTGTTGTTGAGGGAGGCGTGATGAAGTACAGCGGACAGACGAATCACGCGGGTCTGTATCTTACGCGCGCGCTTGAGGAGAGTTTGGGCGTTAGCATGAGTCGCGCCGAAGAGCTGAAGAAGCGGAGCGGACTTTTGGGGAAGGGGAGCGAGTTGGAGTTATCAACACTGCTTCTCTCGTTTTTAGATGTTATAATAGAAGAGGCGCAAAGACTTAAGAGTATTTTTGAGGAGCGCTATTCAAAGAAGGTTCAAAAACTTATTCTTACCGGCGGTGGAGCGAATTTGCAAGGTGTTGAGAAGTATATGGGGGAACAGATTGGGTTTCCTATTTCGCCGTCGCAAGTGTTTTTGGATATTGAGTATGACCCGCGGTTGGGAGCGATTGAGAGAGGGCTTGGCAACGAGCTCGCGGTCGCGGTTGGAGTCGCGAGAAGATACTTTATGTAAATTTCTAATTTCTAAACAATCTCAAATGACCAAAACTCAAAACATACGGGCTTTGAACATTTGGATTTGGTGTTTTGAATTTGTTTAGAATTTAGAGATTAGGGTTTAGGATTTTGGTATATGGCTAATCCACTACAAGACACATCGGGCGTATCGGCGCAATTTGCGAGTTCCGCCGCTTTTCGGGAGATTGGCCTTCCGTGGAGGCTTTTATTATTTTCGGCATTCTTGTTCGGTTTTTCGGTTTTTGTTTTTATCGGGTTGCGATTGGGATATGCTTCGTATTTGGACGCGCGGTCGGGTGCGGTGGAGAAAGACATCGCGAAGCTTTCAACGTCTGTGAGCGCGAACGAACAACAGAGACTGGTGCTTTTTTATTCCCAGCTTGTAAATACGCAGAATATTTTGAGCAAGCACCGTTTCTCTTATAATCTTTTTCCGTTTTTGGAGCGATATACCGCGGAGGGCGTGTATTTTCTTTCCGCGGGCTTGTCGGCGGATTCGGCGGAGCTTGATTTGAAGGGCAGGGCTTCTTCCATGCAGGGAGTTGTGGGGCAACTCGCGGTATTTGACGCGGCGCCCGAGATTACGAGCGTTGTGTTGAAGGAGACGGGTCTTGATGGAAGCGGTATGAGTTTTGGAGTTCTTTTGAAATTAAAGCCGGATTTTTTTGAAAAACTACAATGACCGCTCCGAATGGATTCGGCAGGCTCACCACAGGTCTACGAATGGTTCGACTTCGCTCACCACAAGTTATCCGAATGGATTCGGCAGGCTCACCACAGGTCTACAAATGTTCGTATTCGTTGATTCATATAGATTTATAGATTGAGATTAGAATATATGAGAGCATCCACAAAAAGAATTTTAAGCATTGGCATTTCGGGAATACTTTTTATTGCCGCGCTTGTGGTGTACGCGAATTTGATTCGTCCCGCGACTGTGTTGGTCGGGCAGAAACGGTCGGAGCTTTATTCAAAGGAAAGCGCGTTTGAAAATCAAAAACTCGCCGTTCAAAAAGTAAAAGAACTTATTTCAAAACTTCAGGGGGTTGCCGAACTTCAGCGGACGGTTTCGCTTGTTATGCCCTCCAGACCCGATATTACCCAAGTGTTGAATCAGTTGCAGGCAATTACAAATACATATCAAACTAATCTGAAATCGTTTACGATTCGCACCCTGCCTTTTGAGGGGAACAGCAAGGCGCTTGTGAAGAGAATTGGGACACTGGAGCTGGATGTTACCGTCACCGGTTCGTACGATTCCGTTAAGAATTTTTTGCGGGCAATGGAGACGAATGTGCGTGTTTTTAACGTGAAGCGTTTTCGTGTTTCTCCCGCGGGCGGTTCTCAAGGAGGAGTTCAAGATTTTTTCACCGCGCAGGTTACGTTTCAAGCGTATTATCAGGAATAAATTCCTAATTTCTAATCTCTAAACTCCAATCTCTAAACAATCTCAAATGACCTAAATACAAAACATGTTTTCTCGTTTTTTTGAGATTGGAATTTTGAAATTGTTTAGGATTTAGAGATTAGAGCTTTGGATTTTTAAATGTATGGCTATACAAATTGACCAAGAAAAAAGACCAATCAATATCATAAGCATTCTTATGGGTTTTGTTGTGGTTGCTTCGCTTTTCGCGGGCGTGTATTTCTTTCTCTTTAAGAGACCGGAACTTATTGATGTTGTTTTGCCCGCCGAGATTCAGAGTTTGAGCGCGATTTCCAGCATTCCTTTTGACCCGGGGAAGATCATTTCGTCCGATAAGTTTCGCGCGTTGCAACAGCACGGAGGAGACGTGCCTTTGCCACAGACGGGAAGAGCGAATCCTTTTTTGCCGTAGGCAAAAAAGGAAATTCCTAATTCCTAATATCTAATTATTAATGAAATTCCAGATTAAAATTTCTAATTCCTAACAAAATCTTTGCCTCTTGCGTGCGCAGACAAGGTGTATTTTAACATTGAGACATTGATGCTTTGGTCATTGATTAGTAATTAGAAATTAGTAATTAGAAATTTTAATTGTGACCGACAAAGAACTTTTCGCAAAACTTGTTTTGAAGGGCGCGCTTAGCGAGGCTGTTGCCGAACAGGCACTGAAAGAAGCTTCATTTTCCGGCCATCCGCCGGAGGATGTTTTATATGAGAAGCAGTTGGTGCAGGAGGTTCCATTTGCCAAAGCGAAGGCGGAGATTATTGGCGCTCCATATCGGAAGATAGAGTCGGCTTTGATTCCGCAGGAACTTTTAAGCCTTATTCCCAAGGAAACTTCGCAGAACTATCGCGTTGTTCCGATTGAGAAGAGGGAGAATATGCTTGTTGTCGGAATGCTTCGGCCGGACGATATACGGGCGCAAGAGGCGTTAAAATTTACCGCGAAGCGCGAAAATTTGTCGTTGGGAGTATATATAGTAACGCCCAGCGACCTTCAGGCGGTATGGAGGAGGTATGTTCCGTTTCGTGGCGAGATTGACCAGGCGGTTCGCGAGATGGGAGTTCGGTCGGACGAGGAGGCGCAAAAAGTTGTATCCCTTGAGGAGGGAGCGAGAAGCGCGGAGGAGGCGCCTGTCATTAAAATTGTCGCATCCGCCTTAAAGCGCGCGGTTGAGATATTCGCTTCCGATATTCATATTGAACCTCAAAGAGCAAAGCTTCGCGTGCGCTTTCGTTTGGACGGGGATTTGCAGGAAGTTGCCGTGATGCCCGCCGCTCTTATTCAGCCCGTTGTGTCGCGCGTGAAGGTGTTGGCTTCTTTGAAACTTGATGAAACGCGTATTCCCCAGGACGGAAGATTCAGGACGATTATAAACGGCAAGGATGTTGATTTTCGTGTCGCGACCTTCCCCACGCCTTCGGGAGAGAAGGTTGTTATTCGCGTGCTTGATTCTTCCATCGGTTTGAAGGGATTTGAACGGCTTGGTCTTACGTCACATAATTTGAAGATTGTGGAGGAGGGGCTCGCGCGTCCATACGGCATGGTCTTGATTACCGGTCCGACCGGTTCGGGAAAATCCACCACGCTTTACGCGATGTTACAGAAGCTGAATACGGAGGAGGTGAATATCGTAAGTTTGGAAGACCCCGTTGAATATTTTATGGATGGAGTGAACCAGTCGCAGGTGAAGCCGGAAATTGGATATACGTTTGCTTCCGGATTGCGCCAGATTCTTCGCCAGGACCCCGATGTGATTATGGTCGGAGAAATCAGAGATTCCGAAACGGCGAGCTTGGCGGTGAATGCCGCGCTTACCGGACACGTGATGCTTTCTACCTTGCACACGAATAATTCAATGGGCGTTGTGCCGAGACTTCTTGATTTGGGAGTGCAGGGTTTTTTGCTTTCTTCCTCTTTGAATCTTATGCTCGCGCAACGTTTGATTTCTCGGCTTTGTCCGGAATGCAAAGTTTCGTCTCCGGTTTCGGCGGAAGTCTCTAAAATTATTTCCGAAAATATCGCGAGTCTTCCGGATGATTTGCAGAAAGAAATGAAGGCGAAATTTTCTCCGCCGTATCATTCTTTTCGTCCCGAGCCGAGTGAGGGGTGCAAAACGTGCAACGGAAAGGGTATTTCGGGACGCGTCGCGATTTTTGAGGCGTTTCGCATGACTCGGGAATTGGGAGAAATTATCAATTCAGGTTTTACGGAAGCGAAACTTGTTTCGGAGGCAAAGCGGCAGGGGATGGTTACTCTCCGCCAAGATGGTATTATTAAAGCGCTGGAAGGAGAAGTGTTGCTTGAGGGCGCGTTGAAGGAAACGACGGATTAAAATTTCTAATATCTAATTTCTAATTACTAATGAATGTCTAATGACGAAATGACCGAATTACCAACGCGCTTTACTAGGAATTAGAAATTTTAGTTATATGGAATACAAACAAAAACTGCAGGAATTGCTTTTGATTACCACGAAGCAGAACGCTTCTGATTTGCATATTGGAGTTGGGAGGAGGCCCACCTTGCGGGTTGACAGCGTGCTTGTGCCGCTCGCGAACGAGACGGTGCTTACGAAAGAAGACGCGGAAGGGCTCGCTCTTGAGCTTTTGACTCCCGCGCAGAGAGAAACATTTTTGAAGAATCGGCAGATTGACCTTTCGTATAACTTTGAGGACAAGGCGCGGTTTCGCGTGAATGTGTATTTTCAGCGGGATTTTGTCGCGGCGGCGCTTCGCCTTATCCCTTCGCGTATTCGGACGATTGAGGAATTAAACATGCCTCCCATTTTGCATGATTTCGCGCGACTGCGGCAGGGATTCGTGCTTGTGGTCGGGCCCGCGGGGCATGGGAAATCTACCACGCTCGCGGCTATTTTGGATGAGGTGAACCACAAGCGTTCCAATCATATTATTACCATTGAGGATCCGATTGAATATATGTTTTCGCAGGATAGGTGCATTATTTCCCAGCGCGAGGTCGGGTCGGATGTAATTTCTTTTCAGGACGGTCTTCGGTCTATTTTGAGACAGGACCCCGACGTGATTATGATTGGAGAGATTCGTGATCCGGATACCATGTCTACCGCGATGACGGCGGCGGAGACGGGGCATTTGGTGTTTGCCACGTTGCACACCAATTCCGCTTCCCAAACCATAGACCGCATTATTGACGGCTTTCCTCCCAATCAGCAGGGACAGGTTATTTCACAGCTTGCTTCGGTTTTGGTTGGAACGGTTTCCCAAAGGCTTGTGCCGAAATTGGGAGGCGGAAGGATTCCGGCGGTGGAAATTATGATTTTGAATTCGGCGATACGAAATCTTATCCGTGAGAGAAAGATTTATCAGATTGACCTTGTGATTGAGACGAGTATGCAGGAGGGGATGCTTTCACTGAATCGTTCTCTGGTCGGGCTCATCAAGCAACAGCAGGTTTCGCTTGAGCAGGCGAAGGCGTATTCGTTGAATCCGGCGGAGTTGCAGATACTACTAGAACGCAGTTAAAATTTCTAAACCCTAATCTCTAAACAATCTCAAATATCAAAATATAAAATACATTTTCTCGCTTTTTTGAGATTGGACTTTTGAAATTGTTTAGGATTTAGAAATTAGAATTTAGAGATTTTATTTTGAATATGAAATATTCATATAAAGCAAGAACAAATACGGGAGAGTTGCAGATTGGGAATGTGGAGGCGGATACGAGAGAGGCCGCGACGAATGTGCTTCTTGGCAACGGGCTCTTTTTGTTGAGTTTGGCGGAGGTGAAGGATGAGAGGGTGTTTGACCGCATCACCGTTTTATTCAAACGGGTAAAGATGTCGGATTTAATGGTCTTTACCAGACAGTTCGCGACGCTTTTGGAATCGCAGGTTCCGTTGTCGGATAGTTTGACGAATCTTTATCATCAGACAAAGAGCGGTGTTTTGAAGGAAGCAATCGCGAAAATCGCGACCGATATTGAATCGGGACACTCGCTTTCGCAGGCGATGGAGAATCAGACGCCTATTTTTTCGGAGTTTTTTATCAATATGATTCGGTCGGCGGAGGTTACCGGACGTCTCGCGGAAGTGTTGAATTTTTTGGCGGATTATCTGGAAAATCAGGCGGTGCTTGTTTCAAAGATTAAGAACGCGCTTTTTTATCCGATTTTCGTTATCGCGCTCTTTTTTGTCATCATTATTATTATGGTAACTTTTGTGTTGCCGCAGATTACGCCGATTTTTTCCGAGGCGAATATTCAGGTTCCTTTCTTTACCCGGGTTATGATTGGGTCGGGAGAGTTTATGAAATCGTGGTGGTGGGCGGTTACGATTGTGATGGGGATGTTTCTTGTCGCCGTTGTTGATTATTTCAATACGAACGAGGGGAGGGTGGTGAGGGACGAGATGATTTTGAAGGTTCCGGTTGTCGGGTCACTTTTTCGGAAGGTGTATCTTGCGCGTTTCGCGGAGTCAGCGAAGGTGCTTATTAAGGGAGGGCTTACCATTCCGCAGGCGATTGAGATTTCCGCGCGGACGATGGGAAACGCGGTGTATCAGGAGCTTTTGCATCGGGCGGCAGACCAGGTTCGGAAGGGGAGACTGTTGTCGCAAGCTCTTGCCGAGATGCCGGAATTTCCTCCGCTTGTCGGTCAGCTGGTTTCGGTTGGCGAGTCTACCGGACGACTTGAGGCGCTTTTGGACAAGGTAAATCTGTTTTATACCCGAGAGGTGAATGACATGGTTGATAATCTGGTGAATCTTATCCAGCCCGCTCTTATGGTTTTGATTGGGGTTATGGTCGCGTTGCTCTTTGCTTCCATTTTGATGCCACTTTACAATTTGTCGCAGTCGTTTGCCTAGCAACCGCTCCGAATGGATTCGGCAGGCTCACCACAGGTCTACGAATGGTTCGACTTCGCTCACCACAAGTTATCCGAATGGATTCGGCAGGCTCACCACAGGTCTACGAATTACTACGAATAACGGTTTGGGTTGTCCACTGACACAAAAGAAGGAGGTGTGATATGCTTTAGGTATGGAAGGTTTTTCACAGAAACAAAAAGAAGAGTTGAGGGAAATTGTTGGAGAGGTGGTGGAGGAAAAGATTGATTCACTCGCGCGAATGACGCAGGAGGGTTTTGCGGAAATGGCTACGAATATGCATTCCGAATTAGAGAAGGTTCATGAGGGGCTCATTAAAATTGATGATAAGATTTCATATCAGAGCGGGCGGGGCGATTTGATTGAGGGAAGAGTGGATAAAGTTGAGAAGCGGGTCGCGGTTTTGGAGGTTAGCAGGTAAGCGTGTGCAATTTGACATATTATCTTATAGTACTATGTATATACATAAGACACTAGGATATAGGAGTTTGTAGTTTTCCACTGGCGGGTTTATATGGTTTTGCTATAATATACTTATTATTTGTTCGCGAAAGGTCGTTCATAAAAGTTGTTAGTTAAACATTGAAAGTTATAAAGATATGAAATTAAAAAATAATCAACAAGGATTCACTCTTATTGAAATGATGGTTGTTATCGCGGTTGTTGGAATCTTATCCGCCGCGGTTTTGGCGGGGCTTGGACCATCAAGAGCTAAAGCGCGGGACGCGAGGGTTATTAGCGGATTAAATCAGATTCGCACGATTGCGGAGACGGTTTATGATCCGACCAGTAATGATCCTTATTCTACTCTTACAACCGCTGCCGCATCCGTGACGGCAGATATAGCGACTCAAGGGAATCCCGCCACCATTACTCCTACGTCTGATAAGTTTGGTTTTGCAGCGTCTGCCAAGCTTCCAAGTAATGATAAGTTGTATTGTGTTGATAGTTCAGGATTTTCTGGTTTGAAAGAAAATGCTGCTGCTGGTACGCCTTGCTCGGATGTGGACGAGGTGGATATTGAAACTCCTGTTACGGGGTTAGCAAAGGACGCTGTTTGTGTTGTTCCTGCAGTAGGCGCCCCTAGTCCATGCGCCACTGGACTTACTTGTTTAGCAACCGACGCAATAGGTGTTTCAGGTAAGTGTAACTAAGTAGGATTTTATTTTTGAACGTTTTGTAACACAACACGTTCTTTAACGGAGCGTGTTGTGTTATAAGGCATCTGTTTTTTATGTTAGAGCAAAATAATATTGTAGTTTTTTATCCATGCCTATCCCCTCATGGGGTAATCTTTAATATTTTATTCCCCGAGCTTGTCGAGGGGATACATTATCTCAAGGTATGCCTTCGACTTCGCTCAGGCAATAACATGGTTTACACTGTCAGGGGATAGGCATGTTGTTATCCACAGCTCTTTATTTTTTTAACTTTATTCATTTGTTATAATTAGCGTATGATGAAATTTAAAGCTATTTTCTCGTTTTCAATTTTCTCCCTCTCCTTCCTCTCTCTTATTGTGTCTGTCAGTGCCGCCTCCCTTCCCTCTCCTTCCCTTACTGTTCCCGCAAGCCTTCAGGTTGGAACCAAAGCAATCATTCCCTTT